>Ga0315909_10002951_pt1 | contig 21269 bp, 20 predicted proteins | sample LakEriMetagenome_11_FD_203527 | JGI IMG/M metagenome (GOLD analysis project Ga0315909, IMG submission 203527) | Freshwater fungal communities from buoy surface, Lake Erie, Ohio, United States - Buoy 2 MA125 | ecosystem: Environmental > Aquatic > Freshwater > Lake | place: USA: Lake Erie, Ohio... | reverse complement strand
CTGGCTCTGGCTGAGATGATTCAACCCGCTATCGGGAGATGAGAGGCCAGTTACCACCCCAGGGTTGCCATTCGGCTGTCGAGTCCGATAGACTATATATCTGACGACGCGGGTTAAGTCGAATCCGCACAGATCAGACACGGCGAAGCGACTTAGCCCAACGCACAAATCATTTCTTTGTCCCGCTTCGCTCCAGTTGGAATAGATTGTTATCCATTCGTCGATGCAATCGGAGAATTTATAAATGTGCTGCTCAGTCTCCCCAGGCGTTCCGGTCCACTTCTCCGATACTGTGCTATACGCCGCTGAGGTGATTGGTGAGGCGGGCGAACCGGTTCACGTCCTGGGATATCAGAACAAGGTACAGGGGAGTAGAAGGAGATTATCGCTAGCGTTAGATCGGCTGCCCTTTGGCCTGTCTGGCAACGCAATGATTTTACCCTTTCCTGCCCAACCGAAGACAATGACGCAAGCCAACGTTTTAGACACGATAAACTGCCGCGACATTCTGCAAGATATGGCAAATGCCGTAGCTCCTCCTCCCTATAATCGAGCAATTCGTTCGCGTTCCGGAGTTTCATGGAGTCTTGCTTCCTCGCCACCGCCGATTCAAGTATTTGGAGCGGCCGGGATTTACACAGTCGTTCTGGCACAAGATCCTCGGGATATTCCTTCTGCATTGAGCCAGGTGCCGCGTTCCAAAAGACCAGTTCTAAACCCAGCGCTTTTTGATGCCTACGCGCAATGGTATCCGAATTGGACAATAGCGCTCTGTTGCTTCAGCAATCGCAAAGCGAAGCTCGCAAACCCGCTGCTATGGTGGTACAAGCCGATGAATGCTGAGCAGCTTTTCCTGCCAGGCGTTGACTGCCATACGGGTGATGTTCCTGATCTAGATTCAAATGTTGCAGTCGATCATGTAATTGCAGTCGGCTCACATGATATGACAGGAGGGGAGCGCGTGGTTTATCGCGATAAGCTACCCAGATCAGTCTCTCCGTTCGTCTGCACTTCACTCATCGGTCAGAGATACAACGAGAACATGCCGAATGGAGACTTCGTTTGCCAACTTAAAGACGTGAGGCTGGGCAAGCTAAGGGCCGCGCGCTGCAAGCCTGACGCTGCTTGAGTTTCGGTAGGTTTACAAAGTCGCTGCTTATGAGCGTCGTCAACCGGTGCCTGGCACGAATGGCACTGCACGAATGGCACTCATTCTGGGCGGCCTCTGTCCTGTTGACCAGCACGGCGATCACTGCCCTTGCGTTTGCCAAATCCGCATTCGTTCACATCGCTAACCCCTATCAACTCCTTCGAGCGATCGATGGGTACCGTCTGCTACCAATGACCATCTGAAGTTCGCTTTTGGAAACGAATCAGCGACGTGAGACCGAAAATAGTCATTTCGTTCGTCATGTGCCTGGGGCACCAGTTTGAGAGCCATCAAGCGCGGCCCAAGATTGCCGAGATCCTGGTGTATGGGGCTGAGTCAGTCGGTGCTCAAAGCGAGAAAATACACGACAGCCTGCTATACCCCCCGAACCGAATAGCCGTTGGGAGTCTCTAGCGAGTACCGAGCTCGATCGAGCTGTACCCTTTCTACGATCAAGGCCCCCGATTTGGATCAACGAATGCCCCAAGGCTCAGAGAATCCGGCGTTTCGACGGATCAAAAACCCCGAGGCTCTAGTCACCCAACTGCGTGAAGGTGACGGGATCGACCCTCGTTTGGAACATCGAAAAAATCAACACGCACGTCTCAAGAGCAAACCCAATCACGCCTCCCTGCGGCTTGCTGGTCAAATCGCCAAATGCATCCGAGGGAGCCTTGGCGATGGCCCTTTGGCCAACTTCGATGTCGTCGGAGTAGAACCTGCCAAAGGAAATCACTTTCTTGTCACCCTCGGACCGATTCTGCCAGACATTGCCTACGACGAAACCGAGGTTCTTCAGGTAGCCAACGATCGACGCGGCCAACTGCGGAGCGAAATCGCAAGTTCGATCACTCGCAAGCAGGTTCCGAACCTGATCTTTCGCGTACTGCCTTGCACAATCCCGCCTAATCCACAAGAGTCAAGCCGCTGAGAGAGAACTATCTTATTGAGATTATCGACGAAAAAATCTACGCGTGGACTTGCGATCGACTCTCGAAGACAGTGATCCAACAAGCTCAGCGACTGGCTCGGCTCGAAGACACGTTCCGAGTTGCTCTGATGCCTGATGTACACCTAGGCCAACGGGTACCCAATGGATGTGTGCTTGCCACATGCGAGCGGATCTACCCCGAGGCGATTGGCAGGGATATCGGTTGCGGGCTCTCGGCGATCTGCTTCGATATCCAAAGCGACACAATCCCGCAATCGGTTCTAGCCTCCATACTCGCTAAACTGGAACGCTTGGTACCAAGCCTGAAGCAACCGAAACACTTAGCCGCGAGAACGTTGCCGGACTCTTGCCGTGCAGAGCAACTAAGCGACCCGAGCCTGGTGCGACAGGCCAATCGAGATGGATTGTTGCAACTCGGGACCCTTGGACGCGGAAACCATTTCATCGAACTCGAGTTGGATCAAGTTGGCTATTTGTGGGTTCTTGTCCACTCAGGTTCACGCAGCATGGGTCAGGCGATCACCGACTGGCATCTGAGAAACAGCCAGAAAAGTGCGATCGACTACTTAGAACTTTACAGCGACGGTGGGCAAGTTTATCTAGGCGACATGCAGTGGGCGATACGCTACGCGAGCGAAAATCGTTTGCTCATGCTTAATCGCACGGCGGACCTAGTCGAAGAAGGCTTAAAGGCTGGATTGATCGAGTCGAGCTATATCGACTCACCGCACAATTTCGCAAGAATAGAGGGTCATTTTGGACGGCAGTTGATTGTGCATCGCAAGAGCACGAATTCCGCTCGTTTGGGGGAGGTGGGGATCATCCCAGGGTCTATGTCCGGAGGTAGTCGGATTGTTGTCGGGCGTGGCCATCCTGAGTCCTTGAATTCCTCGTCGCATGGAGCTGGCAGAACGATGAGTCGCTCTGAGTCTTTCGAAAACCTCCAGATCAAGCATTTCAAGGCGAGGATGGGTTCGATTGTTTTTCGCAAGGAGCATGCCGATCGACTCTTGGACGAATCCCCTGCGGCCTACCGAAGGCTGAGCGATGTCATGCAGGCCCAGTGCGATTTGGTAGCCACAAGAGATACTTTAAAGACGGTCCTCAACTACAAGAGTTTATAGAACCAACATGGGGCGGATGCTTCCACCGTCTGGCGACAGGTGGCTACGGTTGGGGAACCAGAATCGTTTGTTGCCAAGTCGTAGCCATCCGCTGCCAAGCGGTGGTGCCGCGCGAGTAACGCTTCCACCGTCTGGCGACAGGTGGCTACGGCGACAGGTGGCTACGGTTGGGGAACCAGAATCGACAAGATCAATCGCGTTCTTTGCGGAGTTCCTGAGCGATCCTTTCGACCGTCTTGCGGAGTTCTCGGTTTTCGTTGCGAAGTTGTTCGAGTTGGGCTTCGACGCTATTGCCGCGTGCTTCGGGTCGCTCGCGTTGTGGCTGATCGCGCTGAGGTTGATCCTTGGGACCACGCATTTGCTTTGCCATCTTCTCTTTGGCGTTCCTCAAATCTTGCTCGATGTCCTCGGCTCGCCGTATTAGATCCATCGCCATATCATGCATGCCGGCAAGTTTGAGATGCTCCGAAGCGATCCGCAGATGCTGAACCTGCTGCATGGACCTGGCGAATTTCTCCATCTGCTCGGGACTTGGCATCTGGCCTTTCGATGGGCCTTCGGAGTTCATGCGAGCGAGCTTCTCCATGAGTTCCTGCTGCTCGCGGATCAAGCCTTCGGCCTTGTCTTTGCGCCCTTCTTCCATCAACTGAGCTGCGTGTTTCTTGAGCTCGACAATCCGTAGCTTGAGTTCCTCGCGCTCGTCGCCATAACTCCAGGGGCTCACCACTAGGGTGCACAGAGCGATCAGACCAAAACGCATGCTGAGTCGTGTAAGCATAAGGAGGGACTCCTGGAGTAGGCGGTGCGGGGGGATTTTCCTCGACGGGCATCTTAAGCAGATGCCAAGTGATTGGTTGATAATAGTTTGTTCAAGCGGTTTGTCCAGAAGCTTTGTTTCCTTGGCCATCGTTACGTGGGCTTCGCCTTGCCAAGTCGTAGCCATCCGCTGCCAAGCGGTGGACGGCCGCGCGAGTAACGCTTCCACCGTCTGGCGACAGGTGGCTACGCTTCTAGTAGCCATCCGCTGCCAAGCGGTGGTGCCGCGAGAGTGACGCTTCCACCGTCTGGCGACAGGTGGCTACGGAGATAGGTGGCTACGGAGATAGGTGGCTAGAGAATAGCTGGAAATCGAGGCTCGATGTTTTTAGAAAGGGAGCGGAGGTAAAACGGGGATGTTGCTCGGGACGCTCGGTGCAGGTTGGTTGGGGATCGGTCGGGGCGCACCAGGAAGGGGTGCTGAGGGGAGGATATCGTTGCCGTACCAAGTGTTGCTACCCCCTGGTGGTGGCAGTTGCCCACCGGGAGTGCCTGTCGCTGGAGGATAGTTGCTTCTCTGAGGTCCCGTGGGATTACCATTTTGCGGCGCACTTTGTGGAGCCTGAGCAGACCTAGGATTGGTTCCTAAAAATCGATCGAGAATTCCGCCTGCCGAGGTGGCTTGGGCATTTCCATTTTGGCCGTTTGCACCTTGAAGTCCGATGCCGCGCATCAGGTCGTTGCCCAAGTTGGTTCCGTTGGCTCCTTGGAACTCGACAGGGACGGGAAATCCCTCGGGCGCACGGCCTTGTTCGAGCTCGCGTTCGACGTTGGCGATATAAGGCCCGATGACTTCTTTGACTTCAGGCGGCATGATCGAGCCGGCATGCGTTAGGGCTTGGGAGATGTACTGACCGCTTCGAGATCGTGCGATGGCGGTTTTTTGATTAGGGCCTAAAAGGGTCATTGCGAACATCGTCACTACGCAGCACATGGCAGCCCCTTTGATCAGACCGAAACCCGCACCGAGTTGCCGATCGAATTCTTTGAGCCGAATCTTGTCGATCGAGGAGCTGACCATTCGAAAGATAAGCCAGATCGCAAGGCTCGTCCCGAAGAACAGCAGCAGCATGGCAAGAAAGACGTTCCATGGTGGTTGCGCATTGATGTGTTTAGCCACATCGTAGCGAAAGTAATTGGCTACGAAGTAGCTTACGACGATTGAGGCCAAGGAGGCGACTTGCCAAGCGAAGCCCTTGATCGCACCGAAGATCGCGGCCGAGGCCAGGATGATCAGCATGAGAATATCGTACGTTTGCATCGTGGTAAGACCGTTGCTTGGAAGCATTTGAAATCCGGATTGGGCAGAGAGAATTCTCGTAGCAATTCGACGCAGGTCAACAAAAGGGCAGTTTTTGCTAGCAATTCATCCTAGACACCTAAACTTGGGGGATCGAATTGGCTCTCGGGCTAGGAGCTCTCTTGCAGGAAAGCTTTGGAAATGCTAATCCGTTTGTATCGGATGTAGTACTTATACCCGTCGAGGAGTCGGTCGCCAATCGCGTTGACTCTCCTACCCTGCTTTGTTGTTCGCTATGGCAGATTTTAAAACCCATATTTCGGTCAGTACCCTATCGGGTCTTCTGCTGGGGCTTGGCGGCTACCAATCGGGGATGCCTTGGGAGAGCTGTTTGATTGCCGGTGGGTTATGTTCGGTCAGTGGCATGTTACCGGATTTGGACAGTGATTCGGGGATTCCGTTGCGTGAGGCGGTGGGTTTTGCTGCCGCGTTTGTACCGATGCTCATGCTCGATCGGCTTGAGCGTGTGGGGCTTTCGCATGAGATGATGTTGGTCGTTACGGGCGCGATTTACTTTTTCTTGAGGTTCGGAATTGCCGAGTTGTTCCGTCGCTACACGGTCCATCGTGGGATGTGGCATAGTTTGCCTGCGGCGATCATCGCGGCCCTTTTTGTGTTTTTGGTATCTGCATCGGAGAATGTTCATTTACGGCTTTTCAAGACATTGGCCGTCTTTGTGGGTTTTATGTCGCATATCTTGCTCGACGAGCTCTGGTCGGTCGAGTACCGCAGGGGTAAGTATGTGTTTAAGCATTCGTTTGGGACGGCATTGAAGTTCCTTGGTGAATCGCGGCTTGCCAATGTCACAACGTATGTGCTTCTGGGTGTTTTATCGGTTGTTGCCTATCATGACGAAGCGATCATGGAGCATTTCGGTTATTCTCATATGCATGAGTTACCTCACACGGCCGTCGATTGGATCAAGATCATTCGCGAGCAATCCGAGAATTGGATCCGCTGAGTTGCGATCCTTGCGATCGTGTTTTTTGGATGCGTGGCCCTTGGATGGCATAGAAGGCTAGGACACTAGGATAAAGGCGAATTTTATGGTGCCGGCGATCCGGACCGAGAAACTCAGTCGGCAATTTGGTGGCAAGACGGCCGTGGACCAAGTCAATTTGGAGGTCATGCCAGGAACATTTTATGGGTTTCTCGGCCCCAACGGAGCGGGGAAGTCGACCACGATCAAGATGCTCACTGGGCTCTTGCAGCCTTCCTCGGGCAACATGGAGGTATTGGGTCGCAACATGCTCGATCCTGCTGCGAGTATGGAGGTCAAGCGATCGATTGGGGTGATCCCTGAGAACCTAGCTCTCTTTGACTACCTTACGGCGATGGAGTATTTGACCTTTGTGGGTAGGATTCACGGTTTGGACCGCGATACGATCCGGCAGAGGTCTTGCGAGATGCTTGATTTGTTGGATTTAGAGGATGATCCGAAAAAGGTATCGAACGATTTTTCTCATGGAATGCGTAAGAAGCTTTCGTTGGCCGCTGCGTTGATTCACCGACCCTCGTTGCTTTTTCTCGACGAGCCTTTCGAGGGGGTCGATGCGGTCGCGTCGCGGACGATTCGCGAGCTGCTCTTGCAGTTTACCGCCAGTGGCGGAACGGTTTTTCTGACATCCCATGTGCTCGAGGTGGTCGAAAGGCTTTGCACGCATGTGGGGATCATCGTATCTGGGCGATTGGTCGCTCAGTCATCTCTTGAAGACCTCGTCGCGGGAGGACGTCTCGAAACGGCCTTCATCAAAGCGACAGGTGCGGAATTGCTCGAGGAAGTGTCGGCCAAGCTTGATTGGCTGACTTCGGAGCAAGGCCCATGAGTCAATCCTCCGGTTCCGATGGCTTGAGTACCAGTGAGCTGCCAGGGTTGCACAAGAACCCTCTTCCAAAGGCCAATCATTTCGAACAATGGTCTGCTTTGGTCCAAGCCTACTGGAGGAGCAAGCTGAATCGATGGGTGAGCGATTCGGTCATTAGCCGGGCGATCCAGTCGATCTTTCTTGTCCTGCTGGTCGTTACGGTTTTGGTTTGGTTCGGAGTGCTCTTCGGTGGCGGATACGTACTAGCGAAGTCGATTGCCGATGGAAAAGCCTATGCTGCCATGGGCGCCTGGAACGCTTTGTGCGGCGGTTTTCTATTCCTTTGGCTTGCCGGTATAGCCAACGATGCGACGCGCGGAGACTCGTTGTCGCTCGAGAAGCTAATGCACTTGCCGATGTCCCCGGCTAGTGTCTTTGCATTGAATTTTCTACTGACCTGGATCAACCTTCCGATTGTATTTTTTCTTGCGTCCGGGCTGGGGCTCGTCCTCGGTGGTTGCTTGATCGAAGGTTTCGTTGGGCTTTGGAAATTGGTTCCGGTGCTGTCCTACGCGCTGATGCTCACGGCGTTGACATCGCATCTGCAGGGCAAACTTCAGGTCCTCTTGCAAAACCCCAAGACCCGGTCGATGCTCATGACGGCCATTCCGTTGTTCTTCATGGTCCTTGGCCTAGGCTTCTCGATGTCCTCTTTCGTTATCCGGCGATTGAGCGTTGGGGGGAATACGCTATTTTGGATTCAGATTCTCGATGCGTTTTGCCCTCTTTTCTGGCTGGCCGATACACTCTCGGGGCGCTCGATGATCGGTTCGCTATCCTGGGTCTGGATACCGTGCATGTGGCTCATTGCGGCTTGGTCGTTGCGAGCCAACTACCGGATGACCAAAAGCTACTATCAGCATGGCTTCGATCGTGTGTCGACTGCAAAGCCGACTCGCAAATCCGAGCCAAGCGGCACAAAGGTTCAAGAGTCACAGGGACTTTCCAGCGGGTCGGCACCATGGATGGAACGTTCCTTTCCGGGACTTAGCCAGCCGGCCAGTGCGATCGCCGCGATGACATGGACACTCTTTTGGCGATCCCCGCAGATGAAGCTTGCAATGCTGCTACCGATGCTGCAACCATTTTTTTTGCTGCTTGTTTTCCAGCAAAAGCCAACTCTAAGCCCTCGGTCGGAAGCACCGGCATCGGCGGTCGTTGAGTCGGAGGCCAGCCCCGAACCGACGGTTTGGAAAGGGACTCAGTACCAAGGCTTTTATCTGTTTGCGATCACTGTTTTTTCCACGTATTTAGGTTCGTCGTTTGCGAGCAATATTTTTGGATTCGATCGATCGGGATTTCGATTCTGGATGCTTTCGTCGATCCCTAGATCCGACATATTAAAGGGCAGGAACTGGATGTTCGGCGCGATGCTTACGGTTATCGCGTTGGTCCTATTGATCTTCACCAATGTCCTCTGGAAGTACTCGTGGCTTCGAGTCGTCGAGTCGGTGGCTGCATTTCTGGCGTATCTCCCGCTGTACCTTGCTCTCTCGAACGTCATTGCGATCCTGGCTCCCTTCCCTGTTCCGGTTCAAGGCTTTCAGAGCGCCAAGGACTTTTCGTGGAAGTCCTTGGTTTTGAACATGGCCCTGAGTTCGCTAATGCCTTTGATTTTGTGCTTCTGTTCGATCCCTTGGGGCATCGAATGGGGGCTGCAAACGGCCAGACCTGACTTGGTACCGATTCCGATCGCACTGTTAAGCATGCCCGTCTTGATCGGTTTAGCTTGGTGGCTCTATGGTCGCTTGATGGAACTCATCGGCCAATTGCTTCAAAATCAGCAAGATAGCTTGCTGAGTGTCGTCACCTCTAAATCCGAAAAGTAGCGGGCAAATCTGAAAAGTAGCAGGCAAATTAGAAAAATTAGCGGGCGGGCAAACGAGCAAGCAAGCGGACGAATCGTTCGGCGAGTAGCGACGAATTTTTCGGTTTTTTCTGAGAAATCTTTCATTGCCGACCAGGGAACCTGGGAAACAGAGGAAACCTAGGAAGCCCAGGGTGGATTTGCGGTGATTTGCCATACTCAACCCTCGGTTGTTTTGCCAAAATAGCTGCACTCTTTTCGCCTGAATAATCGATACAACCCGCATTGTCCATCCTGTGGCCTCGAGCACCAATAGCCATTGAAATATGTCAACCCAAGCACCTTCTGCGATCGAAAAACCTGTCGAGCATGTCAGCGGAATTACCGTCCGTCTGGTTGGAGACTCCGGCGACGGAATGCAACTCCTTGGCCAGCAATTGACGAACACCTCGGCCCTCTTGGGCAACGACGTCGCCACATTCCCGGACTTCCCCGCCGAAATCCGAGCTCCACGGGGCACTCGGGCAGGGGTCTCGGGTTTCCAAGTTCAGTTTGCTTCTCACGAAGTCCACACTCCTGGCGATACGCTCGATGCTCTAGTGGCGATGAATCCGGCCGCATTGGTGACCAACCTTGCGGATCTGAACAAAGGGGGGCTTTTGATCGTCAACGACGATAGCTTTGAGGAAAAGGACCTCAAGCTAGCCAAGCTCAATACGAGCCCTTTGGAAGATCCCTCGATGGAGAACTATCGATTGATCAAGGTCTCGATGACCCGGCTTACGAAAGAGGCGGTAAGTGAATTCGGACTAAGCACCAAGGAGGCCGACCGCTGCAAGAACTTTTTCGCGATGGGTCTTGTTTACTGGCTCTATGGGCGGAACATGGATGCGACGCTACGGTTCATCCACGGCAAGTTCTCTGCGGGCAAATCGACCATCGCTGCGGCTAACGAAAAAGCACTTCGCGCCGGTTGGGCTTATGGAGAGACGATCGAAGCTTTGGGACATTCGTACAGTGTCCAGCCTGCCAAGCTGACGGCTGGGACTTACCGAAACATCATGGGCAATCAAGCTTTGGCATGGGGGCTTTTGGCCGCTGCGCAACGCTCGGGCAAAGAGCTCTTTTACGGCTCGTATCCAATTACTCCGGCGAGCGATATCCTCCACGAACTGGCCCGCTACAAGAACTTTGGCGTATGTACCTTCCAGGCCGAGGACGAAATCGCAGCCGTGTGCGCAGCGATCGGTGCTTCGTACGGCGGACAGATGGGAGTGACGACCTCGAGCGGACCGGGCATTGCTCTGAAGGCCGAGGCGATGGGTTTGGCCCTGATGCTCGAGTTGCCCTTGTTGGTCATCGACGTTCAGCGGGGTGGCCCAAGCACGGGTCTTCCGACAAAAACCGAGCAAGCCGACCTTTTGCAAGTCATGTTCGGGCGAAACGGCGAGTCGCCTCTTCCGGTCCTGGCGGCCCGCAGTCCGGGGGATTGCTTTGAAATTGTCCAAGAAGCTTGGATGCTCGCCACGCAGTTGATGTTGCCGGTGATCGTACTGTCCGACGGTTACATCGCCAACGGGGCCGAACCCTGGAAGATCCCAGACGTCTCGAAACTCGCACCCATCCCCGTGTCTCATCCACAGGAAAACAACAACCCTGACGGTCCATTCAAGCCTTATCTGCGCAACGAACTGCTGGCAAGACCGTGGGCGATACCAGGCACACCGGAACTGATGCACCGCGTCGGTGGTATCGAGAAGGAAGACGGGACGGGCAACATCAGCTACGATCCGGAAAACCATCAAAAGATGGTCCATATCCGGGCACAGAAAGTCGCCAATGCCGCCAAACTGCTCCCGCCACAGAGCGTCGAGGGTCCTGCATCGGGCGACCTGCTCGTCTTGAGCTGGGGTGGGACTTATGGAGCCTGCTTGACCGCAGTCCAACAAGCCCAATCGGCCGGCCTGAGCGTCGCCCATGCTCACCTGAGATACATCAATCCGTTCCCAAGCAACCTTGGAGAAATCCTAGCGCGATACAAGAAGGTGCTCATACCGGAGCTCAACATGGGGCAACTGCGGATGCTCGTTCGCAGCCGATACCTCGTCGACGCGATCGGCTTTAACAAAATCAAAGGCAAACCGTTTACCGTTACGGAACTGGTCGAAAAGATCTCCGAGCACGCCAAGTAATCCGGCTAACCCCTGGCTCGCGATTCCAAAACACATCCATCGATTTAAAAATAGCAAGAACGAAATGAATACAGCACTCAAGGTTCTCAAGGCAGACGACTTTGCAAGCGATCAGGACATCCGTTGGTGCCCGGGTTGCGGCGATTATTCGATCCTAGCCCAAATGAAGAAAGTACTACCTGAAATCGGGATTCCACCCGAACAGACCGTCTTTATCTCTGGGATCGGTTGCAGCAGCCGGTTCCCATACTACGTAAACACGTACGGAGTCCACTCGATCCATGGTCGCGCCCCTGCGGTGGCGACTGGACTGAAATTGGCACGGCCTGAACTGAGCGTCTGGGTCATCACCGGCGACGGGGACGCTTTGAGCATCGGTGGCAATCACTTCATTCACTTGCTTCGCCGCAACGTCGATTTGAACATTGTCCTTTTCAACAACCGAATCTACGGTTTGACCAAAGGTCAATATTCACCGACGAGTGTCGAGGGGCAGATCACCAAGAGTACACCGATGGGGGTCGTCGACCATCCCCTCAATCCGATCAGCATTGCCATCGGTGCCGAAGCGACCTTCATCGCACGATCGGTCGATAGCAACATCAAGCACTTAGGAGCCGTTCTAAAGCGGGCCGCGGAGCATCGAGGCACGAGCTTTGTCGAAGTCTATCAGAACTGCAACGTGTTCAACGATGGGGCCTTTAGTTACGCGCAAGACAAGGCGACTCGCGATGATGCGACGGTCGAACTCGAGCATGGCAAGCCGATGATCTTTGGCAAGAACAAAGACAAGGGAATCCGATTGAAAGGATTCTCCTTGGAAGTTGTCGACTTGGCCGAGGGCAAAGTCAAAGAGGATGATTTGTTGTTCCATGACGAGCAAGCCGACCCGGCTTTGGTGTACCTGCTATCGCGCATGCGTCACCCACAGTTTCCTGAACCCATTGGGGTTTTCAGGAACGTCGAGCACGGGACTTTCGAGCAAGCCGTGCGTGGGCAGATCGACCAAGCCGTCGAGCAACGGGGTCGCGGTGATTTGCAGAAGCTTCTTTCGAGTGGCGACACTTGGACCGTTAAGGCCTAAGGTGTAAGGCGTAAGGTTTAATTGAACACATCGCGGTCGAGCATGCGGTATTGGATGGCTTCCTCGATGTGTTGAGGTTCGATTTTGGCCTCTGACTCCATGTCGGCGATGGTGCGAGCCACGCGGATGACTTTGTCGTGAGCGGCCAGGGTGCCTACCCCGATGTCTTTAGCTTAAGAGATGATGTATCATCGAGAGCTACCAAGGAAAGCATTTCTGGGGGTTCTCTGAGAGCTAGCTTCTAAAACACACGACAGGTAGTCGCACCATGGCGAAGAAGAAACCCACCACGACGCACCCTAGCTTTGAAGACATCAAAAAGACCATCGTTTTAGGGCTATTCTCATGCGACGACCTTTTTGACAAGTTTGTACTAAAAGGAGGTAACGCACTCTCCCTTGTCTATGGGATTTCAACGCGTGCCTCACTGGATATCGACCTTTCGATTTCCGGTGACTTTGAAAACCTAAAAGACGTTGATTCTCAGATCCAGAGGGAAATGCAGCGGAGTTTTGATCAGCTTTCGTTGATTGTGTTTGACTTTTCCATGAACGAAACGCCTCCGGAAGTAACCGAGGATCTTGCGAATTTTTGGGGCGGTTACAAGATCATCTTCAAGCTTATTGAGAAGGCCAAGTTTCAGGAACACAAAAACGATTCGGAATGGCTGAGCAAGAACAGTCTTTCAGTCGGGGGAAGCGGTACTCGAAAGTTCGAGATCGACATAAGCAAACATGAGTACACAGCGGAAAAGCGCGATCTTATTTTCCACGGATACAAGATCTATGTTTACTCGCCTGCAATGATCGCGTGCGAGAAATTGCGGGCGATCTGCCAACAGATTGACACGTATCGAGAAAAGGTCAAAAAACACAAAGCGAAGAGGGCTCGTGACTTTCTCGATATTTATCAGATTTGCGAGGCTTGGAAAATAAACCCGTTGGAAGATTCTTTTAAGTCAACTCTAGCCAAGGTTTTCGATGCTAAAGAGGTTCCTTTGAACTTGCTGGAACGAATCGAGGGAGAACGCGAGCATCACGAGTCGGACTTTGTTGCCGTAAAAGCGACCGTAGCGAATTCAAGCAATCTAGAAGATTTTGGCTTTTACTTTCAGTACACTCTTGAGCTCGTCAGGAAGCTAGAAGCCTTTTGGAACGTGTAGCCGCCATTTCTTAATGTACTCAGTCTCCTTCATCTTGTAGTCGAGTTTAAAGTCAAACTCGATCTTAAATTCCTCAAGCTGGCGCATTTGGGACGGCGTGTATTTCCCACTTCGCTCTAGGTAGTAGCCAATGGATTGATGATAGGGGTAGGTGTAACCTATTTGCCGAAGGTAAGCACATAAGCGATTGATGGAAAATCGACCTGCCGCTTCGGAAAACGCTTTTGCAACTTCAGCAATACCGCCTGAATAGACAGCACGCACTGCAATATCAATTAGCGTCCGTTCAAGATTTGTTGTTCGAATGGTTGAAAGATTTGTTGTTCCAATGGTTGAGTTGCCACCGATGGTCTTTTCGATTACTCCGAGTTGATCTGTATTACCGCCATTAAGCAAGTGGATTGTATACTCCGAAAATGTTGCAACGTTATTCGTTGTCCTGCATTCGGTAGCGAATGAGCGATTGATACCTGCCTGAGTAAGTTCTCCGCCACCGGGCCGAAGGCTTTGTTCGATGTTGAAGTAGATTGCCTTGGGGATTTGTTCGGTCAGCCCATGAAAACTTATCGCCGTATAGTGACTAAAGTACCCTTTCTCATCGATTGATTGAACAAGTTCAAAGAGACCGGTATCTCCCAAGGAGTATCGCGTTATTGGCCTTGGAAATCCGAAACGATGAGACTGGAGGTTGGCGTTCTTTTCGAGGAACTGGATGAATTGGATGACTGTAGTTTTCTTGGCAAGCCGCCAAAAATCTCGGTTCTTTGAAAGAAGCTCGTCGAGTTCACTTTTGGAAAAAGCCTTCCTTTGTGTTTGGGCAAGTGCGGCGAGGATATCCGCTTTTGCGATGCTCAATCTCGTTCTTGGTGCCATTGGTCATTGCCGCTTCGAAATAGCTGTTTTCATCAGTATATACAAGGTATCGAATGCCATTACGATCGAATGCCATTACGATCCGTTATCCCGGTTGTTTCCCTGGCTCGTTCTGGCGCTGAACTGCTCAAACCATCGGGCAAACAACCCTTTGGGCTTGGTTTATTGTTGATTAATGATCGGTGACATGTAGTATATATACTACATGTCACTGCTATATCAAGCTGGAAACTTCGCACTTTTTCGAAATCCCTCCAAAAGGCCGTTTTTTCGCCCCATTTTTTGAGCCTCCCCCTTGTTTCCCAATCGATATGCTGCTAGTATGAGTACATGTACTCATCCTAGCGAGGTTTATTTTGCTAGTTTTGGGTCTTTATGGCATTGATCCATTCGCCTTCTCCCGAGTCCAAAATCGTTTGGCAAGTAGCTACCGCCAAGGCAGGTCAACCCAACATTCCCAAGGTGGACCCCGCTCGCAAAGATACCGTCAAATTTGCGATAGACTGTTTAACGAGTGAAGTCTAATTGAACACATCGCGGTCGAGCATTCGGTATTGGATGGCTTCCTCGATGTGTTGCGGTTCGATTTTGGCTTCTGACTCCATGTCGGCGATGGTGCGAGCCACGCGGATGACCTTGTCGTGAGCTCTTGCGCTGAGCCCGAGTTCTGAGACGGCCGTTCTCATGCGTTGGGTTTGGATTTTCCCGAGTGGGCAGTACTGCCTGAGTTCGCGGCTAGACATTTGAGCGTTGGTCAGTGTGCGCGAGGATGCAAAGCGTTGGTTCTGCAGCGCACGAGCCGCCGTGACCTGATCTCGCATCATCGCGCTGGTGGTGCCTGCTGCCCCGTGAGCTAGTTCATCGAAGGGGACCGCTGGGACCTCGATATGGATATCGACCCGATCGAGCAGTGGGCCGGAAATTCGGCTCATGTAGCGCTCGACCTGGTTGGGATTGCAATTGCAACTGCGGCGAGGATCGGTTCGATAGCCGCATGGGCATGGGTTCAACGCCGCGACGAGCATAAAGTTGGCTGGGAAGGTCGTGCTGCGCATGGCGCGCGAGATCGTCACCACTCGGTCTTCGAGCGGCTGACGCATCACCTCGAGCGTTTTGCGGTTGAATTCCGGAAGTTCGTCTAGGAAAAGCACCCCGTTGTTTGCCATGGAGACTTCGCCTGGCGAGGGAGGGCTGCCGCCACCGACGAGTCCAGCGTCGCTGATGGTGTGGTGAGGCGAGCGAAAGGGTCTTTGTACCATCAGCGGCTGGCCGCTTTGCAACCGACCTAGGGCCGAGTAGATTCTGGTCGTCTCGATCGATTCGCTCGGAGAGAGCGTCGGCAGGATCGATGAAAGGCGCTTGGCCAACATCGTCTTGCCCGAGCCTGGCGGACCGATCATCAGGAGGTTATGGTTGCCCGCAGCGGCGATCGTCAAGGCGCGTTTGGCCATCTCTTGGCCTCGGACATCGACGAAATCCAAATCGTACTGGGAGTAGCTGTGGTAGATCTCTTCGAGTCGGCTTGGGACCGGATCGATTTCCAAGGTGCCGGCCATGAAGGCTGCAGCTTCGCAAAGATTGGCCACGGGAATCACTTCGATATCCTCGACGACGGCAGCTTCTTGTGCGTTCGAGGAGGGGACCAGAAGCCCTTTGATTCCGTCTTGTTTGGCCGCGGCGATGGCCATCGATAAGGCCCCTTTGACACCTCGCGTATGGCCTTCGAGGGACAGTTCGCCGACGACTGCATAGTCGTTGAGCCGATCCGATTGGACTTGGTTGCTGCCGACGAGCATTCCCAGGGATATCGGTAAATCGAAGCTGGCTGCTTGTTTGGGGAGCTCCGCCGGTGCTAGGTTGATGACGATCCGGTCGTGGGGTCGCAAGAAACCGGCGTTGACCAGCGCTCGTTCGACGCGATGGGTGCTCTCGCGGACGGCTTGTTCGGGTAGGCCGACAAGAACGGTTTTGGGCAAAGCGGAGGCAGATAGATCGACTTCGACATCGACGGGAACGGCATCGATTCCTACGAGGCTGTACGTTTTGAGTTTTGCCAGCATGCACCGGGCTCCTCGGGTGAAATCACCGAAAATCTTGGAAAACCATACATGTCCGTGTGCATTCTAGAAAAATCAAATACGGCCGACGGTGGCTTTTCGTCGGCAACCGCAATGTAGCAACATGTGCGGTTTGTGTCCCGATTTTGGTGCGTAAAAAATGATCGCTTTATTGTAGATCGATTGTCCCCAATCGATCGCCTTGAGGCGTTAGCCGAGCTGGCGTTTTCTGGCTCTGCGCAAACCGACGATGCCAGCTAGAAGCGACCAAGTCGCTAGCGAAATCGGTTCGGGAACCTCGCCACCTCCACTCGAGAGATTCACGTTGCTATAGCGAAGGTACTGGACTTCTGCTCGAACGTTGCCTCCTGTTGGTGTACCATCGCCAAAATAGAATTGATTGCTGTTTGCGTAACCTCCAGGACGAGCCCCCGAAGCTACCATGGTTCCGTTGACAAAAAACTCGTAGGTGTTCGTGGCACCAAATCCTTTGTATTTGAACGTGTTGAATCCACTCGAAAAATCGTATCCGCTGCCACTGGTTACCTGATAGATCTGATACCCTGTCTTGTTGATGATAAAGTGAGAAGCTGCATTGGCGTTGAATACAGCAAGGCCAAATCCGAAAGGGCTCGAGTCGGTGACCTTCATCCGGACTTCCATTTCCAGGTCGGTGGTGTGGTCAAAAACATTGTCCTTGTAGTAGTAAGCCATCCTGTCGGATGTAAGTGTCGTGAAGGAGTCGAGTCGCAGGCGGTTGTTATCGAGGATCGATGCGAAGTCGCTCTCAGGTCGACCGGTTTCCGTGTAGAAACTCATCCCCTGGGCTGTAGGCAACGTCGGGTTTTGAGCGAAATCCAGTGTGATGACTGTGGCTCGAACCGGTCGCTCGAAAATCACTCCCGAGGCCAACATGGCACACAGAGTAAGAACGGTCCTCCAAACCGAGACGGTTGATAATGGCATACAGAAAGCAGCGATTTTCATACAAGTAGATTCCTTTTGCCGACGGATCGACAGAATGTCGGGATAACCAATTCGGGGGGACTTCCCCCCGCCTTGGTCAATACGACAGGCATCTACACATGAATCCGACGCGTTGTGTTCCAACGCGGATCGACTAGCGGACTTTGGCGTCGAAGCGGACGAATCCACCCTCGCCTGGCTTGAGCTCCTTGTCGATCTCCCATCGCAAGACCGATGAGCCGGCGTCGTTGGGGCTCGTCGAGAAACGGGCTTCGATGCTCGACTGCTGCGAGGACTCGATGTACTCTAGCCGCGGAGCCAACGAATCGGTCACAACCAAATTCGAGACAGGCTGCTCGCCGATGTTGTCGTAGCGGATCGTAAAGGAGACGATGTCCCCAGGATTGGCGATCTGCTCGGATGCCACCTTACAGATCCGTACCCGAGCTCCTTTGTACTCGTACAAGGTAAACTCGCGAGCTTGCTTTTGATCGACAATCACCGCTGCTTCTTGTCCGTCGATCAAGACCATAAGCGCGTCGATGTTTGACCAGATCCTGGCTGCGGCCGCGGCAATCGCCAGCTTGGCCGGGTCGGTGTTCTTGACGTTCCCATTTCGAATGATGTCCAGGTCCTCGTAAGGTTTGAACGCATCGCTGATTTCGCCCATGGGCAAGACCAACTCGGCAGGCATCGGGCGTTGGCGATCCAAGAACGCTTCGACCACACGCACGGTATCTTTGGTATTGGCCTTCAACGGTGCCGAAACTTGGATCGGTGGTAACTTCTCTTTGATCATCCCTGGACCGGCAGGCACGTCGGCCGTTTGAGGTCGCAGTGCAAGTTCTGATTCGAGCACCCCAGTTCGCTTCCTGACGCTGCCGAACCTCGGCGCGTAGATCGCAACTCGGCAACCCGCTTGCACTTCGGTCACGCCGGTCTTGGTCGTGTACTGGATTACGGTGTCCTCGGGGTCCAAGCCCACCTGAGAGAGATCTTCTCGGAGCCGAACCGGTGGATCGCGATCCCCACCGTCGTAGATGTATTCCTGGGGATCCATGCAGCGGGATTGTTCCTCGCACTGCGGTTCGCAAGGGACTTGGGGACAGGGTCCCGCATGAGGTACCTGACAGCCCCCCTTGCAGGCCATCAATCGCCCCCCAATTCGGTTTGGAAACATCGGTCGGTAAGGTCCGTGTGCATTTCCGCAATAAGCACCCTCGGTGTGAGTCGTTTGACTCGATGGATCGACAAACTGAGGGCCTATCATCGACGGAGCGCGAGCCACCGAGTAACTCTCGGAGCAATTCTCAAGCCGCCCGGCCGATGGTCGAATCGGTCGGATGTGGGACGCTGGATCGACTCCGACCATCGCATCCGATGCCGCCCGAGAATCGGTCGCTGAGTCGGTCGCCGTGTTGGTCGCCGTGTTGGTCGCCTGGGCGAGTATCGGATCGGATGCGACAAGCCCCATATCTCGGGGTAAACGTCGCTCTTGCTCGATTTCCGAAGTGAAGAACTTCGGCTTGAGCATCGACGTGCCCGTAGCACATCCGAGGGCTCCCACGACGCACAGCAGGAGCAGGATAGCGAGTGTCGATGCATTTGGCCGTTGTGTCATGAAGCGGACCTTATTCAGAGCAGATCATTTGGGGGCAGATCATTGGGGGCTATGCGGATTGTCGGGGGCTAGGCCGTCTCGTGTGTTCGTCATCGGCGAAGGCTACCTTGAATCGCTGATCGAACCCGAGGTAGCGTTTGGGGCTGCGTTGGGTGCAGCATTCGGTACAGCGTTCGGGTACTCGATGATTGGCCACCGGCCCTCATCGATGAGCATTTGTTTGGTCGGGATCGGCTTGAGGGTCGTCCATGGCGGGCAGTGGTAGAGAAACTCCAACCAATCTTGGCCCTGGGTCACATTGGGAACTCTAGAGCCCATCCGAAGGATCGCGACAGGGCGTCCGAGTTGGTCGGCCGTACGAAGTGCGTTTTGGGTCGGTCGTATATCGAGGACCCTTTGGGGCTTTCCAGACGTATCGACCGGTTCGGCCACTTCGGAGTCTTCCAGGTAGATCACCCGCATGACCAGTTCACCGCGAGCCGCATCCATGATGTCGCTCTCGTCGATCTCGATCGGAATCGGGAAACGATGCTCTCGCTCGGCAGGTGGACAAGTCTTGTCGATCACTTCGATCGTCGGGAAGAGTTCCAGATCCGGATCGCCCTCGATTCCGGTGAGTCGCAATCGATAGACCGCTCCGACGAGCAAACCCAAGCGTGCTGGAGAAGGAATATCCGGGGCGAACTGACCGGCTTCGGCCAAATTGAACCGGACACCCTTGGGACCTCGCACCTCGACGGCTTGCCAAGCTCCCCTCAACTGCGGCTTACGCTGCAACTGGATCGAACCGATCGCACCGGGAACCATTTCGTCGTCGATCAACGCTCGCGAGCCGCTGGGCAATCTGGCCGTCGACACGGCAGCGTAAGGAGCCTGGCCCATAGCGACATTGCTGAAGAGCACCGCAAGGGTACAGATCACGATCAGAGCGACCCATCCTAGTACCATCGTCGGAAAGGAAATGTGTCGGAACATGCTGGATCCCACCGGTTCGCATCGGTTAAAAAAATAGTCCCAGACGACCCGGGACTATTCATCATTGTTCATCCAAGGATTCGCTAACGAGTCGCTAGCGAATCGGCATTAGCGAAGTTGCGGACTGCCTGGTGGGCAGTATTCGCCGTTTGGACCGACTCCACCAGCACCGCCAGGTCCAGGACCTTGAGCCCCACCGTATTGGTTCGACGGGACCGGGCGACTCGCATGGTAGAATCCAGGCCGCCCCGAGGGATATCCAGGATGGATGTTCTGCTCGTGGATACGGATGTGGCTCGGTGGCGTTGGATAGCTATATCCAGGCTGCTGACGAACCGTCATCTTCATCTTGTCGACAGGATCAGGAATGTGCATGTGTGTCTTGTTCTTCATCACATGCTGTTGCAAACCGGCTGGATGCCCCAATGGGATGTGCGGAGGGCCAGGTAACCCAATCGGGGTGCCTGAGTAAGTCATTCCGTACTGTGGAGCCGTCACGCCGGCGACCATGTTTGGTGGAACGCTCATCGGATCGATCGGACGGCCATCTGGGCCGCAGAAGCCACCGGGACCCATGCCACCGGGACCCATGCCACCGGGACCCATCATGCCAGGTACTCCGCCGTTGGCGTAGGCTGCAGCCGTAAGCTCGATGTCCTTGTTACCAAGTCGAACAATCGCCAAAATAGAACCTCTGCGGTCGGCTTCGATGATCGGATCCAATCCTGGCTCCAAACGTGTGCTGACCAAGGTGTCGATGCCCGAGATCACCTCACCCTGAAACTCAGGGTCGGGTAAGTAGATGACCTTGGTCACGAAGTTCCCGGACAAAGCTTGATCGAGGTCTTCCTCGGTAAACTGAATCGAGATCGCGTTGTGAGCAAGGTAGGCTGCCGTGCGAGGATTCGAGTGACCGACCTCAACAGTAGGGTACAACTCGACACCTTCACGTCCGGAGACATCGGTCAATTTGAGCCGATAGATGCCTCCTTGGGCGAATTCCAATCGTCCTGGGACGATCAAGCAATCGCTGGTAAAGGAACCATCGCCAACGACGTCGTACGAGATCTTCATCGACTGGGGTTGATTGAACAGAATCTGAGTCGTGGGAGTTGGAACCCCTGCTCCGTACCCAGGTACTGGTATGGTCTCCGGTGTCAAAACACCAGGACCAGGTCCGCCTACCATCGGTCCGGGCTCGGCCAGACGTGCAGCAGGCGGCATATTGTGTCGAAATGCGGGTTCTCCCCCGAAGCTTGGTGCAGCCAAACCCAGCGCGGCTATCACGCTTAAAAACCTAATCTTTTTCATGCGATTCCCCTAGG
>Ga0315909_10002950_pt1 | contig 21273 bp, 28 predicted proteins | sample LakEriMetagenome_11_FD_203527 | JGI IMG/M metagenome (GOLD analysis project Ga0315909, IMG submission 203527) | Freshwater fungal communities from buoy surface, Lake Erie, Ohio, United States - Buoy 2 MA125 | ecosystem: Environmental > Aquatic > Freshwater > Lake | place: USA: Lake Erie, Ohio... | reverse complement strand
TGCGTAATGTACGGCCCAACAAAACTTGGTGTAATCAAACTTCGCAAAAGCGCTGTGCCTTGCGAAGTAACAATACTTGATGATCTTCCGTTTTGAAATTTGAAAACAAATGCTTAAATTTGACACATGAAAAACAGCAACTTTACCATATTAATTAGCGTGTTTATGCTTTGCCTCACATGGGCTTACACAAGCAAAACGCCTGAAGCAATACAGCCGGTTGCATTTTGCGCCATGTGCCAATCGCATATTGACACGGTTGGAGATAAGGCGCTCAGGCAATGGCTTGATACAGATACGCGCATTGAGTTTAAGAAATGGTTAATCCTAAAAGAGAAAGGAAGAAAATGAGCATAATGGAGTTTTACGATAACGCTTGCATTGTGGCGCACAAGGTTAGCAAAATAAAGCCCAGCGAAGTATCGGCAACGGTATCGCGCATTGAAGGCAATGCCATGTTTAGGTGTAAGCATGGCGACATCTGCACAAACAGCTACATAGATCCACAAAAAGCGCTTGACGAATTTGAACAACTTTTAATAGCTAAGAAAAATGCCAATACCTTATCCGCGTCCAAGTGAGGATGACGACCAATTTATCAGCCGTTGTATGTCTGATGACAGAATGGTAACTGAATATCCTGATGAAAGCCAAAGGTACGCCATTTGCCAAACGCAGATTGAAAACAATCAGGCTATTTTGAATCAGTTAAAGAATCAACAAGATGAAGGCTAAGTTTACAGCGGAGTTGTTTGATAGCATTTGTAAAGCCATTGCCACATCACCACGTGGCCTTCAGGCTATTTGCAAAAAACACGATATAAGCTCAGTTCAGTTTTATGAGTGGATTAAGAATGATGCTGAACTTGCTAACAAATACGCGCACGCGCGAGAGCAACAGGCTGATTTATTGGCCGATGAAATCCTTGAAATAGCAGACAATATCGAAAACGACAATAAGGGAATCAATGGCTCCAATGCCGTGCAACGGGATAGGCTTCGCATTGACAGCCGTAAGTTTTTGGCGGCCAAGTTAAAGCCAAAGAAGTATAGCGAGCGCATTGACATCACCAGCGATGGCGAAGCGATAAAACCCATTGACTTGTCAAGCATTGTTTCCAACTTTGTAAACAAAGATGCAGGGGACGGCAAAGCAGATTGAAGCGTATAAATACCTCACCGATAACAACACAAAGGAAATATTCTACGGTGGCGCGGCCGGAGGTGGCAAATCTTACCTTGGCTGCTTTTGGCTTATCACGGTTTGCATAGCTTACCCAAACAGCCGTTGGTTTATTGCCCGTGAGGAACTGAAGCGCATCACGCAGTCCACGTTGGTCACATTTGCCAAGGTTGCCAGTTCATTGGGCGTGCCTTACAAAATGAACAGCAAATACAACTTTCTCACCGTTGGGCATTCACAAATTGACCTGCTTGATATCCGTTACATGCCATCCGATCCGCTTTATGAACGTTTTGGTTCAACTGAATATACCGGAGGATGGATTGAGGAAGGAGGGGAAACCAACTTTGGTGCATACGAGGTGCTTAAAACACGTACCGGCCGCCACATGAATGCTGAGTATGGCCTAATCAGCAAGCTGTTTGTTACGTGCAACCCAAAAAAGAATTGGCTTTATTCTGAGGTTTACAAGCCACACCGTGAAAATAGGCTGCCAAGCCACATTAAGTTTATCCAGGCATTTGTGCAGGATAACCCGTACCTCACAAAAGACTACATTGAAAACCTCATGAATACCAAAGACAAGGCAAAAAAGGAACGCCTTCTGTTTGGCAATTGGGAATACGATGATTCTCCGGATGCGCTGTGCGATTACGATGCTATTTGCGATATTTTCACTAACATTCCGGATAACACCGACAAACATTACCTAACCGCAGACGTGGCGCGTATGGGTTCTGACAAGGCCGTTATAATGGTGTGGCGTGGTTGGTCAGTTATTGAAATACATACCTTTGACCTTAGCAAGCTAACGGAGTTAAACCAAGTAATCACCGCGTTGCGCACTAAATACAGCATACCAGCAAGCCAATGTATTGCGGATGAGGATGGCGTTGGTGGCGGTTTGGTTGATATGGCGCGCATTAATGGTTTTCTAAACAACTCCAAACCGTTTGGTGATGATAACTACTACAACCTACAAGCGCAATGCTGCTACGGCCTTGCTGAAGCTATAAACACGCACAAGCTATCCATTACCTGCGAGGTTGCGCCTGCTGATGTGGAGTTAATAAAAGAGGAGCTTGAACAGCTACGAAGTTACCAAACCGATAAGGACGGAAAGTTGCGCATACTGCCCAAAGAAATGGTAAAGCAAAACATTGGGCGATCACCGGATTACCGTGATGCGCTCATGATGCGCAAGTATTTTGACTACAAACGAAGCGGGTATGTTGGTAGTTTTGTCAGCAAAGGTTTTTGATATTTGAAACAATCGTATAAATTTGCAGCAAATGATTAAAGCAAACCTAAAACACGGAAACAGCAAAATAGCGGTAAGCATCCCAACCTCATGGCGCGATGTGAGCTTCCTGCAATACTACAGAATTATCCAACTTGGCGACAAAGCTGATGTATTTGACATTTACGCCATCCTGCTTAATCTGGATGCCAAAACAATTGAGCGCGTATCGCTGGAATCATTTGAGCAAATTGCCAACCTTTGCGCTTTCATCAAAGACAAGTCAGCATTTACACAAGATGACCTTGCCCGCTCCATTCTGTTCAAGGGGCAAACCTGGACTTATTATGCTGATATGGGTAACGCGCCTATTGGATGCTACAAAGATTGGCAGCAATTTGAACTGAAGAACTACGTGGAATCCGATCCATTGGCGATATTGCCGCGCACCTTGGCGCATTTCCTGCGTCCAGTTGGTGAGGAGTACGACCACACTAAGATTGATGAGCGCGCAGAATTGTTCATGCAACTTGACTGCGTGACCGCCTTGCAGCTGTTCAATTTTTTTTTGCGGAATTTGAAAGGGTTGAATCTCAGTTTGAGGGCTTACACAGCGAGCCTGATGTGGATGAGGAAGCGGCAGGAATTAATAACCTTGCTCCGTTTGGCTTTTACGCTACCTATCACAGCCTTGCCGGTGGCGATATATTGCGGATGGATGCGGTTGCAAAGCTATCGGTTTATGAGGTCTATTCGTTTTTACTTTACGAAAAAAGCCTAAATGATTACAAAAAAGCGTACAAGCGAATAGTTGAGCGCAAGCACAAATAATTTACTTGCATAAGTGCAAAAAATTGTATATTTGCACTCAATGTCGTACAAGTCAATCAAATCAGCATTTCAAACCATTGCAAGCCAATATCAAGGGAGTCTTTCATTTGGCTATGGCACGTTAAACGAAATGAACAAGAGCGACAAAAACTACCCGCTTGTGTGGTGGGTATTGCCGCTTACCGTTACTGACCCGCAAACCAATAGCCAGCAACAACGATATGAGAATTGGCCAATAACCTTGCGCTTTGTTACGTCAACTGAATTAGCAAAAGATTTTGATGATGTGGACAATCTGTACAACATGACTAAAACAATTGCCGATGGCTTTGTTTACACGCTCATGGATGCGTCTGATGAATATACCATATCCACGTCAATTACCAAGCGTCAATTGTTCAAAGTGCAGGATGACGTAAACATTGGCTGGGAGTATCAATTTACCTTACAACTTACACCGGATATAGACTACTGCTGCTTGCCTTATGCAAATTGAACAGGAACTTGAACGGATTGCGCAGCAATTTATCGCTGAGGTACAGCAGGCAATGGAATCGCTTAACATCAATGCCTCCGGTGAATCATCCCGTTCATTGCGGTACGAGATAACTTCAACGGATGCCGCTGTAAAAATGGTGGTTTACGGCAACCCAGGTATATTTTTTACCGATAAAGGACGCGGGCCAACACGCGGCACGGGCAATGGTTCATTTACCCGTGAAGATGCAAAGAAATGGGCGCGCGATAAAGGCGTTGGGACTTGGTATAAGGAAAGCAAAAAAGGGCGCAAGGCTATGAATGCCGATGAACAAGCCTATCTTATTTGGCGCAAGGTGCATCAAAAGGGGTTTTATGGTAACAACAGCGAAGGCAAAGAATACCTTGAAGCCATCCGCGAGCGTACAACCAACGAAATACGGCAAAACATCAATCAATCAGTATTTGAAGTAGTTAAACAAAGACTAAATCTAAATGGCAATCGCACGAGTACAGCAGCCTAACCGGTGGTCATCGGTTTACGCGCCAATAATTTACAAATTTAAGAGCAGCTTTGCCACGGGCTACCGTATAGGTAACGTGCTTACACCGGCAGTCATTGGCGAAACCAACGGTTTTTTGACAATCACATGGTCAACAGCGCACGGAATGCGCTCAGGTGATTATGTTTATATTAATTCTGACTTCTCCGGTGCGTACCGCGTGATTAGTTGCCCAGGTTCAGCACAAACAATCATTGACGTAAATGCCACAGCAGGGCAAAATTGCACATCGGGATATTGGTATGCGTTTCAGTACAATGCAAGCGTGCGCGTATGGGCTGAGATTGACAACGTGTTTACCGATATTGGCACAATAACCACCAAGCCCGTTGATGACGGCACGGATATTATTTTTACGTTTGACGTCTCAACCGTGCTGCGCAACTACATTACATCAAACTTGCCCGATTTGCGCAATGGCTCAGTACAGCACTGCCCTGATGCGTTCAAATCGTTTTACATTGAGTACCGTGAGGAATATGTACGTGGCGTTGCAGGCATTACGCAATACGTGGCGCAGGATTGGGAAACCGATACAGACAGCAGCTATTATGACACCAACGATAAAGTGGCCGTAAATTCAACTGAGCAATACGATGAGAACATTGGCGATCCATATAAACAATCTGAATACGTATTTGGTATTGACAATGGCACGGTGAGATTGCTTACCAATCAGCCTGATGGCGTGCCTTATTGCGCAGATAGAAAATATTGGCTGTATTTTAATGCCGATAACCTGCAAACTAATCACAGCATTGTATTCAATGTAGAACAATATGGAGGTGGTGGCAATTTAATCACCACTTCTGAGATTGAATATGAAGATGTGGAACTTGGGCAGAACCTTGTTGAAATATCAAATGAAACATTTACGCTTAACGCCAATGCAGCCAAAATATGCGTTACCGCATCATTGCCTGAGTATCAGTTTCACGATAACTTAAAACAGCTTGGCTCCTGGTCATTGCAGGATAACGGGGTGAATATTGTGTTTGGCAGCCAAGGCGCGCTGTTTAACCAAAATACCATCCCGTTGCCTACCTTATCAGTTAATGGCTACATGGATAGAAACGTACTTGCCAATGGCATTGAGTACGAGTTTCGCATTACTTTGGCATTCACAAATAATCAGCCATCAGGAGTGATAACTATTGATGCCGGTGGCAATGGCACAAGTACGCACACCATCAGTACAGCAGGTACGCATACATTTACACTCACCGCAAATGGTCCAACATTGCGCTTGCAAGCCACATATTACGACAACAACAATGTGGCCAATGAGTTCAGATTGTCAAACCTACACGTTCACAGTACAATCACCGAAGATTCACAGCCCGTTTGTTTTTCAGTTGAGCAAAACTGCGAATGCACAGATAAGTACTACAAGTTGGTTTGGCTGAACAACAAAGGCGGGTACTCATCGTTCTACTTTACCGGCCGCGCAACTCACGGCATTGAAGTTGACCGCCAACGGCCAATCAAATATGCTTTGGTAGCGGGCAGGTTTGAACCAAGCAACAGGCAATACGCCAACCTGCGCAACATTGGGCGCAAGCGGATAACCTTGCGCAATGAAACAATGAATAAAGACATCAACACATGGCTTGCCAATGAATTGATGACAAGCATTGATGTTTACCTGGAGCAAACCGTTGACGGGGTAAACTACTTTTTGCCGGTGCAAATTGAAAACGATAGCATTGACATACGCAAAGACGGGGATAAAAGATACAGCCTTGTATTGGATGCCATTTACGCGTACGATATAATCAGCCAAACACGATGATTCAGATATTTGTAAACAATATTGAACTTGATGGCGCAGAGGATGTGGATGTAGCTTTTACGTATTCACTTAAAGACATCCGCGAGGTAGGAAAGGTTAAAGGCGGCAAAAGTACCACCGTTACCATCCCGCGCACAAAAAACAATGATTCCGCATTTGGCTTGGCCGGAGACATCAATGCGTTTACCTCATTTGACAAAAACAAAGGCCATCACGTTTACGCATTATCGGATAGCGCTGTAATTTTTGAGGGCATGGCCTATATCCTATCTGCAACAGATAACGATATTGAATTTGTGATGATTGAAAACGTGGCTGCCCTAAAAGAGATATTTGGCGAGTTGATGATGTCAGATATTGACTTGTCAGACCTTGACCATACCTACAACGATACAGACGTGTTTGCCACGTGGTCAAACAATTACGATTACATTTACCCGCTGATTGATTACGGCTTATTCCGGTTGCGTGCAGCAGGCACAACATCTACTATTCACTCAGAACTGAAGCCCGCTGTTAAGGTAGAAAAAATACTGCGCGCCATGTGCAATGATGCAGGTGTTACGCTTGATACGCGGTTTTTTAATAACCCTATCCACAAAGGTTTAATTGTGGCGTTTGGCAACGGAGATATGGTTCATAGCCCCGCATGGGTAGATGAGCGCAGAGTGGAAGCAACAAGAAATACAAATACAACCTATTTTGGTACTGGAGCGTTTGTGCTTTGGGCGAATAACGAAGTGAGCGATCCATTAAATGAATGGGACAACGTGAATTACATTTACACAAGTAACGAAGGGAAAACAGCTGACATAAGACTAACATTTGTTGTTGTTGGGTATGGCATAAGTGATTCTATCCCGCGTGTTCAACTTGAATACTCAGACGATGGCGGCATCAATTGGTACGATGTGGAAGGCGGAGGTATTGAAGATGTAAGTATTGCTCAATTTTATCAAATAAATGTTACCGTCAACTTATTAAATAATTGGAAGCTACGCGCCACGGTAAACTTTGATGGCGGATTTTTTACTGGATATATTGTTATAAGAGATTTAAAGTTGAATATTACACCGCAAGATGTGGTGTATAGCCAATCAACCGTACAGCTATCGTATTGCTTGCCACGTTGGAAACAAATTGAGTTTATAAAAGAAATAGCGCAGTTGTTCAATATGGTGGTGCAATACAATCCCGTAACGCGCACGCTCACAATGAACACGTACAATGATTTTTTTGGGCGCGATTTTGTGGATTGGAGTAATAAGCTGGATTTAAGCGAAAGCCCCGTAATTGCATACACCGGAGATGATATTCCAAGCACATGGAACTTTGCATGGACGCAGCCTGATAACGATAGACGCTTGCTGCAATACAATGAGCAATGGAGCAACGGCACTTTATTTGGCGATGGCTCATACAACCTTAAAACAAAATATGGCGATGCTGAGGAAGTAGTGAGTTCTAAATTCCGCATTGTGTACAATGGACGTTCATACGATACGGCCTCACTTGTGCCAGGCACGCAGTTTTCTGACTACATTATTATCCCTAACGTATGGGAGAAAGGGCAAGACCAAACGCAGGCCAATTACTCATGCGGCCCAATGATTCTCATTTACCAAGGCATGCAGGATGTATCTTTGCTATCTGATGGTACACGGCAAAGCATCAAGATAAAAACCACCCCTGTTACGCAAACAACTATTCCCATGACCTACATGGTAAAAAAGATTTACGATGATGCGGATATTAATACTTGGGATGTAAACTTAACCTTTGATATGCCGGCAAATGAGCCATTAAGCACATGGAACGGGAAAGGATTAATTGAAACCTATTACAATCAGGAATTGACAAATATTGACAATTTCCGCATGGTAACTGCACGTTTTGCACTTAATAATCAGGATATTGCACAATTGGATATTGCAAAATACGTTTATGTTGATTACTTTCGTGCGTACTTTATAATCAACAATATAAAACAATTTAACCCCAATTCAAATGAAAGCACTGAAGTTGAGCTTATTCGCGTTGCTCGTTAGCATGGCGATTACATCCTGCCAAAAGGATGAAGGCATTGACGCACCTCAAAAAACCATTATCATCCCAATTGATGCGGATTCACCTACTTATTGGAAATTTCATTACTTCACATCTCTGCAACCGCCACGCAGCGGTATTGTACGCATTGATGGCACAATGGCCTTGCACCGCACGTACCATGTAAGGCATTACACATATGTAAACAACCGCGAGTACCACGATACAATACAGCACGAGTTGCGCAATGATAGCATCTTTTTTACAACTAACGACATTGCACAGCCAAAGTTTGTATCAGGCCCGCACTACATTAAAAACGACACACTTTATACCGTCATCCCACCAGGGGTGTTTTATAAATAATGGCAGACGAAACAATAATCTATAATGTCGTAATTGAAACGGGTGACCTTACCCGTCAAGCGGCTGAACTACGCAAAACAATTGATGAGTTAAAGGGAAGACAAAAAGACCTTGATACATCCACGCAAGAGGGGCGCGTGCAATTTGAGGCCAATGCCGCTGCCATCAGAGATTTGCAAAGTGCGTACCGGCAAACGACAAAAGATATTGATAACGTCAACAAGCAAATACAGGCTGAAACGGGCAGTATTGCAGCCAACCGTGCTGAACTTGCGCGGCTTACTGCTGAATACATAAAGATTGCAAAGCCAACGGCTGAGCAAACCTCCCGCATCAAGACGTTATCTGACCAATTAAAGGCGCAAGAAAAAGCGATTGGTGACACCCGCAGAAATGTAGGTAACTATGCCGATTCCTTAAAGGAAGCATTAGCAAACTCGCAAACATTTGGCGGTGCTGTAAATGGATTGTCAAGCGCTGTAAGTTTGTTTGCTGGTGGGCCTTTGATTATTGCTATTGCCGCAATTGGTAAACTTGCTGACATATTTGGCAGCTTTAATGATGTACTTGATCCAGTAGAGCGGGCGCTTGGGGGTATAAATGCTGTTTTTTCTGAACTCATAAGCAGGGTTGGACAATTTGGTGGTGGATTAGCACAAATTTTATCAGGCAATATTTCAGGCGGTATAGATGCGATAAAAAATAGTTTTACTGGGCTATCATCATCTATAAGTGCAGCATTTAAAGAGGGGCAAAGGTTTGTTGAATTTCAGCAAAGGTTAGATGATGTGCAACGTACTCTTACAATAAGAAATGCGGAAGCCGCAAAACAAGTAGATGTTTTACTTGCTCAGGCAAAAGATAGATCAAAATCAGAACAAGAGCGCATTGATTTATTGCAACGTGCAGGCAAAATTGAAAAGGATAATTTTAATACAAGGTTACAAGTTGCAAAAACAGAGGAACTATTGTCGCAACAGCAATTGAGGCGCGCGCAGGATAGAGGACAAACCACAGATGAACTTGAAAACAAAGCAGCAGAAGCAACTGTAAACAGGCTAAACTTAGAACGTGAAAGCCTTGCGCTACAAGAGCGCATACAGGGCCGTATTAATCAGTTGATTGAATCTGAACAGGCAGCAAGGGATGCCGCGGCAAAAAAAAGACAAGAGGATATTGCAAAAAATAAGGCTGAGAAAGAAAAGCAGCTAAAAGATGATGCAGACTTTTACGCGAAGTTATCGGAAAACATACGCAAGGCCGAAGAAGAACGGCAAAAGCAAGCCGAAGCGGATGCAAAGAAGATAACAGAAACGCGCAATAAAGAGTATGAAGATAGCCTTACTAACCTTGAAAATTATTATGCAGAACAAGAGCTTATCGCAAAGAACGCATTTTTAAATGGCGAAATATCTGAGCAGGAATACAATGAGAAAATTAATTCATTGCAAACTGATTCGCTTGATAGCCAACTTGTACTTCAAAAAGATTACGGAGAAAGCACGGTTAAACTTGAAAATCAAATTGCCGATGAGAAAATAGATGCTGCAAAAGAAGAAGAAGAAGAAAAGAAAAAGATAAGGGACGCTGAATTGCAGGCGGCATTTGGGCTTGCTGAAGAATTGACTGGATTGGCTCAGTCAATTGCATTAAATAGTGAAAAGAATGCTGAATTGCAAAAGGGGATTGCTGTATTCCAAATTGCAGTTGATACTGCTGCTGCTATTTCAAGCGCAACAAGAGCATCAACCCAAGGCGCTGATGTTATTGCGAGTGGTGGTTTAAGTATTCCAATAAAGATAGCAACATTATCAGCTACTATTCTTGCAAATATTGCCCGTGCAACTGCGATATTAAATTCTGCACCTCGCCAATTTTATGATGGCGGTTACACCGGTGATGGCGACCCGCATGAGCGCTCAAATGCTATCGGGCCAAAGCCATACATTTACCACAAGCGCGAGTATGTTATACCTCACCAAACACTTGAAAATCCATTTGTATCTGATTTTGTTTCCAAAGTTATTGAGCCAATGAGACGCGGCAACCCATCAATGGGATTGGTGGGCTTTGCTGATGGTGGCTTTGTGCAAACGGGCATACGCAATGAAATATCTTCATCCCTGCAAAGCAGCAACCTGGCAAAAGCAATAAGCCAAATGCGCCCAGTTGTGCGCGTGTCTGAAATAAATGACGTGCAAACACGCGTATCTGTAATTGACCGACAAGCAACCTTATGAAAATAGTACAAACCTTTGAAAGCCTGTTTTTGGCTGAGATTGAAAACAAAACACCTATTGAAATCCTTAACTTGCTAAATGACCGTGGCGTGCTTAACATGTCAAACATGGAGCGCTATGTGATACGCAAAGAGTTCAATGACCTATGCGATGCGCGTGGCGGTTTTTGCCACGAGTGTTATCAAAAAATACCTGATGGCGTTGTGCCTATTTTAGCTGATAAGTTTGGCAAGGAGCCACGGCAAATTCACTACATCGTAAAAGGTAAGTAACAAATTTTCGGCATATTACGCCAATTGCTTGCAATGTAAATTTGTAGGCAATATGGGTAAAGAACACCACATTTACATCTATGAGCCAATCGATTCGTTTTGGGGCTATTCCTCAAAACAAATGATTGCTGAAATTGCTGATGCTCGCAAGGTATCGGCTGATTCTATTGTGCTGCATATCAATAGCCCAGGCGGTTCAGTATTTGAGGGCTTTGCCATTTACAACCTGTTAAAAGATTCCGGCCTTACCGTTACAGCCAAAGTTGAAGGCGTGTGCGCATCTATTGCCACGCTTATCGCATTGGCCGCTAATGAAATACACATGGCGCGCAACAGCCAATTTATGATTCACAATCCATCAATGGAAGCCGGTGGTGATGCAGCCAAAATGAAGCAAGCTGCTGATATCCTTGAAAAGATTGAGAGCCAACTTATATCAGCCTACGTTATCAAAACAGGTAAGCCTGAGGATGAGATACGCGAAAAGATGGCTGCTGAGACTTGGTTTACCGCTGATGAGGCCGTTGCCTATGGCTTTGCTGATTCAGTAACTGAATCGCTCAAAATCGCTGCAATTTACGATAAATTAAATTCCATAAAAATGAAGCAAAAAGATAACAAAGTGCTTTCGGCCATTGATGGCCTGTTAGCAAAAATCAAGGCAGAATTTGCCAACCCAACCAACGGCATGATGAAACTGAAAGATGCCGAAACAATCCTGTACTTTGAAGGTGAACTTGTAGAAGAAGGTAAAAAGGTTTACACCGATGAGGCCATGACCGTACCTGCTCCTGAAGGCGATCACATGCTTGAAGATGACAAAATGATTACCGTTGGACCTGATGGCACAGTTGTGCGTGTGCTTGAACCAACAGCGTCAACTGATGAGCAATTAGCCACTTTGACTGCTGAGAATGAGCAATTGAAAAATCAGATTGAAACCATGAATGCTCAAATTGCTGAAATGCAAAACAAGCATCAGGAAGCATTGAACACATTGGTTACTGAGGTTGAAAACCTTAAAACACTTGCTCTTGGTGAGCCGGTGAAGGTTAAAGCAACTGCCGCTGTATCAAATGAGGCAAAAAGCAAAACAAAAGCAAGCCCATCAGCATGGGATTCACTTGCCGATAACATCAAAAAGAATTTCGTAGCATAAACATTTAATCACAAATAAAGACATGGCAAACATTTTAAACTTTGACAACGTTGCTTGGGAAGGACAACAGGCGAATGATGTATTTATCAAACCCGCATTCCTTATCCCGTCCATCACTTCTGAAGTGGAAGTTATGCTGGGCGTTAAATCTAAGCGTCAAGTAGTACTTGATACCAACCTGCGCGACATCGTGCGTGCATCTTCAGGCTGCGGTCGCACAACTGCCGGTGATGTTATCGACTTAACCGATAAATTCCTTGAGGTATGTGACGCTAAAATCAACCTGGAGCAATGCGCTAAAAACTTGGCCGATACCTTCATGGAAGAATGGCTGAAAACCGGCAACGCTATTTATGACCTTACCGGAACTGAAGTTGCTACATACATTGAGCGCAAAGTGTCTGAAGCACTTGCCCGTGACGTTTACACAATCCTTTGGTTTGGCGACACACAAAGTAACAACGCTACATTGGCTACCTGCGATGGATTGTGGAAGAAACTGATTAATGGTGTATCAGCTTATGGCGTACAACGTGCTTACACTTTCCAAAGCAATACTTTAACAGCTGGTCAATCATTAACCGTTCTGCGTGAAATGCACGAAAACGCAAGCGATTTGTTAGATCAGGTTGCTGACAATGAGAAGTATTTCAAACTTACCCGCGACCTGTACTACAACTACCTCGCGCTTCGTGAAGATGCTTGCTGTGGTGATATGTCATGGCAGATGCTTGAAAACGGATCACGTCAGGTTTACTTCCGTGGCATTCCGGTGTACAAAGCAACTGAATGGAGCAACGCTATTAGCCACTACAACCTGTCATTCCCTAACCGCGCGATTTACACCGCTAAATCAAACCTGTACTTGGGAACTGATGCTATCAGCGACACCAACAGCTTTGAGATGTACTACGAGCGCAAAGACAAATTGACTTACATTGATGGTGAGTTCAAAATTGGAACTCAGTACATGTACGATGAATTGACCGTGTTGGCTTACTAATCAATAGGAGGTAAACAATATGGCAGCTTGTAAAATTACAGCCGGATTGGATTGCGCATCGTGCAACGATATCCGTGGAAAGTCAGGATTGTTTAATGAAATCTACGTCATCAATTACGATGACGTGGATTCAACATTAGGCATTAATGGAATCTACTATACTGGTGTAGCGCCTTTTTATGTTACCGGACTTGCAATTAGCGCATACGCAAATGCTTATAAGTTCTGCACTAAAAAGCAGAGCGGAGCAATTACGCATGAGCTTGTTGTAACGGACGGTGGCTATAAATACTACACTCAAACGCTCACGGGTTCATTTATTCAGTCAGATGCGCAAAGCAGATTGGATATTGATGGCCTTATTGGTGGCAATTTCTACATTGTTGCACGTGACTTTAATAACCGCTTTTGGTTGTTAGGCCAAGGCGATGGTGTTGAATTAACTGCTGCCACACAAACTACCGGTACAGCACCTGGCGATGCTGCTGGCTACACCTTTACCTTCACAGGTAACGTTGACGGCCTTGCCCCGCAATTGCTGAAAAACGGTAACTATGAGGACACTTTGAATTACCTTGAATCATTATTGTAAAGAGGTTCTGTTTTCATATTGTTAGGTTTGGAAAATGCCCCGCAGGAATGTGGGGCTTTTCTTTTTTGTGCAAAAATTTGTTTGTATTTTTAAAAACTACATATTAATTTTGGCACATGACCCCGCAAGAACTGAAAACACAAATAGATGCTGCCGGTGGCCGTGCTATGCCGCGCAACAATCCGTTATGGAAGCAATTATTTGACCTTGCCCAAGCAAGTAAGGCAGGCATTCCAAAGAGTTGCGGTTGCAGGTTTAACAAGGCGTATGATTGGTTGGCTAAAATTTCATGAAAACAGACCTGTATCAAATTTACTATTCACCTGAAACAAAGGCAAAGCTGCATCCTGGGTGTATTGGCATTGATAACAGCAAGCGGTTTGAGCCATACCCTACATTAGAAAGCCGTACTATTTGCGATTTGTTTGCTTCCAATGACTTTGCCTGCGATTACCTTGGCGTGCTTTCATGGAAATTCGAAATGAAAGTGCCAATTAGCATCAGCAACTTGCGCCTGCGCATTGAGCAGGATGAATATAAGCATGATGTCTACACCTTTTTTTCAGCGCTTACGCATCCAAACATTTGGCAAAAGGGCGAAGTATGGCACAATGGGATAATTATGATGGCAGAGGAAATGTTTAAGCGCATTGGCTTTCATTTTAACCTGCGCACCATACCGCGCACTCCGGTGGTGTATCAAAACGCGCATGTGACCAAATTAAGCGTGTATAAAGATTTTGTTGACAATTGGCTGCTTCCATGCGTGAACGTATTGGAAACCCATCAGGATTTGCAGGATGAGTTAAACAAGCGTATGCCGTACAGGGTTGGCAATACCAACCATAATACAGAAGCGCAACTAATGCGCAGCATTGGCAAACCTTATTACACTATGCACGCCTTTATTGCTGAGCGTATATTCAGCACGTATTTAGCCTTTCATCCACAGAAAATAAAAAACCTTTGCTAATGAAATTTAGCGTAATACATCCCAGCCGTGGCCGAGCTCATTTGGCGTACAAGACATACCAAAAGTGGATGTCAAACATTAGTAGCCTGCACACGTATGAGTATATTTTGAGCATTGACGCAGATGACCCGCAATTGCATGAATACATGCGCTTGTTTGCATCCAATCAGGTATTTATCAATCCTGTGCCATCATCAACGGTGCAAGCGGTAAACAATGCGGCAGGCGTGGCAAAGGGCAAAGTGCTTATTTGCATTAGCGATGATTTTGAGCCTGCCGTACATTGGGATGAACTTATTGCTGCTGAGGTAGGCGACTGCAAAGATTGGATTCTAAAAACGCAAGACGGCACGCAAGGGTGGATAATTACGCTGCCAATAATGGATAGGGAGTATTATAACCGCTTTGGCTACATTTACCCGCCCATGTACAAGCACATGTTTTGCGACACGCACATGACCTGCGTGGCTGATTTATTAGGCCGCAAGATTGTGAGCAATTTGCACTTTAGGCATAAGCACTATTCGCAGGCTGATGGCATAAAAAAAGATAGCGTAAGCCAACGGGCTGATGCAACATGGAACGAAGGCGAACGCGTTTTTTTGGATTATTGGAAGCGCGGGTTTGATATCGATAATCCGGTTGGCAAAATACAAGACCAAGGCACTATTAATTGGGTAAAAAGTAAACTGAAACAAATATGAGCGGCAAAGCATTTAAAACAGAACGCAACAAGTGGAAGAAAGCATTTGAAAAAGCAAGCGAGCAAAACCGTATAATGGTTGGCCATTTGCTTTCCATTGCAGCAGACCCACAATCAGAAATTGCGCAAAACATCATCACCTTTTACAAACAGAAATACGATGAACTCAAACAAAAAACTATCGATACTGATAGCAACGGTGCTGGAACGTCAGCAGCAGTTTAATCAATTGGTTCAGGAGTTTAACCGCCAAATTGAGATTAACAAGTATCAAGACATTGTGGAGGTGTGCAGCATTAGCGACAATAAGCAAATGACTATTGGCGCAAAAAGGCAAAAGCTGCTTGACATGGCCGCAGGTGAGTACGTTGTATTCTTTGATGATGACGATTGGCCGGAGGCGTATTATGTGGCTGAAGTGGTGGCCGCATTAGAAACAAAGCCTGATTGTATTGGTATGCTTATACGCATGACCACCAATGGCCGGCAACCTCAAATGTGCTGCCACAGCCTGCAATTTCCTGACTGGAAAGATAACTATGCAGGATATGACTATGTGCGTAACGTAACGCATTTCAATCCGGTCAAGTCTTACATTGCAAAATTGGTAGGCTTTCTTGATAAACGTTTTGGTGAGGATAAAGAGTATAGCGATAAAGTGACCTTGCTGTGCAAGGATGAGGTGTTTATCAATAAGCCCATGTTTCACTATAGGTACACCACACATATACCACACAATAAAAAATACGGGTTTACTAAATGAAAACATTAGCTATACTTATACCGTCTATTCCTGAAAGAATTGAACAGCTGAAATTAATATTTGACGAGTTGCAGCGCCAAATATCTGAATATGAACGGCCTGAGCAGGTAAAAATAATTACATTAATTGACAATAAGCAGTTAAGCATTGGACAAAAGCGCCAGGAATTGGTAAACTTGGCTTTAAAAGCAAACGCCAAATACTGCACTATGTTGGATGATGATGACTATGTGACCGCCAATTACGTGTACGAGATTTGCAACGCGATACATGACACCAATGTTGATTTGATCACCTTCAATCAGCTTGCGCGCATAAACACCGCGCATAGCATTGTACATTTTAAGCACAAAGGCGAGTTGCAAGCGTTTAATTCAAATGGCATTACTGAGCGGCCCGCATGGCATTGCAATGTTTACCTTACAGAAATTGCCAAAAATTGCTTATTCGGAGATTCAAATTGGGGCGAAGATGAGCCATTTTCACAAGCAATAAATGATTTGTGCGAAACAAGCCATCACATTCCGCACGTTTTGCACCTGTACCAACACGATTCACATAAAACAGCAGCCAAATGAATGTAGTAATTAACGGTTATACTGGCAACGGTTGGTATGCAGATGGGCAAAAACGCCTGCGTGAATCATTGCAAGGCATGAAAGGTTTTGAATTGTCATTTAGCAAAACAAACCTTGACACCAACCCGTACTTTTTGCACTCCTGCCCGTACACGGTAAAGGCGGCAGAGATTTACACGGCCATTCACCAAGGCGCAACACGCATCCTTTGGTTGGATTGTTCAATATGGGCTATAAAAGACATACAGCCTATCTTTGACATTATTGAGCGCGATGGCTATTACTTTATAAAATCGGGCTACAACTGCGCGCAAACAAGTAATGACAAGGCATTGGAATACTTTAACATAAGCCGCAACACGGCAGAGCATTTACCTGAGATTTGGAGTTGCGTTTTTGGACTTGATTTGTCCAATTTAGACGCAGAAGCGGTGTGCGAATTGTTTTTACAATCAGCAAAAGATGGCATATTTAACGGTCCTCGTCATCACGGATGGGGCAGCAAAGACTCGCGTTTTTTGTTTCACCGGCAAGACCAAACATGCCTATCACTTGCCGTGCATACTGAAATAAGCAACCCCATATTACATGAGCCTACTGAGCATTTGTGCTACGTTGGGCAAGATTGGCCTGTTACCGATACAACCATTTTTAAAATGAAAGGAATGTGATGGGCCTACTTACAAAACTGAAACAATTTTATCTTATGAACAATAAACAATACTTGGCGCAAAATGCGCTTGGCTTTGAGGGCGACACCTTCCTCAAGGAATGGTTTGAAAAAATCACCACAGAAAACAAAATTACTTGGATTGTTGAAACCGGCACTTTCAGGGGCGCAACTACGCGGCACTTTGCTAACATGGCTGCAAAGGTTGACACCATTGAAATTAATGCTGAGAACTTTGCCGCAGCAAAAGAAACACTTGCCGGAGTTGAAAATGTAAACATGCACTTTGGCAATTCTGCTGAAGTATTAAAAGCCATTTTTGAAGCACGGCCAAAGCAAGGTAAAAAGCCCAACACGTTATTTTTTTTGGATGCGCATTGGGGCGAGTACAACCCGCTGCTTGATGAGCTGGCACTGATTAAAGAATACGGATTTAAGCCTGTTATTGCGATACATGATTTTAAAGTACTTGGCAATGCTGAACTTGGATTTGATACATACGGCTCAATCGTATATGAATGGGATTACATCAAAGACGGTATTGAAGCGATATATGGCGCGGGTAAATACCGCGTGGAGTACAACAGCCAGGCAACCGGTGCAAAACGTGGCGTAATTGTAATATTGCCTGCATGAATCTAAAATCAATAGCTGAAGGTTTTACCAATTTGCTGTTCACAAAAGAGTTGGTTGAAGATGTGGCAAAGCAACGCAAGGGGATTTGTGATGCCTGCCCTGTAAGCGAATTTGGCAAAAGCAAATATTGCAAACTGCGCAATGGCGGGTGTGGGTGCTATCTTCCTGCCAAGCACAGGGCAATGGATGAGGAATGCCCAAAAAATAAATGGTAATGCACAAACTTGGTATTGCATACAATGTTTTTGACGGTGAAGAACTGCTTGACGGCTCCATCATGTGCGTGCGTCCCATTGCTGATTACATTGTGGCCGTGGTTCAAACAACCTCGAATCACGGCCAATTTTATACCGGTGGGTATTCAGAATGTTTGCGCCTTTGTGAACTGGGCTTAATTGATGAAATTGCGGTTGTTGAAACAAATGGCAGCATCCCGATTAAAAAGGAAAAGGCCAAGCGGCAAATAGGCGCTGATTATTGTAAGAAAAACGGCTGCACCGTAATGGCTCACATGGATTGCGATGAGTACTATCATACAGACCAGTACCAAACCTGCTATGAGCGTTTTATTGCGTCAGATTTTGACGGTTCAGCCTGCAAAATGCAAACGTATTACAAACGGCCTACATTAAAGCTGTGGCCTCCGGAGGAGTATTATGTGCCGTTGTTTCATCGCATTGATAAATCGCACGCCATGATTGACCATTATCCGGTTTATTCTGATCCAACCCGCAGGATGCACACGACTAAGTTTTTGCCATTTAGCAGGTCAGAAATTGAAATGCACCACTTTTCATTTGTGCGCAACAACATCAGGCGCAAGTTGGAAAACTCATCTGCACGGCAAAACTTTAACAGCCGATTAGACGACCATGTGCAGCAATGGTTCAATGCTGAAGAAGGCTGTGTATTGGATTATTTCGGGCATGAGAAGCGTTTGATTGAATGCCCTAATGTGTTTAGCATTAACCTGTAAGGCTTGTGTCTTTATCAATCCAGGCAAGCAAATGAAATAGCTTTCCTTTTAGCCTGTATGTTTCGCCTTCGTCAAATAGATTTTTCATTACAGGCTCACCACCAAATGTACTCTTGCTTTCATCAATTACCTGAGAAATCATCAGTTCGTTAAGTAAAGAAGCCCATGCGCGCATTTCTTCCAAATGCAACACAGGGGCCTCCATTTCTTCAATTTGCTTTGCTTTGGTTTTCGATCCCGACATACACAAATTTAAGCAATTTGGCTCACCTAACTTTGCCTTGAATGATTTTTTTGTTATGCACTTCAAAATCACCTGATTGCTCTTTTTCAACCAATGCGAAACCAAGGTTACATTGCCCTACTTGGGGATTGTATTCCGGTTTTAAATCAGATAAGCAACCGGTACTCCATGTACCATATTGTTTGCCTTGCATATTTGTCCAAAGATGCTCGGATGATTTGTGCAAGTGGCCTATAATAGTTGACTGAAATGTTTTCATTTGTACGCCACGAGCAGGTGATACCGGTGCAAATATGCCTTTTACGATGTGATGGCCGTGCGCAACCATAAGATGCCCAAATTCCATCCAATGCGTATCGGGTACAAACTCTATGCTTTTTTCACGCAGTTTCAATACTTCGGGGAGTTCCATAAATCCCAAATTAAACAAATCAGCAGCGTTGCGAATTATATAGTTATTCCAACGAGCATCATGATTGCCAGTGTGGTACACAATGGTTTGTTTTGGAAAAACCTTTCTGAGCATATTTAAAAAGTTTTCTGTTTCCTGAAGTTCATCATGCACGGTCATAGCCGATGGCTTTACTAACCACTTGCCTAAACGTGGGAAATCCATTAAGTCACCATTGATAATTATGGTATCGATGCCAAACTTATCGCCTTCTTCAAACGCAATATCAATAGCCGCGTCATCTTGATGTCCTATGTGTATGTCAGAAATAACAAGTGCCTTTTTATTCGCTTTAGCAAATACGTATGGCTCAACTTTGAAATTATCACGATGTTCAACGGGGAACTGCTTGCGCGCTTCATCAAGCCTTTCTTTAAATGTAATTATTGCATTTGCGCTTGTGTTTCTAACCCTTTTCCCGCTTAATCCCTGAACAGCCCGAATTGAACTTCTTGCTTCCTCTATATCCTTAAACACGGCATTGTATTTGGCAAACAATAGCTTTGCAAGGGTTCTGTTTTCGGTAATTTGATAGTTTTCAAGCAATATTTGACGCGCCAAATCTCGCTTAGATAATTGTTTTCCCATGATTAATATTTTATAATTATTGCTACAAATATAAGAAAGTTTTAAAAAACAAAAACTTTTTATTTTGCAAGTGCTTACAAATTATTTGCATATTTGGGTAATAATGGGTAATGTATATTTGCATTGATGCAAAATGCCAACATAACTGAATTGCAAAAGGGGATTTACCTCATCCAAGCTAAAGCGCCTGAACCGCTTACGGCTGTAAACAATAAGCAGCGCAAAATAATCAACTACGGGGCAAAAAATAATTACCCGCAAGAGATACTGAGGGCAATTAATCGTTCAAGCTATGGCGCAAGCTGTGTAAAAACATTTGCATCGTATATTTTTGGCAACGGCATAAAAGTGAGCCAAGACACGCCATTTTCGCGTGAGATTCAATATTACCTGCTCACGCATGAGTTCATGCAAAAAATCATTTACGACTACGCCATGTTTGGCGGGTTTGCTTTTCAATGCCGGTTTAACAGCAATGGCAATATTGCTATGCGCTCATTTAACGGCAGCGGCATCGTGCATGTTGATTTTAGTACCATTCGCTTGGGCAATTACGATGAAACCACGTTTGACGTGCGCACCGCATGGATATCACAAGATTGGGAGCAGTACACCAAAAAGGAATACAAACCTATTGAAATTGAATTGTTTGACGTAATCAAAGCGCGCCAAGCGGTTGAAGATATTAAACAACGCGGAACAGGCTCGTACAATGGACAATTGTTTTACACCAAGCAATACAAGCCTGGCGAACCATTTTACCCATCTCCGGTATGGGCTGCTGGTTTAAGTTGGATTTATTGCGATGGGCAAATAGGTGAGTTTCACGAAAACAACATTGATAATGGCTTTTTCCCGTCTGTAATTCTGTATCACCCAGGCATCATGTCAGGCGAAAAAACAGCCGATGGCCGTGATGTGGTTGAT
>Ga0315909_10002948_pt1 | contig 21297 bp, 18 predicted proteins | sample LakEriMetagenome_11_FD_203527 | JGI IMG/M metagenome (GOLD analysis project Ga0315909, IMG submission 203527) | Freshwater fungal communities from buoy surface, Lake Erie, Ohio, United States - Buoy 2 MA125 | ecosystem: Environmental > Aquatic > Freshwater > Lake | place: USA: Lake Erie, Ohio... | reverse complement strand
GTTCTACCAGAACGGTACTATGGACTACATGGGACGTACTCAAGGTTTCCAGTCTTCTGGTAACTTTAACGGATACCGTGTATTCATGACTCAGAACATGCCTGCTATCTGGGTTAAAGACGCTACTAAAGTGTTGAAGATCGTTATGAGAAACCCGATCACTGGTGGATCATTCTAATAACAAATAGGGTAGAGGGGGTAGCAATACCCCCTTATACCTTTACCTTGTCGTGCATCATTTATGATGCTTCACCTGTGCATGCCAGCAGATTTGTTTCTAGAACAAGTTTAGAGGTCGGCAGCCTCTCCAGGTACTAATTAGTGATAAACCCCAAAACCAATAATTATTAACCAACAAAAATCACTATGTCATCTGTAACAATCGTTGAGAAGTATCAACAAACCAAGAGCAACAAGGTTGCTGTTAAACCGTTCTTTGAATCTACCGTGGCCAATATGGGTCTTGAAAAATATGGGATGTCTCTCATGGATGGTGTTTATCATGAGGAGCAACTTGCTTGCTTGGAAATTAATGGAATTAAGCGTTATGTAACAGGGCTCAATGAGTTTGCTCCTGAAGTAAAGCTTCTTCCGGATGACCAGAGAGATGCAGTAATTCAAGATATCCGTAAGACTGTAGCACAACTTGAAAGAGAACTTGCTGCTAATATGCTTAATACGGAGGATCCTGAGTTCTGGAACAAGGTAAAACTTCTCCGTCCAGACAATGATGAGTTCTGGGGAAAGATTACCATTCGTTGTGGTAATGAACCTCTGTTCTTGGATCCTGTAAAAGACCCATATGATCTGATTAAACTTCGTGCTATTGAAGCTGGTGGTTTTTCAATTGTAGCAAAGAGCTTGCAACATGCTAAGTCTATGCCAGTTGCACCTAAGTTCTTCCTTGATAAAGTTGAGAATACAGCTTCTACTACCACAGAACTTAAGAAGTTGCGCAACAAAGCTCTTGCTGAATTGCAAAAACTTTATGACAAATCTCCTCAAAAACTTTTCCTTGTGGCAAAAGTTGTCGATATTAATAGTGCGCAGTATAAAAAGTCTACTCCTAATGATGTTATTTATGACAACATGGATAGATTTATTAACGGTGAGTCTGTAGAAAAGAATAAGAAGAAAACTGCTGAGCAGTTTTTGGATGCTGCTAGACTAGATATGGAAACAATCAAGATCAGAGCCGTTGTGAAGGATGCGACATACTACCGCTTCCTTGCAACAAAACCAGACGGCTTTATCTACCATATGGATTCTGGAACAGCTCTTGGAAAGACACCGTTGGCTGTCATTGAATATTTGAAGAACCCGCTCAATCAAGAAGTTCTTATTGGACTGATGGAAAGAGTAGAAAAAATGTGGAACGAATAATGGCTGAAGATAAAGATCCATTTGCAGATTGGTTAGGGGAGCTTGAAAAAGCTCCTCAACCCACCTGTAATATTGACAATCCTGAAGATTGTGAAGCTTGCGGTAGTTAATGAATTGTTTAATCCATGAATAAGAAGAAATTATCACCAGAAAAAGGTCCAAGAAAAATGAAGCTTTATGATGAAAGCTTGGATAAAAAGAAGTACGGTGGTGCATCAACTAACAAGTCTGTTAAAAAAGGCTTTAAAAGAATGAAGTAATGACTAATGCAGCTCTACAGCTTAAGATTAAGCAGCGTCTTAACAAGCTGGCCAGCAATGACTATGATAACATAGAGTGTTGGCAGATAGTAGAGGCTTTCAATAAAGCTCAAGTTGAATGGGTGCGCCGTCAATTGCACGGTAATAACCTATTTAAAGAGGGTGATGAAGGCTCTAAGAGACGTGTAGATGATCTGCAGATTCTTCTTACTCAGAGTAAACTGTATGGTAATAATAGAAAGAAGTACTTTGAATCAAAAGAACTTCCTTCTAATTACCTGCAGTATAAGCGTGTAGATGCTTATGCAAAATCTGAATGCTGCCCTGAAAGAGGGATTACAGTATATCTAGCAGAGGAAGCAAATGCTGAACAGCTTCTTAGAGACATGTATCGTCAACCAAGTTTTGAATGGGGTGAGACTTTTTGCACGTTGATTGGTAATAGAATAAGAGTGTATACTGATAACAAGTTTGATCTGTCAGATTGCAGTTTTACTTATTACAGACAACCAAGAAGAATTGAAATTCTAAACTGTGTTGATCCTTATACTGGAGTTGCTTCTACTCAAGATATTATCTGTGAATTTAAAGATGATATTGTAGAACTACTCATTGATGAAACAGCAAGCATTCTTGCTGGTGATATTGAATCTACTAATCAGTTCCAAAGAGGAACACAATCAGCTGAACGCAGCAACTAATGGCACTACAAAGACTCAAAACGTCTGAAGATAAAGCATTTGCAACTTTGGTTGGCAATTTGTTTGCATCTACTACGGCAGCTCATATGCTGCATTTAAAGGTAACCGGTGAAGGTTCTTACTCTCAGCATAAAGCTCTTGGTGAGTACTATGAGTCTCTTCCTGGATTTCTTGATTCAATTGTTGAAGAATATCAAGGTCGTCATCTTAAGCTTCTTGAACCTACAGTTGTAACTCCTCCGAGCTTAAAGACTGTAAAAGAGTTTGTTGATCATCTAAATTCTTTGTATATTATTATTGACGAAGCACAGCAAGCAACTATGTGTAGTTCTTTAAAGAACGTTCTAGATGAAGCTAAAAGCTTAGTCAATACTACAAAATACAAGCTCTATTTCTTGAGCTAGTTGTTTTTTCTTTTAACCTAAATTCTTTTCAATCATGGCATATTTTCCCCATGCGTACAAGAAAGTCTTCGTTGCTGCTTCTGTAGAGGCTGCTGCTGGACAAAAGTCGCACCAACTGTCTGCTGGTGAGCTGGCACTGTTGGACAAAACATTTACTTCGGTTGCTGCTGGAGGTGCTGTTGCAGGTGGTCTTTACTACTTGGCACAAGGTAGCTACCACACTGTAGACAAGCTTGGACCCCATCACGGTGGTTACAAGGAGTCTGTAAAATCTAAGGGTATCAACCCTAAGTTTATCAGCAAAATTTGGACTGTAGACGCTGAAGCTGCTACTGCTGCTACCGCTACCATTGAAACTACTTCTGGTGAAGTATTTGCAAAGGGTGAGGCTGTATACCTGCGTGTAGACGTTAAAGGTTCACCTGCTCTCCGTTTCTTGGGCCGTAACAGCTACTTTGTTGCTGACTACACTGTAGAGTGTCAAGCTGGTAACACTGTTGAGCCTGCTGCTGTTCTTCTTGAAATTGCTGCACAAATCACTTCTGACAATCTGGTTGGTCCGTTTGTAGCTGCTACCGTACAACACTACGATCCTGCTGCAGGTGGTGGTGCTGGTGCTTGGGTTACTGTAACCGCTGCTGCTGGTTCAGCTTCTGGTTCTCACAAAAAAGCTCGTTTGATTTTGACTGGTGCATATGTAGATACCACTTTTGGTAACTGCTCTTTTGCTCCGACCGATTTCTACGAGAAAGAGCCCGTACAAATTCTGTTGGGTGAGCTTGATGAGACTGGTAACGCTTGTGGTACTGGTAACTTTACTGCTCCTGTTATTGTTGCTGGAAAGCAAGGTAACGGATTTGGTGAGACTGTTCTTCGTGAGTTCATTCTGTCTAACAGATACGCTCAAGAAGATTTCCAGACTGACCCCAGAATGCGTGAAATCTTGAATGACATTGCTTTGACCGGTGTATCTCGCACTGCTACTTACAAAGCATTCAACATTCTTCACAACATCCCACGTTCATACAATCCTTCTGGTGTGCACAACAGTGACCAGTACTTGCTGACTGTTTACGCTGTAGACGGTTCTGCTGCTGCAACTGCTGTAGGTGCTATCCTGACTGACTTGGCTGATGCTGCTGGTCTGACTGTAGAGACTTACTAAGAGTTCTTAGTAAAGAAATTAGGGGGAGTGAGAGTTTTTATGACTCTTCTCCCCTTTTTTCTTTGATATGTAGATCATTTTTAGTAAATTATTTATGAGCACAACTCTGTGCGTAATTCTTGTCTGTTATGGGAGCGAAACATCATTTAAGTTTAGAAATTCCGGAAACTGCCAACACTAAACTTTTTAGAGTTAGTGATACTAGTTTCTATGCTAACGACTTAGCAGTAGAGTGCCCCACTCTTCAAATTCTTTCACCTGGTTTTAATGTTGCTAAAGATGTAGAAGCAATTCCAGGGTTTAACTATGTACTCAATGCTTGCACACTTGGTACTCAAGTATCTGGTTGTGGAGATGTAAATGCTGATCTTGCTGATGGTATTTACGTTATTCGTTACAGTGTGTCTCCAAATACACAAGTATTTGTTGAGTATAACTACTTGAGAGTTACTGCAGCACTTAACCTTTATTACTCAAAGCTTGGTCAATTGGACGTAAAAGCTTGTGAGCCTGATCAAGAAGTTAAAAAGAATCTTGCTGAAATGCGTTTGATCAAATCAATGATTGATGCAGCAAAAGCAAAAGTTGAATATTGCCACAACCCTAAAGAGGGTTATGAACTTTTCGTATATGCTCTAAGACGTTTAGAGAAAGTTTGTGTCTAATCTTTAAAAAACCAAAAACCAATGGCTCTTTGTCCCAACTGCAGATCTGTTCTCTCTTGTGGCTGTCAACAACGTACAGCTTCTAATGGTGCTTCTATTTGTCAGAATTGCCAAGCTGAATACGAGAAACAGTTACAGCAACAAAAGAAATAATTATGACTAACGAAGATAAGGCAGGTATTTACGGTAAGTTTTCTGATTCTGTATATAAGAAGTTCAGAGAGCTTAGATATGGTATTACCTCTTGCTGTGATCATAAGTCCTTAGAGGAATATGAGATGAGCAAAGACCTTTGTGATTGGAAGCAGCTTAAAGGTTCTCAAGACCTTTCTGATACTCAGATTAGATACTTTGCTAATATGCCTATCTTCGTTGATGGTCAGAGTGGAGAAATCAGCAGTGATTCACACTACCGTTATGCCGGTTCTGCTTCTAACAGATCCGCTACTGTCACTTATGAATATGCTAGTGATGGTAATGTAAACATTATTGAAGTAAACTCTGGAGGAGCTGTTACACGTATTAACCTTAATCCGGTTATTAATATTGACAGACGTGCTCCATCAGAGTTCACTTTTGAGCAACTTACTCCGTTGGCTGTTTGGGTAATTAATCACAACCTTGGATTTATTCCAGGTAATGAGCTTATTACAGATCTTAACGGTAATGAGATTGACGGTATTACTCGTCCTATTAACGATAATACTATTGAAATTACATTTAGTGAACCAGTAGCCGGATACGCATACTTGAGTTAATATGTCTACTCCTAAGAAAAGAATATTTTATAGTGATCTCAGCTTAGCTAAAAATGAGCTGCTAGATGCCCGTATTGAAAATACATCAACTGCGGAACGTCTTGCTATGTCATTGGGTGCTCCTCATACAGGTCTTGCTGTATGGGATACTGATCTTGAAGGTTTGTATATCTGGCATGTAGACCACTGGGTAAGAGTAGGTGCAACTGTACAACAGATTAATAACTGGAATCAGGCTTACAATGATTCGGTTATCAACTTTACTCTAACACAAGGTACGGATAGTGTCATCACTATTCAACGAAGAAATAGTCCAGATTTATCAATTACATATCGTAGTGGATATATCTATAATCAGGGAGTACCCTCAGATACTTGGGTTATTAATCATAACCTAAATAAAAATCCATCAGTTACAATAGTAAGTTCTGCTGGTGAAGAGGTAGAGGGTGCAGTAGTGATTAACTCATTAAATCAAATAACAATAACGTTTTGTGCTGCGTTTTCAGGTAAAGCGTATCTCAACTAATTCTTTTTTATCATGGCAAAGAAATTTCTTACATCCATTGATCTTAGCAAGTGCGAGTTAATCAACGCTAGGATTCATAATTTACCAGATTCACCAGGATCTCCGGTATCTGGTCAAATCTATTTCAATACTGCTGATGGTCAGATGTACTACTATGATGGTAGTGTTTGGCAATCAATGCGTGGTGATATTACTAGTGTTACACTTACTGGTGGAGCCGGTGCAAGTGTTACTCAAAACAATAGCAATGGTGGTGCTTATACAGCAACTATTAATGTAAACGTAGATACTACTACAATTGGTATTGATGGTTCTGACAATCTTTATGTTATTAAAGATGCGGCATACCTAGAAAACATCTACACTACAAACGGTTCATTTACTAGTAACCGTACTGCTACTCTTGGTGCTAGTAATTTGACTTTTAATGCCACTTCTACTGGTAAGTACACTATTCAAAATAGTCTTTACTTGGGTCAACAGACTGCAGGTAATGGTGGTCAACTTTACATCTACGCTCCTGCTGATGGCCTTTCTACAGGTATTACTTGGGATGATGGTAGTGCCCCTACTGGTAAGATTAAGTTTCAGCACAATGTAGGAGACTTTGTATTTGAAATTGGTGGAACTGAGCTAGTACAAATTGATGGAACTACTGGTTCTGTAGGTATTAAGATTAACAAAGGTTCTCTTGTTGCTTCTGAGTATGCTCTTGATGTAACAGCTAATACTTCTTCAGATGTTGCACGTCTTGAAGGCATGTTGGAATCTACTACAGAGTCACGCTTTGTAACTATCTCTACTGGTGGTGTTCTTAAGTACCGCAGTGTAACTGGAATTAATTCTAGTGGTCAAGTTCAAAACTTGGGTAATACTAACCTCTCTGTTACTGCTGGTGAGTCTAGAACCTTCACCATTAACGATGCTAGAACAGATGCATTTAAGATTGCTGATGCTGATGGCGCTCTTCTTAACTTCAATACGGTTGGTGCTGGTATTACTGATAAGGTAGCAACCTTTGGTACTTCAGTTGTAATTGATGGTAACCTTACCGTATCTGGTACAACTACTACTGTAAATACTGAGACTGTAACTATTGCTGATAATATCATTATCCTTAACTCTAATGCCGCAGGTGCTGCTACTGAGTCTGCAGGTTTTGAAATTGAGCGTGGTACAGATACTAACGTACAATTCCTTTGGAATGAAACAAATGATTACTGGTCAGCTGTAGGTACTAAACTTCATATTGGTAATATTCCTACCGGTACTTCTGATAGTATTCTTATTGAAAACTCTGGAGTTATTGAAAAGAGATCTCTTACAGGTCTTGTTGATGAGCTTTCATTCTTTGATGGAATTACTGGTACTGCAAACCCAACTGGCGGTGTAATTACGTTTGTAGGATCAACTGGTGTTAGTGTTGTTGCTGCTGGTAACATTGTAGCAGTATCTGGTGTAGATGCAACTACAACTACTAAGGGTGTTGCAAGCTTTGCTGCTGCTGACTTTGATGTAGCTTCTGGTGCTGTTAGTCTTGAAGATACTGTTGTTAAGACAGTAACTACTGACTCAGGTGCTCTTACTCCAGCGTCTCATGGATTTTCAATTCTTGGTGGAGAAGGTATTGATGTTACTCACACTAGTACAACTATTACTGTTGCTGGAGAAGATGCTACAACTACTAATAAAGGTATTGTAGAGCTTGCTACTGGTCCTGAAACAAAAGGTCTTACTGATACTGCACGTGCTGTAACTCCTTCTGGTCTTGCATCACTTCGTTATGCTGCTGCGGGTAGTGGAACTGCTTCTACTTGGGCTGTAACACACAGTTTGAATACTAGAGATGTAATTGTACAACTTTACCAGATTAGCACTGGAGATACTGTAGAATGTGATGTAACTAGAACAAGTGTAGATGTTGTTACCCTTGGCTTCTGTGCGGCACAAGATCTTACAGATTTGCGTGTGCTTATTATCAAGATTGCTTAATTAAACTTACTATCTTTATAGTAAGAATAAATGCTGCATTAAATGAAGTTTTTAAATCATAATCTTTTTACAGGTGATATTACGGTAAACGGTACTACAACTCTTAGTACCGCTACCGGTATCACTCGTCCAACTGGTGATAATACAACTCACCTTGCGACAACAGAATTTGTAAAAGCACAAGGTTATGCTACTACAGCAGCATTATCTGGGTATGTTCCTATTACTCGTACTATTACAATTAATGGAACAACCCTTGACTTATCAGCAGACAGAACTTGGTCAATAGCAAGCGGTGACTATACCTCTAAGGTTCAGCATCAAGTAAAAGCTGGTGTTGCAATTAATAAAGGTCAAGCTGTTTATGTAACAGGTGCAGATGGAACTAATATGATTGTAGGTTTAGCTTCTAATGCATCAGAGGCTACATCTTCTAAGACTATGGGTCTTTTAGATGCTACAGTTGCTCAAAATGGTTTTGCTAACGTTGTTACAGAAGGTCTATTGGCTGGATTAAATACGGTTGGTGCAACCGCAGGAGATCCTATATGGCTTGGAACTGGAGGTAATCTTATTTATGGTTTATTAAATAAACCGTATGCTCCGGCACACCTTGTATTTATTGGTATTGTTACTAGAGTAAATGCAAATAATGGTGAAATTTTTGTCAAAGTACAGAATGGTTTTGAGCTTAATGAGATCCATGATGTAGACCTCAAGACTGTAGTTCCAGTAAATGGACATATTCTTGGTTTTGATGGCACTCTTTGGGTAAACAAAACAATTGCTACTTGGCTTGGATATACTCCTGCAAATGCAAGTGGTACTACCAACTATCTTTCCAAGTTTACAGGAACTACCACTCTAGGCAATTCGCAAATCTTTGACAACGGAACCAATATTGGAATCGGAAACACATCTCCAAATGGAGCCCTAGCTTTTGCTGATGACGCAAGAACAAGAAAAATTGTTCTCTGGGACGGGGCTGCAAACAATGATTACCAATTTTATGGATTTGGTGTTGAATCATCAACGATGATTCAAAGCGTTTATGATTCTGCTGATAGATTTCTTTGGGTTGCCGGAACAGGAACTACTAGTAGAAATCAGTTAATGGTTTTAACTGGTACTGGTAATCTTGGTGTTGGAACTACATCACCTGCATATAAATTATCAGTAGACAGTGTTAGTCAATCAACAGTTGCTAAGTTTTATACTTCTGATAATAACTATAGTACTGTTGAGGTTGGTGATACTGGAGATGTGTACTCATCTATATACCTTGCTAGTGATAGTGGTAATGGTCAGATTTACAAGTATGGCGCTGGTTGGGGTACAGAAAGCGGAATGCTTTCATTATATAGTTCTAATGGACCTATTTCTTTACAAGCTGGTGGATCAACTAAAGTATTTGTTACAGCAGCTGGTAGTGTAGGTATTGGTACTATTAGCCCAGATTCAAAACTTCAAATAACGTCTAGTAGTTCTAATATATTTAGAATGGTTCGTAGTCAAAACAATTTTGGTTTTGAAGCTACGGCAACATCAAGTGGAGGATATGGATTATATGACTATCAAGCTAGTTCTTATGATATATATTTTAAAGCCGGTACTGTTGGTATTGGAACTACAAGTCCAACTAATAAACTTCAAGTAGCAAATGGGAATATGAGTATCACAACTGGATACTCATTCATTCTTGCTGATACTGATACAAACTGGAGACTTGGTAGAAACATTATTGCAGAAACTGGAAACCAACTTACTGCTAACACTATGCAGTTTGTTGCTGCTAATGCAGCTAATGAGGGTTGGCAGTTTGTAGATGATGACGGTAATACCCGTTTTGAAATTGGTGCAAGTACAGGTAATGCTTGGTTGCCTAGTGGTAATCTATACCTTAATGGTAACCTTGCTGCTACACAATCTTGGGTTACTGGACAAGGATATCTTACATCTTATACAGAGACTGATACTCTTGCTACCGTTGTAGCAAGAGGTAATAGCACTTCTAGTCATATATCTGTTGACTATATTATTACAACTAATAATGGCAACGGTACTAATGTTAGATTAGGTGATGACTTTTGGATGGGGGATGTAAATCTAGCTAATACTGCTAGATTTATGGGTATTCAGAATAATGCTAATGCTTATATAATCTTTGGTAATGGAGATACAACAGCATTAGGTAGAGCTGGTACAGGTGCGTTAACCTATGGTGGTAATACTGTTTATCACTCAGGTAATTTAACTAATTTAAATCAGTTAACAAACGGTCCAGGATACATTACTACAGAATCTGATACATTAAATAGCGTCATTTCTCGTAATGGTACTACAACAGGTACAGCAGTATTTACCCAAACATCAAATACTCTTGTTAATACTGTAGTAGCAACAAATAGAGGTTTAACCGTTTTTCAAGATACTGCAGGTGCTGATGCATATATGACTTTTCACATTAGTGGAGATTATGCTGGGTACTTTGGATTGGGTGGTGCAGAAAATGATCTTGTTTGGGGTGGTTGGTCTGTTGGAAATGCCCGTCATAGAATTTGGCACTCTGGTAATGATGGAGCCGGTTCTGGGTTAGATGCAGATACTTTAGATGGATTGCATGCTTCTTCATTTTTAACAACGGAAACAGATACACTTGCTAGTGTTACTGCTAGAGGTAGCAGTACTACAGGTTCAATATTTGTAAATGGTCTTATTACTGGCGGTTTTGGTGCTGCTACAACAGCTGGTACTCTTGATTGGAATGATGTATCTAATGCTCGTTCTGGAAGTGGTTATACACTGTTATTAGGAACTGCTACAAACGGTATGGGCGGTGGACAATACTATCATCCAATTAGTTTTGAATATTCTTCAAAGAATGGCGGTGGTAATATGACCCAACTTGCTATACCGTATACTGGAAATGGTATTTGGTATAGATATAGATATGGTGGTTCTTGGGGCTCGTGGACAAGAGTTTGGGACAGTGGTGATTTTACTTCTACTAACATTTCTAACTGGAACACAGCATACGGATGGGGTAACCACGCATCTCAAGGATATGCTACTCAGACATATGTAAACACTGCTATTTCAAATCTTGTAGATGCTGCCCCAAGTACACTAGATACTCTTAATGAACTTGCTGCTGCTCTTGGAGATGATCCGAACTTTGCCACTACTGTAGCTACAAGCATTGGAAATAAAGTAGCTAAGGCTGGTGATACCATGACTGGTAACCTTAACTGGGGTGCCACTAATCTTGGTCTTACCTGGGATATGAATACTGATGGTGCATACATCAAGTTCTTCAATACCGGCAATGGTGATACTGATTCAAGATTAGAGTATGGTACATATGATGATGGTAATGAATACCATCGTTGGGTAATCTCTAGTGTTGAGAGAATGAACTTGAAGGCTGCAGGTCTTACTGTTACCGGAAACGTTACATGTACAGGAACATTTACGGAAACATCTTCTCGTAGATTTAAAGAGAATATTATAGATCTTGAACCTACTGCAGAGAAAGTAGAAAAGCTTCGTCCGGTACGATACAATAAGATTGACAGTGAAGCAACTGAAATTGGTCTCATTGCAGAAGAAGTTGCAGAACTCTTTCCGGAGGTTGTAACTTATAATGAGAATGGACAGCCTTCTGGTGTGCAATATCAGAGACTATCAGTAATCCTGCTGAAAACAGTTCAAGAGTTAACAGAAAGAATCAACAAGCTAGAAAACAAGTAATATGGCAAATCTTATTAGTACCGTTGTAAATGGTGAACTAGAGGCATCTGGTAGAATTATTACTACATACAATACGGACAGATATCAGCTTAATTTACGTAGAACATCTGGTTCTAACTGGTGGTTTAGTAATGATTCTGACAAGCTTGGACTTCACCTAAATAACGTAGGTGATAGATTTTATTTTAATGTGGATGGAGATTTTTGGTCATCTACAAATGGTTGGTTAAGTACAGCTCTTGCTGGTAAATCAAATGTTGGTCATACTCATGACGACAGATATTATACTGAATCTGAATCAGATGCCAGGTTCCAACCATTAGAAAACCAAAGACTTTCTACTGGTAATAATGTTACATTTAGTCAGGTTTATGCAAATAACTGGTTTAGAAATAATGCATCTAACACTGGTTTGTATAATGAAGCTACTACAATGCATTTATCATCTCAATTAAATGGTTATTGGGATATGTCAAGCACCACTACGTGGTCTGGTATTAGATTCTACACAGGTGGTCATGTAAGTGCATTGAGAGGTTACGTATATGCAAACACCTCAAATGAAATTGGTTTCTTAACTAATGACGGTAACTGGGGTCTACAAGTTGATTCTTCAAAGAATGTAAGAGTATATGGAGTATCTTTAACTATCGGAAATACCACATCATCTGATATCTATATGGTAGATACAGACGAGGGTGATAGAAGAATCCATTGTAATTCAGGTAAAATTGGTTTCCTGAGTACATCTAATACGTGGGGATCATGGGCCGCAAGTGATGGTAGTTGGTATAGCGATCAATCTATGAGAGCACCAATATTCTATGATTCTCAGAATACTGGATATTACCTAGATCCTAATAGTACATCTAACTTAAATACTGCATATGCGGCGGCATTTTATGGTAGCGACGTATATACAACTGGTGGTTGGTTTAGAAACCACACTAATAATAATGGTATATATTGGCAAGGAACAGGTTGGCACTTAATGCCTGAAAACAGTGCTGACTTTAGAATCCATTCTGGAAACAACTCTGAGTCTGCTATTAGAATGGAGACTAATGGTACTACCAGAGGTTATGTGTATGCTAACAATAGCAATGAAATAGGATTCTTAAACGAGGGTAGGGGCTGGAGATTAAGAGTTTATTCTGGTGGAGCTGTTCAATCATATGGTGATTTTCGTGCTCCAATCTTTTACGATTCTCAGGATACTACATATTACTTAGACCCTAACTCAACTACTGCACTTAGAACTGTTGGTTCTTGGAGAGCTGATTCTGCTGCTTGGGATGGTGAGTTTGCTGGTAAGATTCAATACCATTCTAATAACTGGTATTTTCAGGCATCAAGTAATTGGTTTTTTAGAAATTCTGGGGCATCAAACGTAGTTTCAATTGACTCTGGAGGTAACATTAGTGCTAATGGTTTTGTAGGTAATAATTCTGCACAAACTAGAGATAAACTAAGAGTTTGGGATAGTAGTTCATACACCATTGGTATGAAGAGTGGTTATGATTATGGCCATCTTGGTAATGATGAGTATGCTATGTCATTCCAAATGAATGATAATAGTGGTCGTGGTTTCTGGTGGGGAGATGATGCTCATAATGATAACCAGGGTGCAGCATCTCTTACTACTGATGGTCGTATGACTATTGCTAGATCTCTTAGTGTTGGCGAAGGAGAAGCCGTTGTTTCTCCATCTAGTACTCCACTTTATGTAAAAGGATCTACATCTGGTGCAGATGTGGTTGGAGTAGATGGTGTTAATGGTAGACTATTTACTGTCACCGATGATCTTTCTAATTCACTGTTTTCAGTAAACACAATTGCCGGTCTTCCAGTAATTGAAGCTTTTGCTGATAATACAGTTAATATTGGTAAGTACGGATCAGCAACTACTTGGTCTACTACCGGATTTGTAACTATGCCTAATAGTGCAAATATCTATAGGGATCTTTTCATTAATGGTGGTAGAGGTGGAAACTTTGGTAACCGATTAATTATTGGCACTGATGCTGCTACCTATACTATGCAGGATGGTAATCAAAGACCTACTGCATATTTACACGGTGCTTATCCTGTACTTACATTAAATCATACTGTATCTAATGGTTCACATGGACCAACTATTCAGCTTACTCATGATACTAATAACAAACAATGGGTAATTGGTACAAATGGAACCGGTACTCGTCTTGATATTGGTTATTCTGAAAACACTAACCGTAATCCCCACAACGGTATTGATGATTACCTTGGTTCTACCTTCTTTAGAATAAATAATGGTGGACACATTGAACTTGGTAGAGGTAACGGTAGATCTACTTGGGTAAATGATACTCTTTATGTAGGTGCTAGTGACTCTGGTGATTCTCATATGTACTTTGGTGAGGACTCATCCGGTTGGTATGGTCTACACTGGTACTGGGATTCTGCATATACTGTATATCTATACGGACGTAATGCTGGTACCGATACAGAAATTATGCGCTATACTACAAACTCTAATGCTTATGTAGAGTGGCGTAGACATTTTCATATGAATAACTATGATATTAATTATCTTAGTCAGATTCATTTTAATGATGATGTAAGATTTTATGATGATGGTAATAATCAGTATCTAAACTTTAAATGGGGTAATGGCGGTGCTGGAGGTATTCAGTTTTGGGATGGAGATGGTTCACGGCAAGGTTATGTATATGGTTCTGGAACTGGTTCATTTGGTCTTCTTGATAGCGGCGGAAACTGGAAAGTTCGTGTAGATACTAGTAATGTTGAAATGTATGGTGCTCAGTACCTTACAGATGTATATGCATATATTCTTTATGATAGAAGTGATAGTAGTTATTATTTAGATCCTAACTCATATAGTAGAATCTGGAGAACATCTACACACTGGGCACCATCACCGGGAGTAGGTTCATCTAACTGGGTAAATGATTTTAACGCTACCCCCGTTAGTAGTATGAGTTTTGGCGGTGATTTGTCAGCTGGTGGGCCACAGGGAACTTGGTGGTTCCAGCAAAACATGCGTCACAGTAATGCTAGTAATTACTGGGGTACTCAGATTGCTTGGGGTTGGGAAGATAATGCTAATGAACTTTGGCAGCGTAATGTTCAAGGAGGTAGCTGGAGTAGCTGGGTACGTTACATTAATACTAATAACTATGCTGGTATTCTTGATGCACGTTACTATACTGAGACTGAAGTAAACAACCTTCTTAGTTCTTATGCAACAACTTCATCACTTAGCGGATATGTATCAACTACTAATAACTCATCTCTTAATTCAGATTCAAGAAATACGAGAGGTGTTACTAGACTTTATCGTAGAGATGATAACTCTGATTTTTCTGTACAGACTCACTGGACCGGAACTTATTGGAGATTAGAAGGATATAATGGTGATACCTACCATGCTGGTGTATCAGTTGCTCATGCTGGTTTAGCTGATTCGGCAACTAATGCTAACTATGCTAATAGTGCTGGCTCTGCTTCTAATGCGGATACTGTTGATGGTTTTCACGCTTCGGTTGCTGGTAGTGCTAATACTATCCCGACAAGAAACGCAAGCGGTTATTTGATTCCAGAAAACTGGATTCAGCTTAATGGTATTTACGGGCTTTACTCTCCGACAAATAACGCTCATTTAAGACCAAACCCAAATAGTTATGGTTCCTGGTTAGTAACTGGGGGAAGAAATAGCTGGGGAGGAATTGAGTTTGATTACGGAAGTGCGGGACCAATCACAATGATGATTGCTAGTGATTCGAATACTGTAGGTTTCCATAACAATACATACGGATGGCAGATTAGATGGGCTAACGGTACACTTTATGTTGGTAAAAATTCATATGGAGGAGGAGATGTTGCTGTTATAGATGCTAATTCTATTGGATCACAATCTGTAAACTATGCTAACTATTCCGGATATTCTAATGGACTTAGTCGTTACGGTATTATTTACGGTAATGACTGGAATACTTACAGAGTAAACGGCCAGTTTATTGTAATGTCTGCTCATGGTCATAGTGGCTCTAATAGACCTTCCGGTGCATATACTTATGGTTCTGGCATGAGCTACTACAATGCTGGATCGGACCACTATCAGTTCTACTTCCCTGAAAACGGTGGTTCTAGCAATGCTAACTCCTTTAAGATTTGGTATCGCTCTGGTTGGAATGATGTCTGGGGAGGTTGGAGATCTATTGTAGATACATATAATGGTGCTTGTGCCATTGATGGTACTGTAACAGCAACCGGTGATGTTATTGCATACTCTGATGCTAGAGTAAAAGAGAATGTTCACACTATTGAGAATGCTCTTGATAAAACTCTTAAGCTTCGTGGTGTTACTTACAACCGTACTGATGTTGAGGATAAGTCAACTAAGATTGGTGTAATTGCACAAGAGATTATGGAAGTACTTCCTGAAGTTGTTAGTGAAGATGAGACAGGAATGTACGGTGTATCCTACGGTAACCTTACAGCAGTTCTTATTGAAGCTATCAAAGAACAGCAAAAGCAAATTGAAGAACTTAGAAACGAACTTAATAAACTGAAAGGATAATGACAGTTCCTGCTAGTGGTTCCCTTTCTCTTGGTAGAATTAGACAAGAGCTTCAAAATGGTAACTATTCTGGTGGTCCGTATACTACTGCGGCCACCGGTTTAGATACTGCTGAGAATGGTGGATATGCTACAATTAATACTTGTAGCACACTTAGACCATCAGCTACAAATCCCGCATCTATGTCTGAGTGGTATGGTTATAATCATCTTGCCTCTTGCGGACCTGCTTTAAATTCTTATTATGCATTAGGAGATGGTGGAAATCCTGTCGTGCAAAACATGCTTTACAGTAACACTTTGAGTTATGCTTCACGAGTAAGCACAAGTAGACCTAATGCTCTTTTTGGTTTTAGTTTTTCTTTTTGGTTAAAAAGATTACCTGGTACTAATCAGGGTTATCTATATGGTTTATTTAATGACACAGATAATAGCAGTATAGCAATTTATTGGGTTACTTTTGAAGATCCAAATAATCCTGGAACATGGTGGAGTTATATCTATCTTGGTTATAGTAATCCTAGTGGAAGTGGTTATGCCGGTGCTGGAGTAAACTTAGCGGATATTAATAACCAATCAATAAGTGGAATTCTTGATAATGCTCCTTGGGATAATATGAATTCTGGTTACGTTAATGCTAATGGATATTCTTTAATTACGTTTGTCTACGATTATGCTTACTTTAGTACAAGTGATTTTATTAAAATTTATTGGAATGATCAACGATTACAAGCACCTTGGGGTGCAGTTGGGCAAAATGGAACTTCTGGTGTTCATGGTGATTCAATAGCTGCGCCTAGTTGGTCCACTGCTGTACAGTTTGTTGGTGGTAGTGTTCCTAGTGAATTGTCTTCAGGTTGCTTGCTTGATGGTTTTGCTATATATCCTGCAAATGCCCTTTCAGTTTCACAGATTAGTTCAAATTATAACGGCGGTACATTCCCTGCATTTTCTGCTTGGAATCATGGAGATTTTATGTTCTACAACTTTGAATCTGCTAGTCCTAATATTGGAGTAGATACTGGTTCTCCATATGCTATGAACCTTGACGAGTTTAATAGTCCGGTAAGAGATCCTGATCACGCTTAATAAATATTGATATAATGGCACTACATTACGGTCCTAGAATTCCAGGAATAGCTTTAAATCGTCAATATTATTTGGATCCGGTATTAGGAAAGTCTTATACTGGAGGAACTTCTACTATTAATCTTGTTGAAAATTCAACATATAATTCAGCAAACGCTACTGGCAATTTAACAAATGGAACTGCGTTTTCATCATTAGGTAATGGATCTTTTCTATTTGATGGTGGTAATGATCAGATTAGATTTGACTTAGGATCGAATACAAGTAACCCATTATTCTTACCTGAAGTTTGTACCGTTTATGTTTGGGTATATCCTTTGTCTTCAACAGGTGCTATATTTTCACATTGGAGTGGTGGTCCTGTTAATCTCGGTTACTACATAGAAAATGGTAAGATTAGTGTAGCTCAGTATTGGAATGATTGGAGATATTATAGTAGTGCTGGAACTTCTGTTCCTACTAATACATGGTCACAAATTGCATGGGTAAGATCAAGTTCAACGAGCATGAGTCTTTATTTGAATGATGCTTTAAATGGAACCCTTACCCCTGATACTGGTGCTGGACAATATTTTGGTGGTGGAAACCAAGGTGTATTAGGTTCTTTGTGGGGTTGGAAGTTCTTTAACGGATACATGGGTGTATTTATGATATATCATGAGGCCCATACCCTTGCTCAGGTACAACAGACGTTTAATATGTATCGTAGTAGATACGGTGTATAAATAAGAAAAGACAATGCCAACTAAAGTAGGACCAAGAGCAGTTAGTCAGGGTTTAACGTTTTCGTTTAATACGAAAGACGTTAAGAACTCTTATTTGGGTAAACCTATAGTGAATTATATTTCTACCATAGGTGATCCTACTGAAGTAATGGCTAGAGGAGAATTTGGTCAATATTATAATCTTGTTCCAATTTTTGAAACGTATGGTTTGATACCGTATACCCTTTCAATGGAAATGAAAGGAAATATTTTTGGAGATTGTTTAGTTTATATGCAAAATGGCTCATATACTAAGTATGGGTTTGTAAGTCAGTGGGTAACTTTAACTCCAGAATGGCAACGTTTTGTATTTCCTAATATTACACCTTCTGGTCCAACTGGGGCCTGGCAAGCAAATACTCCTGGAGATAATAGAGCAATGCTTGCTACTTATACTATCTATGGTACAGGAAGAAATCCAACAGTTAGAAATATTCAAATAGAAGCCGGTCCCTATGTTAGCCCTTTTACTGCAGGAACAAGATCTACAACTGAAGCTTTAAAGGATCTTACAGGTAATACTACAATTACCCTTACAAATCTTTCATATGATGCTTCAGGACAAATAGTATTTGATGGTACAGATGATTACTTAACACTTTCATCTGGAGTTTATCCCACTGGAAGTTGTAGTGTAGAATTTGTTTTTCGTCATACTCATAATCTTGTTGGTGCTAGATATTTAATGTATGGTGCTGGTGGGCTTGGTTTTACAATTTTTATGCGTGGAGACTGGGCAGGAGATCTGTTATACTTTTTAAGAAGAGTTAATAATAGTAGTAACTATGGAGATTCTGCTTGGGGGTATACGACGGGTATATATGTGTCAGCACCAGCTAACCAAATGACACACTTTATTTTTACTCATGAAGCTGGTACTGGTCAGTTTAAGTGTTATAAAAACGGAGTACTTGTAAGAACTACTGATGGTAATCTAAAAGATTCTGGAGGTCTAAATACTACACAAGTTGTTCATTATATAGGTGGAACACCAGGAGATAACTTTCCTATGATTCTTCCTATCTTTAAGATATATAATAGAGTTCTCGTAGAGTCAGAGGTATTAGAAAATTATACAGCTGTTAAATCACAACACGGTATTTAGTTATGGCAGTAGCACAAGGATATGGTCAAATAGTAAAAGATTCTTTAGTGTTATCTATTGACACTAAGGACATGCTTAATTCCTATAAGGGTAAACCAGGAACAAATATTCTTGGTACACCCGTTCAATGGGGAGGTAATGCTAATTTGATAAACTATGCAAACGGTCAAAGTTTTTTTACTCAGGTAGGACAGGAGCAAGCTTTTATTCCTCAGCTTGGAGAAAGAACCGTTCAGTTTGTTTTAATTAGAAATGATTACAACTGTTGTGGTTGTGATGGTTATTGCTATTGCTGTCCTTCGTTATGGAGATATGGTGACTGGGGTGTTCCAATTGAACCATCAACCACTTACACGTATTCTATTATCTATAAAACTCAGTCTGGTTATACTCACCCAAACTTTATGTATCACTATCAGTATGGTCCTTCTGGATATGTTACTGAATATGGTGTGCACACAGAAGCTCAAAGAACACATCTTGGAGATGGATGGTATTTTGCTTGGAATTACTTGACAACAGCGGCAAATACTAGTTTCTTTTATCCTGGTATGTGGTATTATCAATATGGGGTTGCTGATAAAGTTTCACTTGCTGCTGTAAATTTTGTAAAGGGTACAGAGATTCAAGATCCAAGACAAATGTTTTTACCCCTAGCTACTAGAAGTGCAACAGAGTCGTTAATAGATCTTACAGGTAATAGTAGTTCTGTGACTGTTGTTAATACTCCTTTTGGTAATAATATGCAATTAGAGTTTGATGGAACAAACTCTCATGTAGTTATAGAAAATCCTCAAGTGTATGCTTCTAATACTAGAAGCTTTGAAATTATTTTTAAATCATATGGTGGTTCTATGATGCCATTAGCTGTGATGACTAATGCTTCATCTATAACTTTTTATGAAAGATTTTGGTTGGGCATTGAAAACAATAGAGCACAGTGGCATGGTTGGGGATCATCAGACCCACAAGGATCTAAAGTAGTAACTGATGGTAACTGGCATCATGTTGTTTTTACTTATAATAATAGTAATAAACAAATGAAAATTTATACTGATGGGGTATTAGAAGCAAACATTTCTAATACTGCTGAGGGTGCTAATATTTCAGCATCTTCAACACAACGTTGGTATTTAGGTCATGATCCTATTTCTCAGCAGTGGTATGGTGGCGCACCTTCTCAGTTTAATGGTGAGATGGCTGTGTTTAAGCAATACAACAAAATACTATCTGATGCAGAAGTATTACAAAACTTTAACCATTATAAATCACGATATAATATATCTTAACTATGACACATTTTGTAAACCGTAGATGGTTAGTCATCCCTGCTACCGAAGTGCAAAACATAAACTTCGATGAAATTTTAGAAACTTCTGCTGATACACTGAGATATTCTATAGATGGTAGTAAAACATTTATAAAATATAACTTAGTTGAAACTGAAGAAACACAAGTTGAAACTGTAAATTCAGAAACGGGTGAATCATTAATGATTACCATACCTGCTGGTATTTATGGTCGTCCATCTATTTATAAACCAGAGTATCCTGAATATAATCATTCTGAAATACTGGAACTTCTTACTACAGAAGAGTGGGTACAAAATAGAGACTTGTAAGAAATTCTAATATGTTGTATATTAGTAGTGTAATTACAATAACAATTAAAACGTTTTAACAATGGCTGTTACCGCAACCGTAGATAAATTCGGAATGACTTTTTCCGGTGCTTATCACAAAATTACTCGTCTTACTTACGAGTCTACCGATCAGAAAACTCTTATTTATGCTCCTCCCGCAGAGCCAACTACTGATGAAGATGGTAATCTTGTACCACCCGTACTGGTTCCTCCCACAGAAACTTGGTTAAAGAAAAACTTCTGCAACTTTGAAGTAGCTACTTATGCTTCTGAAGAGACTCGTGAGAATCATGCGGAGCCTATCTACCGTACTCATTTTCATTTTGAAGCTACCCTTGATGCAGATGCTGCTGACATTATTGTACAAGCATATTCTCATCTTAAGGCACAAGCTGGATACGAAGATGCAGTTGACTGCTAAATAAAACATTAAAACCAAATATCATGTTAAAGAAATTCTGGAATTGGATCCTGGGTAAAACAACTATTGACGATAAGATTATTGAAGC
>Ga0315909_10002947_pt1 | contig 21299 bp, 22 predicted proteins | sample LakEriMetagenome_11_FD_203527 | JGI IMG/M metagenome (GOLD analysis project Ga0315909, IMG submission 203527) | Freshwater fungal communities from buoy surface, Lake Erie, Ohio, United States - Buoy 2 MA125 | ecosystem: Environmental > Aquatic > Freshwater > Lake | place: USA: Lake Erie, Ohio... | reverse complement strand
TGTGGAGAACGGCAGCGGGCTGGTCGCACTTGACGGGATGACGAACTTGTTGCCTAGCGTCACGGTGCGACTGCCGGTGCCGTCCTGCCTGATCCTCCACCGGATGGTCTTGCCGTCGATGGGATTCGCTGGGTTCGCGAGAGTCACGTTGCCCGTGAGAGTCAGGTCGTAGATGTCGCCAGCACTGGCGTCGGTGGTGACGGTGGAAGCGTAGGTCAGCGGGACGACTACGGCCGCCGGCTGTACGCCCACGCCAGGCAGGTAGGCCGTGTCGGACCACTTGAGGCCCGTGCCTACCTTCGTCTTGCCGGTGTCCGTCTCGATGAACAGGTCGTTCTTCGACAGGTACGGATCGAGGACGGCCCACTCCGCAGCCGTGCGGGAGTGAATGTCGGCCTTGAAGTCTTTGTCGTTCATGTGGTCCCTCTCTTCTTTGTGTCCCGGCGGGGGTGCCGTAGGGGCATGAGTCAGTTCGGAGCCGGCCCGCCCATCGGCGCGGTTGTTTTGGGCTGGAGGGCGTACAGCAGTTTCGTCTGCTCGTGGACGGCTTCGGCTATGTCCCTCTGGGTCTGGGCCATCTCCTTCAAGAACGCCTGGTGAGCCTCGACCATCGGCAGCACGATGTCCACACGGACGAACCACAGCACGAGGCTGGCAAGCACCAGGCCGAACCCGTACCGCTCCACCATCCGCAGGGCTGTCTCGTACACGTCCATGCTGCTCATCCGTCCCCTCGCATCTCGCGCTGCCAGTCCGCAAGTTGCATCTGATTGGCCGATCTCGATAGCCACCACTGCCACACCAGTTGGACAATGAGGGCAATCCCCCAGAGCAGGAGGATCGAGCCGAACCGCTTGTCTTGGGACAGCCGCTCCCGGACCCCGTCGAGCAGCCGCTCCTGCCCGTCGTGGTTCAGCATGACCAGCATGGGGCCAGGCCAGTGGCGGACGGCCTCCTCCACGACGGCAGCGATCTTCGCCCGCCCGATGAGGCGGGACCGCACCGGCATTCGGCCGCAGACGTAAGAAACCAGTTCGTTCATTTCTTACACGTCCCGCTGGTGCAGGTGCCGGAGAGCGTCATGCGTGGGCGGTTCTTCGCGCACGGGCAGGTGGCCGGGCACGGGCACTGCAAACGCTGGAGTCCGTCACCGCTCCACACCATGCCGGTCCCGTTGCATTTGCCGCAGCACTTCACGGGCTGCGGACTGGGCTGAGGCGCCGGCCCGGCGGGGGCAAACGCGAGCCATACGGCGACAGTAGCGGCGGAAATCTTCATCCCAGTATCTCCCGTCCGCCCCAGTCCTTGAGCGTCCTTTTAGGAAAGCCCACCACATTGCTAACCGCATAGGTGCCTCCCTGCGCAATCATCCGCTGCGCGGTGCGCTGGTCGATCCAGAACGAACCCTCCGGCTGGTCGTGTACCTTCGGGCCGGTGTGGGCGTTCCATCCCCACGAGTTCTGGACGCAGAACCGGCAGTCGCCGGGACGGGTATCGTCCACGCCGTGCCACTGCATCGCGTGGTTCCAAGAGCCAGACGGGCGGATCATGCCATCCGAGTCCCGCTTCATGGACTGGAAGCCCACGTCCGAGCAGCACACCAGCCCGTACCCATTGGCGATGGCATCACGGGCCTGCTGCCAGGTGGTCACCAGGCTGATGGTGCCGATCTGATGCTTCTTCGCCTCGCTCGTGACGTTGGCTGGAACGCCACGCGACCCCCAGCGGATGCCGACGGATGCGTTGTAGATCGTCAGGTCGAGGTTGAGGTCGGCGTACTTCTGCCGCAGCATCAAGCCGCCAGTCTGGTGCGCCCAGCGGACGATCTCGGAGCAACTGGCCCCCTGCCCGCCGTGCCCTCTGGCTCCGTACAGCGGCTCGGTGGCGGTGCGGTCCACCCAGTCCTCTGTCGTGTGGATGTCGGGGTCGTTCGCCCTCGCTACGTCCGCCGCACCACGCACACAGTGGCTGACACAGTCGCCTGTGGTTTGCGTCTCGTCGTATGGCTCTCTGCCGATGGCTAACTCAAAGGCCACGACCGCCTTGTACGGCAGCGACACCTTGCCCTCGCCGCTGCCGGAGAGCGTGTCCCCAAACAGCGGCATCGGCAGGGAAGAGAGCAGCCTGGCTGTCGCATCCGGGTCGCAGTACGACCCGATGAGTCCGTTGTTGTACGCTCGGACGATGTCCTGCGGTGAGGCAAATAAGTCTTCGGCCATGCCTCACCTACTTGATCGCAGCGAACGCCTTTGCGGCCGACTCTCGGAGTTCCGCAGTCAGCGGCAAGTCCTGGCTCCCGACGGCGGCGAGCAGGTATTCATCGAGCCGGCCGCCCAGTCCGGGATATCTCCCGGCCATGCCCGTCTTAGTGAACGCCATCGACAGGGCGAACTTGTGGCGGTTCCGCAGGTCGAACAGGCTCTTGCACGCCGGCTCTTTGGCGTCGCCGTCCCGCACCACGATGTCGGCCATAGCGGAATAGAACTCCCGCAGGATGGCCTTGTCGGCGGCACTGACGCCCGACAGCACGCTCGTGGCCTCCGGCACCACGACCGGCTTGACGGCAGGCAGGTAGCCGACCGCCAGCCCGGCCACGCCGGCGACCAGCCCCAGAAGTACCACAGCCCTACGCATTACCGGCCCTTTCTCGGCAGTTCCTTCTCGGCCACCAATGCGGCGATGAGGGATCGAGCGGCCGCTGCGATGGCCGGCTCGCCAGTGCTGTCAGCCTGCGACGCCAGCACGAACAGGCGGTTCACCCAGCCCGCCCGGTCGCCAGGCGACACGCCATCGGCAGGGGCTGGCTTGGGCAGGTAGGGCAGGACCGCAGCCGCTGCCGCAGCCAGGAAGCCGACCGCCGACACGACCGTCGAAACCATCACTCATCCTCCAGCTCGCCGACTTCCGCGAACGCGACTGCGCCCAGCAGGTCGACCAGGTAGTTGAACAGGGCTGCACCCTCCTGGCTGCGGAGCACGGCCTCCAGGAGCTCGACTACCTCCTCGTCCACCGTCGTCTGGGTCTTGGAAGCCGCCCATCTCAAGGCGGCGGAAATCTTCAATGCCCGTTCCAGCGGGGTGCTGGCGGCGGAAATCTCTGAGGCGAGCCCAATCAAGGGCGACCACTCGACGAGCAGCTGCAGTTTTTCTTTTAGGCTTGCCATCGCAGTCCCCGCACTCAAGAAGGATTTTGGCCACTACCTGGTTTATGTCCGGCGGGGGCGAGCACGCGGCCAGGATTCGGGAGCGCACGCACCCGACGGAAAGGCCCAAAAAAAGGCACACCTCCTCGAGCGGAAGCTCGCACTCGGGCTCGGTGAACACCCACCGCCAGGCTGTGGCGGCGTTCAGCAGCCGCCTGTGCAGCGTGCGAGGGTACGCCTGCTGGCAGCGGCCGGCCGTCTTGGCCGACAGCCACATGCAAAGCTCAACGGTGTGCGCCAGGACCCCCACAAGGAAGTCCTGCCACCTGTTCTCTACGTCCGGGACTCGGTAATCGTCTGGGCTGCTGGTCTTGTCCTGGCTCATTCGGGGGGGTTACAGAAGCCGGTGCGGAGCGTGCCCTCGTTTAGTTCCGGCCAAACCTCGAGGGAGTGGATCGCGCCCATTACATTCCACGCGGCGTGACCCAGATGGTCCTCCGACCTATCCCCGCCCAAGAAAAGGTAGATGTGCCGCAGCGCATGGTTGAGCATGTCGTTGGCCGGCATCCCCTTCTCCCAGTTGTAGTCTCCGTACTTCTCCGCGCCCTCTGCGCACGCCGCCGCTACCGCCGCCAGGCCGATCGGCGTGATCAGGTCGTACCGCGTCGCCTCCGCGTCGCTCGAACGAACAGCCCCGCTTGAGTAACGAACCGCCCTGTCCTCCGTCATCTTCCCCATCGCGATAACTCCCTGTAACGAGCAAGAAACAGCTCCCGCGCCTGCGTCCAGCAGTACGGGTTGATCGGGCCGCAGTGCGGCTCAACGTCGATTCCCCAGTCGTGGTCGCCGGGAATCAGGTCCCTCTTCTCCGCCATCAAGGCGCGGAGATCCGCCTCCTTGACGGTGGCTGGCATTGGCCACGAGAGGCCGAACACGCCGGCGATGGTGCGCTGCACCCGCTCCTCCAGCTCCCTGTATCCAGGAAGGGCGTTCTTGAGCGGCGTGGCCACGTCTCCCAGATACGCCTCGCTCGCATCGTGCAGCAGCCCCCACAGGGCGTGCTCGGGAGGCGTCAGGTTGCTGACCATGACGCTGTGCTGGGCGACCGAGTACGGGCATTTCGAGTGCCCCGTGAAGCGGTTGATCAGCGACAGGGCATGGGCGATATCCGGCAGGCGGACGTCGTCCGGCTGGAAGTTAGCCAGGTCCACGAGCTTGCCAGTGAACGTCTGCATGGTGGTCGGCGTGATTCGTGGCGCAACCGGCGAGCCGATAGTCGTGACGCTCATCAGCACTCCTTGCAAATCAGTGGGTCGATGGGCCGCAGGGCTGAGGCGGGGACGAAGTACGCATCTCCGTAGCCGCCGTAGTTCGCCTTGAACCTGGCCTGCTTGGCCTCCGATGCCGGCATCCATCCGTGAATCCGAAACTCGTGCGGCCCGCCAGTCACCAGGACGAAAACGTCCGAGTCCCGGTCGGCGTCGCGGACGATCAAGTCGTAGCTGTGCTTGGAGCGGGTGCGGATCTGTATGTTGTCGCCGAGATCGCCGCCGGCCTTGAAGGTGTTGACGCTCCCGTTCCAGTAGCGGTTCGTGCACTTCGCGAACGCGCACTCCCCGAGAGCGCCGAGTATGTGGGCGCTCCACTCGTCGGTCGGCTTCTGCAGGGTGGCCGAGCAGTTCTTGCGGAGCGCCTCGACGTTGCGAGACACGCCGACCAGCGCCGCCCGTGACACCTCGAACCATTCGAGATTGACTTTCATTGCTCCTCCCTGAGCCGATAGCCCAGCGACCAGAGGATGCGGGACAGGTCTTTGCCCTGCTGGTCTACGTGCTCCTCGTCGTGCGTCGGATTGGCGGCGTGCAGGAACTCGTGGATCTCGATCTCCAGGCGCTTCCTTCCAGACAGCCTCTCGTCGATGATGATTCTCTCCGGAGTGTTGGGCGTCTTCGGGGTCTTGACGAATGCCCATCCGTCGGCGGCGCCGCGCAGGCGGGCGTACCGCCAGAGCCAGCGCACTCCATTGATCAGGAACTCGTGGTTGCTCGGCATCACTGCGCCCCTTGCACCTGCTGGACGAACCGCCGGATGTCCTCCAGCGGAAAGGTCACGAGCCACTCGCTGTCGTTCTTCCTGTGCAGGACTACAGGGCACAGCTCGCCGCACTGCTCTCGCGACTTCTCGAACACCTCTGTGAGGTTGAGCTTCTGGACGCGCTTGACCTCCAGCCACAGATGCGGCGTGCCGGGACTGATGAGGTCCGACGCCGACTCGGTTCCAGAGTGCTGCTGGCTGCGACGAGCCATCGCCTTCGGGACCAGGCGATTCCATTCCGCTGCGGCCTCGAGCTCGCCGCGCTTCCCTTTCTGTCGGCTGTTGATCGCCATGCGTATCAGCTCCTGTGGTGGTCGGTTCTTCCTGCGAAACACGAACACGCGAACCGGGTAGCGCTGCGGGCCGTACCCAAGATGCCTTTTAAGACGAAGTTGCGCAAGGAACTGCGGGTCATAATTCGCGTCGTCGACTTCTCTCTTTGCAGTGAGCAGCATGCCCTTCTTGAGGTCGTGCTTCCCGCCGAAGTGCAGGCCGTCGTGGCACCATCTGCAAAGGCGCAGGAGATTGCGCCTGTCGTGCGAACGGCCGGCTCCCTGCTGCAGGTGGTGGATGTGCAGAGCCTCGTCGCGGCTCCAGCACACAGCGCAGTAGGGGAACTCCTGCGCGAACGACGATAGTTCCGCACGAGAGTCATTCACCGTCGCCTCCGACTGCGCGGTCTGAGAGGTCTGCGAGCGCTGCGTGGAATGCGGATAGCTCTGCCTCCGACGGAAACTCGATCGTCATCCGGTATGTCTTGAGGCCGGTGGCGAGATCCACCGCCTGCTCGCGCCTGTGGGGGCGCATGGTCACCAGGCGGCCGACCGTCTCGGCGCTATGGGCCAGGCCCTCGTTCCTCTTGATCAGCGCCGACAGCGCCTTAGCCAGCATCCCGCTCATCGTCCGCCTCCTCTTCGATCTGGATGGTTTTGAGCCACACGGAGGCCGCCCCCAGCCACGCCGAGAGTGCAGCCAAGTCCTGAGAGTTCGTGATTTGCAGGACGCCGCTGACGTCCACGATGACGCTGGTCACCGGCTTGCAGGTCTCCGTCCAGGAGTCTTCCTCACCCATGCACACCAGGCTGGTTGAGCCTTTCGGTACGCAGGCGAAGACCATCTGTTCCCCTTCTTCGTCGGTGAGCCGCAGCAGAGAGATCGACTGAGTCCCGGACATCCAAGTTCCCTGTTCAAAGGGCCCTATAAAAGAAATCTGCTCACTGTTTGAAGGCTCGCTGCGGGTGGACGGCGACTAATCCCCAGCCCGAAGGCTAGGGTTAGCCGCCACCTGCCCACTGTCAGTTAGGACGCGTAGGGGTGTCCTCCTTGCCACAGGGGCGGAGGCATGCGACCTGCTTATCGAGCATCCTGTTGCCCGCGTGACTTGGCCCTGTCGCTTGCGGCTGGCCTACCCACTGTCGTCACGATCCCTTCTGGTCGTGGGTCATGCGTCTGCGCGCCAGAGGTTCTCCCAACCCGCGCAGCCGTTCGTGTTGTCTGTCAGTCAGCGTCGGTGGTCGATGCTCCTGAGGACTCCCATGTCGGACCACCTGTGTGCGGCGCTCCATCGCAGCCATCGGCCGCGTGCTTCTGTAGTCGGCACGCACATGACGACCGACGTCCGCACGTTGACGGCGATGAAGGCGTCGACGTGCTCTGGGCTGTACCGTCCGCCGCGCCGCCGGCCTCGCGTGATGCGCACGCGGGCCCTGTCGTTGGCGCATCCTCCACCGCCGGCAGACTTGACCTGCAATCGCCAGCAGCGGCGGTCGTCGAATGCGAGCAGGTCGTAGCCGTCGTCCACGACCGGGATGGCGACGCGGAAGCCGGCCCGCAGGAGCCGCTCCACAGCCATCGACACCCCGATTTCAGCAATGACACAACCATCGTATTGCTCCGGTGGCCCGCCTACTTGGCAGGCTGCTGTTCCTTGCGGCGCCCCAGCTCCCGGCGGACGGCCGCCTTGAACGGAGTCTCTTTTCTCTGGCTTTCCAGAACCCAAGACAGGTACCCATCCGGGATGGAGTCGAGCGTGATGCCCCTGTACTTCCCGTACATCATCCGCCAGCCGCGTTTCTTCTTCGACTCAGGCTCGGAGAAGAGATCGCGGGTCTCGTGGTCGAAGTTGACCCCGACGATCAGGCGCTTCCTGCGCTCGATGGCCTCCTGTGCCTTCGCCTGTAGCTCGGCGAGATCGAATTCGTCGGCCTCTTTGATGGCCGCGACGGCATCCGTGCCGTCCATCGAAAGCATGCCCGAAAGGCGGTTTCGGCGCAAGGGCTTGGCCAGGCTTTTGGCGTCCAAAACCTGGAGCGCGTTGAGCAGCTGATGGTTCCGGCTGCTGTCGGTGATGTCGTAGATGGAGAAGTGCGGCTTGGCCGAAGCGGCGATCGCCGCAAGACGCTCGTCGCGTGTCATGTCTGGGTGGATCACGCCAGGCAGCGGCCGAGTCCCGCGCCCGAGACGCTGCTCATACCGAGACAGCGACCGAGTGGGCGCCGCCATGTAGATGTTCCGGAGTTCCGGGTGGTCCCAGCCGTACCCCAGAATCCCCACGTTCACGATGATGCGCGTGTCGCCGGACAGGAAGGCCGTCATGTTGTCCTTCCGCTCGACGAGGTTCTGCTTGCAGTGCACCAGGCTGACGCGCGCCTGGTAGCGGTCGAACACCTCCCGCAGAAGCTCGGCCTGCCGGCGGTTCGATGCGTAGACGACGGACGGCTGCTGCCGATACGTCGAGAGGACCAGGCTGGTGACCTCCTGAGCGAAGTGCTCGGCGGTCAGGACGGCCGCCAGCTGCTGCTTGTCCCACTCCCCAGCCTCGTCTTCGATCATGGTCAGGTCGAACGACTTGGCCTCCGAGAGGTGGCACTTTGGCCCGACGAGATATCCGTCGTTAATGCCGTCCATCAGCGAGTAGACGACCTGCGGGCGGGGCCAGTACCTCAGGGCCTTGCCCTTGCCCTTGTACGGGGTGGCCGACATGCCGACGATGGTGGCTCCGCGAGCCTCGAACCACCGCAGCATCTCCTCCATGCGGGGCGTCATGCCCACGTGGCACTCGTCCACCATGACGAGGGTCACCCGCTCGTAGGCCTGGCTCTTGTAGCGGTTGCTGGAAAGCAGGCTGTCCCGGGATCCGACGATGACCCGGCGCCGCAGGCCCTCGATGGTCTCGGCGTAGTTGCCGCCCTGCTCAATGTCGCACCGCTCTCCAAGCCTCAATTCCAGGCGGTCCCGGCCCTGACGCATCAGGTCCACCAGAGGCACGATCAGCAGCGGAAAACGGGCCAATCGGCACAGCTCAGCCATGACCTCCGTCTTGCCGGAGCCGACGGGCTGGCAGACGACGATCCGGCGCTGCCCTGACTTGGCGGCCTGGCAGACGGTAGCCACGCTGGAACGCTGGTAGTCACGAAGAGGAACGCGCACGCTTCTTCCCTTTCTTCTTGCGGCTTGGCCGGCGGGTGGGCGCCGGAGCCGGCGGTTCCACTGCCGCCGGAGGCACCTCTTCTTTGGCCTCTGCGACGGGCTCGACGGCCCGCTCGGAGGCAGATGCGGCAACGGCCGCGAGGATGTCGATCTCCGCCAGCAGCTGCGGCACGATGTGCAGCATCAGCTTGCGGAGCTGCCGTGAGTCGAAGCTGTCCGTGTCCTGGATGGCGGCCACGACCAGCCGGCAGAGGTCGATCAGTTCCTGGTTGACCATTGCACTCTTCCTTGAGTAAGCGGTGCCCCTAGTGCTGAAGGCTGAGGGGCGCAGCCTGCGGAGGCGGTCAGCACTCCGTGCGTGATCAGTTGGCTACGGGCTCGGCCTTCCTGGCCGGCTTCTTGTTCTCCGCATGCCGGTTCTCAGCGAGCTTCTCGAACTCCTTGTCGAGGCGGGCTACCGCATCCTCAGCGATGCCTCCGGTCCGCTTGTGCTCCAGGACGCGCTTCATGACGTCGTCGCGCTCGGCCTGGCTGGATGCCTGCCGCAGCTTCTGCATCGCCAGCAGTTCGATCCGGGCGCTGCTGCTGGCAGACACCTGAGCCGCAGCGTCTGCGGCCTCTTGGCCGTCGTCGTCGTCGTCGGCCGCCAGCCCGATGATCGAGCAGTAGGCCGTCCGCCTGGCGTAGGTGATCGCTGACGCCACCTGCTGCGGATTGGCCAGGCTGGCCTTGATCGGCATGTGGCTCTCGATCCACTCGCCGCTGGAGTGCAGCAGCTGGGTGCACAGGACGAGGTCGCCGTCCGTGTTGTTGGTCAGCGTCTGGACCACCACCAGCCCCTGATCGGCCAGCGGCCTGGCGGCCACCTTGTGGCACTGCGCCAGGTCGGCGTAGTCCTTGAGTGGCTGTCCTGTTTTTGGGTCCTTTTTGGCGAAATGGCTGCTCCGGTTGCGGACCAGCGGCTGGATGTTGGGGACCGCTTTCGCAAGGGCCTCCGCGATCTTGCCGGTGCCGTTCGGGCAGCGGTTGAGGACGGCGTAAATCTTCTTGACCGGCACTCCGTTCGATTCGTTCATGTCAGGCTCCGCAGTACATGTGCCGGCACTGGAAGTTCCACGACCTCGCCATGCTGGTCCGGCAGCCAGTAGTCGAGGTCCATGCGGAGTCGAATGTCCGCAAGAGATTGCAGGAGACGGCGCCGACCTGCGGCGACCATCTCGGGCGGGAGGGTGACCACCTGGCAGTCGTGCTGCGAGGAGGTGGAGACGACGATGAAGATGAGGGGCCGGGCTTCCATGCCCAGCGCCTCCATTCCCCACTGGTAGTGCGCGTCCTGCGCGTGGTAGCCGTAGTCCCTTACGCTGTTCCAAAACGAAGCGAGGATGTCCTCCTCTCGCGTCGTCTTGAGATCGACCCACGCCTCGTCGGTGCAGAGGTCAGGTCTGCACCGCAGGCTGTCTCCGTCTGGCGAGATCCAGCGAACGCTGATCTCGTTGGCGATGGCCGACTCGATGAGCCGGCGTGCCGCCTTGTGCGCCCTGATGGCGGCCACCTCGTTGCGGAGTTGGCCGAACTCACGAGGCGTGACGACCTGTCGGCCGGCCGCGTTCTCGGATGCCCACTGATGGGCCTTCTTCCCGATCAGCCCGGTGTCGGTCAGGGCGTCGGCGGGCGGGACGACCAGCTCGTCGAACAGCTGGTCCCCGACCTCCAGCCACCTGTGAAGCCGCGTCCCGTGCGAGAGGGCTGCGGATTCTTCCGGTTTTATGGATTTCGCCACGTGGCGAAGGTAGAAATACCTTGAGCCACGAGTGGCGTGGTCCCACAGTTGGGACTTTGACCATCCGGCGGAGGAGTGATAGCTCTCGCTAGACTCCCCCGCCGTGATGGTCGCAGCGGTCAATGGGCGATGCAGGACTCGAACCTGCGACCCCCAGCTTGTCGAGCTAGGGGCCTCACCCACCTGACCGCACGACGCCATTTCGTGGGGAATAGTACCCGCGAGGCGATCGTCCATGACTACGGCTTCCATAGCGCGACTCTACTTAGAAGAACGGGCCTGCCACCCTAACTACAGGCGAGGCATGGCAAAGATTGCCGAGTCAATTCCGGAACTCTCGGCAAAGGCCATCAACTCGTACCTCCGTGCACGACTAGCATCCGTTTCGCCGATCACCGTCTCCAACGAGCGGAGGATGATCATGACGCTGTGGCGATGGGCTTGGGAGGAGGAGCACGTCGATTCAGCGCCGCGAGGCGTGATGCGTGTCCGGGCCCCTCTCAAGCCCGTCGAGGCGTGGAGTGTCGCGCAATGCCACGCGCTGGTCAAGGGGGCGGAAAAATTTTTTGGACGCCGACTCCGCAACGGTGCCGATCTCGGACTCTTCCTCCAGACGTGGGTCGTGTTGGCCTACGAGACCGGCGCAAGATACGGAGACATCTTCGCATGGCGCAAAGCGAATTTTCGCAACGGCTCCGTCGGATGGGTTACCTCGAAGACGGGGGTCGTCTGCACTCGCGTGCTTTCGGATAAGGCGATGGACCTGGTGGGGCAGATGCTCAAGCAGAGCCCGGACGGGCGAGTGCTCGGCTGGGTGTGCTGCCGTCGCCAGAGCTTCAAGCTCATGCGTCGCCTGCTAGCTGACTGCGTGCCAGCTGGCAGCGGTAGGTGGCTTCGGCGCTCTGCGGCGACCCACCTGGAAGCCGTAGATCCCGGCAAGGCCCAGTGGTTCCTGGCCCACAAGACTCCGGGCCTGGCTGCCAGGCATTATTTAGACCAGTCCCAGCTGGCCGGCCGGTCCTGCCGCCCGCCGGCGATCTGGTAGCCGCTACTCGAACGGGTTGGAGTAGATATCCCGCTTGCGCCGGCGGGATTCTCGGGATTCCCGCTGCATCTGGCGGGACAGGGCCAGCGAATCCAGAGAATCCTGCGGGACCGTGTGCTCCATCCCCTTCGGAATCGTCGGAATAACGATGTCTTTGGTGTACGGGGCGGCGAGGTCCTGGAGCTTGCGGATGGCGTCCGCCCGGGCGCTCTCGGCCGTGACGTCCTTGAGCCGCCCGACACCGGCGAAGTTGACTCCGGCCTGAAACAGCTTGGTCGGGATGTTGATCTTCGCGTCCGGGTCGTAGATCTGCGCCGCCATCCGCGCAGGCCGGGAAGCGAACGGCAGGAGATCGAGGCCCTTGTCGGCGAGAGTGACTCCGAGACCGCGCCCGTCCATCGGATCGCCGGTGGTGGCTCGGATCGCCTTGCCGATTGGGCCGTAGCTGCGCGAAGTCTCGTCGATCGGCGACGACAGGAAGAAGTCCCGGCCGGTCATCAGCTCGGCGGCGGTGCGCATCGCCGGATTCATGTTCATCAGGACGTTGCCGAACTTCGTCTCGTTGTCGCCGCTCATCATGCCGAGAGGCTGGATGCCGGGCAGGTCGATGCCGCTGAAGTACGTGTTGGCAACCGACGGATCGGCGGCCAGCCAGCCGAACAGTTCGTTGTCTGGCGTGATGCGGGCGGCGAAGCCACGACGCAGAGACTCCGGAACGTACTCGCCCTCGCCCTCCTGGAGACGCTCCCACGTGCGCAGCATCTGGCCGTACCGTCCGCCAGGTCGCTCGGCCAGCTGGCGCATGACTTCCTGGAAAATCCTGGAAGTGTAGGCGTAGAACGGAAAAACCGAGTCGCGGATGCTCCTCTCTATGGGCGTTAGGGACGAGTAGTCCACGTGGGCGCGCTTCATTCGGCGAGCGGCCTCCTCAGGCGCGACGCCCTTCTTGAGCAGCGCCAGGTACCCAGTGAGCCGGTTGATCTTGTCGGACAGGTCGCCAGCTCGAGCGCCAGCTTTGGCGATGGGGTTGGTGTCCAGGTTGAAGAAGCCGCCCCAGTTGCCGCCCAGCTCGCCGAGTGCGCCGCCGAAGGTCTCCGGCTTGGTGCCAATGAGCATGTCCTGGATGGCTCCGCCGGCCACAGCCATCTGGCGGTCGGCGCGATACGACCCGTCGAACAGGTTGGTCGCAGCCAGGTCGGCGTAGAATTGAGCCGCCTTGTCGGAGTCTGCGACACCGGCGTACTTTGGGGCCTTGCTCAGGAAGGCCAGAAACTCTGGGTCGAATGCCGACTTGGAGGTCAGCTTCCGTGCAGCCCCTACCGACTCCAGGTCGAACGCCCCTTCGAGCCAGTTGCTGAAACCACCGCTATACAGGTCTCGAACTATCCGGGACGGCCAGCTGAGGATGCCCGCCTTCCACCAGCGGGTGTACTCGTTCAGGTAGCGGCTCACCTCTTGAGCTGCCTGCGGAGACTTGTACCCCTCGATGACTTTGGTGAGCCGGTTGACGTGCTCCTCAGGCACCGAGACCGTCGCCAGGTCCACCTTGTCGGGGTCGACTCCGAGTCTGGACGCCAGTCGCCGGCGCATCTGCTCGCGCGCCCCGACCTCGCCGGCCTCAGTTCCCAGCGTCTTGGCTCCGATGCGGTTGAGGGCCTCCGCCATCGAGATGTGATTTCCGCCTTCGACGAGTCCGGCTGGCTTGGTGGCGGCGATCCCAGACAGCGAGTCGTACATGGACTCGATGGTGGCCTTCGCCCCAGCCCGCCCCTCGACGTACTTCGCAATGCTGGCGACCGGGTGCTGGCCGAAGAGCGGCTGGTCCTTGATGACGCTGTCCGGGAGTCGGTGCAGGAGGCGGGCCAGGTATTCGGCCTGCGTCGGCTCTGCCGTAGCGTCGCCGTACAGCTTCTCGGCGATGTACTTTGCAGCCTCGTCGTCCGTCTTGGCGGCGCGCTTCCCGCCGGCCACCATCGGGTCCCGGCTGAGCTCGAATGCGATCGCGTCCCGTCCGCCTGGAACCCGCAGCTCCGGCGAGCGGCGCATCTGGTCGGACGTCAGCGTGCGCAGAACTCGGCCGAGCGACTTGTCCCGCCGGCCGGCCTGCTCCAGGAGGCCGTCCGTCTGGCGCGGCAGGTAGCCCTGCACGAACGGATCGTCGAACGTGGCCCCTCGCAGGCCCGCCTCCGTGAACTCCTCAGGCAGGGCGGCAGCCTGCTCGTCCCACCACTGCCGGTAGGCACGGGCGGCCGGGTGGCTGGAGTCCCAGATCGAGTCGGCCTGCTCGAACGCGCTGCCGACAGGCTTCTCGATGAGCCTGCCCAGCGCCCGGTTGCCCTCTTCGGTGAAAACGTCCGGCTCCGCCTGGAACAGCTTGGCTGCCTGGAAAGCGGATGAGCGCCTGGCGTCGGCCATAGCGGCCTGGCGGGCCGCATCGGCGCCCTGAAACAGCATCTGGGACTCGGCGTCGGTGGCCTGGCCGACGGCGTTGTTCGTCAGGGCGTTGGCGTACCGGCCCAGCCCGGACCAGCGGGCCAAGCCCAGCGCCTTGTCGAGGGCGTCCGCTCCAGCCGTCCCGCCTGGCACGTTGACGGCGTAGGACGGGTCCATGAGCGGCAGGCCAACACCCACGTCCCGGCCCAGCTTTTGGCCCATCAGGCTGTCCAGGCGTCCACTATCGCCCTTAAGGGCATCCAGGACGCTCTGGCGTGCCTTCTGCGGGTCGTCTGCGTAGTCGACCAGGTCCTGGAGGGTCCCGAATTTGGTGGCCGCCCTGCGCCCAATGAGAGGCCTCCCGGCCACGTCGGTCGCGCTAATGGCTTCCCGGGACCTGCCGAGCGACTGAAGGGCGGTATCGGCCCGTTCAGCCAGTTCTGGGGCCAGCTGCTTCCCGGCCACGTACGCCTTCGACAGGGTGGCGGGCGCGCTGTCCAGGAGCCCGGCCGCCCGGGCGGCCTTGCCGGCTGGCGTCAGGGCCTTCGTCCAGCCGGAGAGGAGGGAAAGGGGGTCTAGGGCGATCTCAGCCCCGAGCCCCCCGAAGAAGTTCCCCCAGTTGTCCTCGTCGCCGACGAGGCCGTACTGGCGCAGCAGCTCCCGGCCAGTTGTCCGCTCGTCCTCGTTCTGCCACAGGGCGTTGAGGGCGCCGGTGCCGGACAGCCCACCGCGCACCATCGCGCCGGGAGTGTCGAGCAGCCAGGCCAGGTCTGAGATGAAGCCGCCGTTGTCCTGGTCGGCCTGGCGAATCAGCTCGTCGCGCCGCCACTGAGGCAGCGCGTCTGCTTTGGCCTCCCCGAACGGGTCGGGCGTGGCCATGTACGGGATCGGGCCGGAGTAGCGAGGCATGATTCACCCCGCTGCTACTTCTGGTAGTTCGTGTCGAAGAACCGCCCCAGCTCCTCGTCGGTGAACTTGTCTCCGACGACCAGCTTCCGTGCCTGCTTGATGAACGTGGTGCGCTGCGAGTCGACGCCCATGCCGTCTTGGTCAACGCTCCGGGCGGTCGGGCTCCCGTCCACGACGAGGCCCTTCCAAATGCCATCCAGTACTTGAGTCAGCGCAAAGGAGACAAGCCCGTGCCCGAGAGGTGCGCCGCGCTGCACGGCATCTCGGGCGTTCATGTAGGCGCCCTGCTGGTCTGTAACGTCTTGTTGGCCATACCTCTTCTCGTGCATGGCGCGGGCCTTCGCTGCGTTGTCAGGAGGCGCGACCACATCGCCGGCAGTGCCGGCGAAGGCGCTGTCCACGATTCTTCGAGAGCCCTTCTGGTACTCGGCGTCTGGGCGCAGCTCGGCCTCTTTCGCCTCTACGGCGCGCCGCTGAAGTTCCAGCTCTTGTTCCTGCTGGGCTTTCTGGGACTCCGCCACCTGCCGCTGAGTGCCGTGCATCATCGCCGCGTTGGCGAGGTCTGGGCGGCCCCATGCGTGGTAGTTGAGGGCGATCTGGTCGGGGTCGCCGTCAGCCGCGACCATGTCCTGAGAGAACATGGCAGGCGCCACGTTCGGATTGCGCATGTGCCGCGTTTGGGTCTGCTGCTGCGTATAGGCTTTGGCGACCTGCGCCCGATCCTGCTTGTGCGCGCGCCGGTACTTGGTCTGCTCCTCGAGCAGCTTGTCGGCATCGCCGGCATCGGCGGCCTTGTACATCTCGGTGGCGTCTACGTCCGGGTAGCGCTGCACGAAGTCGTCGACGCGCTTAATCAGCTCGCGCCGCTTGGTGTCCGCCTGCAGGCCTTCGTTCGGCGTGTAGCGATACCCGCCAGTCGGGAGCGGGATAGCGTCGTACTTCTTGAGCATGTTGCGATGGCGCTCAAGATGCTGGGCGGCAGCGGCGATGAAGGCGTCCTCGTTGTCGAACCCGGCCGGATTCAGTCCGAGCGTTGTGCCGGCCATCTTCATCTGCTCACGCCACTGCGGCGTCATCTGGCCGCGACCGGGCTTAGTCGGGACAAGGAACGCCCCAGTGTCCGGATCTGTGGCCATCAGCCCAGCTCCTTCGAGCTGGTCCATGTTCGGGGCGCGAGACGAGTAGCGGCCGTCGCGATCCTGCACGAACGTGCCGCCGCGATTGCCCTTCTCGTTCATGACCGGGTCGCCGAACGTGACGTCGGTGCCGACCATGCGGCTGACGCCCTTCTTCATGTCGTAGTTCTCGGCGTTGTCGCCGATGCCGAAGCCCTTGCCGCCGCGAGTCGAAGCGTCCTCAGCGCCGTACGTCAGGGCCGCCGGCTGGCCGTTTCTGGCGGCGTCGTTGGCCATGACCTGGATTCGCTCATCCGGCTCCAGGCCGTCGTAGGCGGCGATCATGTCTTCGCTGGCCCGGCGCTCAGCTTCCGCAAGTTCCTTCGGAGTTGCCGGGCGCCCGACCGGAAGATGGTTGCGAAGGTACATGGCCCTAAGCGGCTCGCGCACCGCTTCTGGAAGCCGCTCGACCGTTTTGTGAACGGGCTCCATGACCTCCTGCTCGGTCAGGCCGCCACGCATGCGCGCCGTAGGTTTGGGCTGCAGCTTGAGGTGGTCGTCGAGACGCTGTGCGATTTCCCGCTGCTCCTCGATCGGACGGCCAGCCTCACGTGCCCGCTCCGCCTCAGTCTCGAGAACGCGCCTCGTGGTGTTCCACTGGGCGGTATCGCGCTCGTACTGCCGAGTCTCGGCAGCCAGGCTGGCCCGCTCCGCCCGCTCATCCAAGTCCTGGAGCGCACTCTTCGGAGGAGGCGCGCTGGCAGTATCGAGTGCACTCTGGCGAGCAGCCTCGACTTCCTTAGGGTCGGCGTTGAGGCCAACTTCAGCGGCCTCTTTGCGCCGATCCTGATCACGGCCGAATGCGGCCTGGCGCTGTTGCTCGGCGAGCTCTCGCTGACGGGCGGCCTGTTGCTGTGCAGCGGCCTGCTGGCGAGCGGCTGGGGTGGCAGCAGCAGCCTGCTGGCGGGCTTCGGCGGCCTGAGCGGCAGTCGGAACGCGCGGCCGAGAGGGAGCCGGCTGGCCAGGAAACGTCAGCCGCTCGCTGCCGTCGTCGTTGATGCCGGGCGGCAGGCTTCGCGGAACAGGCGTGGAGGCCCGGAAGGCCTCGCCCTGCTGGAAGTCTTCGGCGTCCCGCCGCAGGTCCGCAGGCCAATGGTCGGGCGTCGTGGATCTGGGGGTTCTCGGCGGAGTCGTGACGTTCGGGATGGCGCGCGGAGGGTTCTCGGCGGCCAGTCTCTCCTCGTCCACGAACTCGGGCGGCGGCGGCTCCTCAGACATGCCATCCTGGACGGCCCCAGCCAGCCCCGCCATCTGCTCTGCAGCACCGACGGGGCCGCCAAGCATGGCCAGCACGCTCCGCACGCGGCCGCCGGCACCATCACGCCCACCAAACATATTCGGGCCAAAACTCACAGCCATTAGGCGGCACCATTCCTTAGGGCATGAAGTTGCGCGTGGTCAGGAACGGTTCGCGGGCACGGCGCACGCGGGCAACAAGGGGCTCCTGCACCTGTTTTGTGTCCTCTAGGGGCAATTCGCCGCCCCCGTAACCCGGAAGCGCCATGAGGGCCTGGCCGGCCATGCCCATCACGAGGTCTCCGCTGGTGGGCAGGTATCCCTCCTCCTGAGCCTTCCGGGCCCCGTAGTACGCCGCACCAGCACCGATGGAGCCGATCACCGCCCGCTTCAGGGCCTTGCCTCGAGCTCGGCCGCCAGCAGCCGGAGGGCCGGCGTCGGCAGCGCGCGAGGCGCCGGTGACCTCCGAGAAGTCCACGCCGTCGCGGCCCGAGACCACCTCGTCGACCGCCGCCGCAGGCACGGGTGCCGGGTCTACGGCGGCTTGGGCGGCAGCCTCTTCGGCGTCCGCCTGGCGGTTCAGTTCGTCGAACGTCGGCTCCACCGTCTCGTCGGCGTCAACTGCGGCTCGCTCCTGCTGCGCCCGCCTGGCTTGGGCCGCTACGGGGGGCTCGAAGGTGCGCGGCTCTTCGCCGGCCTCGATGGTCGCACGGCGACGCGCATCAGCCTCTCCGCGAGTCCTGGCCTGACTGAGGTCGATGTCCGTGCCTTGCAGCTCGTCGAAGTCAGACTCCAGGCCGCGCCGATCGTCGAAGCGCACGCCCGGCTTTGGCTCCACAAGCTCCGGAACGCCCTCGTCGTTGAATCGCACTAGCCGCCGGCCCGGAGCGACAGGCTGGCCGAGATCGGCGGGCTTGGCGAAGAGCGACTCGATTGGCTGGCCGTCTCCTGACTCGCGCGCCACAGCGATCTCGTGCAGCTCGTCGCCCTTCTTCTTGACGCCGAACACGAGTGGGTTGCTGGTGTCGATTTGTCCGCTTCCAAGATCGAGCTCGTCGGCCGTCCGGTTGCGGGCGACAATGCCGCCCATGTTCTCTCTGGCAAGGTCTTGGAGGCGCTGCGCGGTGTCTTCGTCAACCTCGTACACCCGGCCGGCCGCCGGGCCGTAGCCACCCAACTGCAGCGTTTCCTGCAGGAACCTACGCCCCTCTGGCGTGCGCACGAACGACCGCTGCTGCTGCTCGGCGGCCTTTCTGGCGGCAGTTGCCTCCAGGCGATCTTCGAGCGACTGCGCGGCTTCCTCTTCGGTAAGGCCTTCCTCTGCAACGCGTCGCTGCTCGGCGAGCACGGCGTCGTCCACTCCTTCCCCAAGCTCTGTCCCGGGACGAGAGTACGGATCAAATCCGTCCGCCCGAGCGGGCGTTTCTCGCAGCCGCAGGGCAATAGCCTCGCGGACTCGCTGGGACCTGTCGCGAAGGGCTGCGGTGTCCACGCCTTGCGCTTCGAGGGCGCTCATGCGCTGCTCGGCAGCGGCAAGCTGTGACTGCGCCTGGCGGGCGATATCCGGCGGAACCGGAACGCCAGGAGTGTTCGTCGGCGAGATGGCCTCAGGGTCCGGCATCATCGCGAACACCTCGTCCTGAGGCGTTGGCGCATCGGGAGTCGCACGGCCCGGCGTGATTGGGCCCGGACGCAGGAGCTTCCTGAGCCTTTCGCGGATCCGATCAGGGGCGCGCATGATCTTCTGGGCGGTGCTGTACTCGCCCACTGCAGCAGACGGCTTGGCAGGCTTCGGGCTCGCGCGCTGCACGTCGCCCCACGCCCGCGATGCCAGGTCTTGCAGCATCTCGTCCGACATGGTGGCAGTGCCGGCAGAGTCGGACCGAGCCAGACGTTCTCCGGACCTGCCGGAAGGCGTGGACATCTCGGCCGGCAGCGGGCCGCCCTGATAGTCCCGGAACATCGAGTACAGAACCTGCTCGGGCGTCAGCCGAACTCCGTCTAGGCGTGCCTGCTCGACTATGCCTTCGATGACCGAGCGGGCGTCTCCGTAGTCGGTGCGCAGCAGTTCGTCGAGCGCGGAGTCGGCCGACGTAGCCTGGACTGTCGGCTTCCTGCGGCCCGCACTGGCCGGCGTGCCCTCGACTGCCGCACCGACGTCGAACCCACCGACGCCCTCGTAATCCGGAGAGGAGCCTCCGTAGGTCTCGGGGGCGTCGATGTCGCGAACAGGCGTGGCGCGGTCCGTGCCTCCGCCGAACACAACCTGCATCAGCCGGTCGCGGTACGAGCCGGCGCTTTCTGCGACCTTGTTGGAGTCATTTCCGATAAGCCGCAGCTCTTTGCGCAGGGCGGCATTCGCCTTGCGGATCTCCTTATTCAGTTCGCGAGTCTCGGACTCCGGTACGCCCGCAGCCCGGCGCTCGAGCAGGTCGGCGAGCTTCTTTTCGGCCCGCCGGTACGGCGACAGCGTAGAGTCGCTGGGCTCGCGCATGCCTGCAGGGCGATTCTCGACCGCCTGGAGGCCAAGCGGGTAGCTCTGGTTCTGGAACTTGGCGATCGAAGCTCGGAGCGCATCGGCCTTCGCTGCCGCGTCTGCGGCCTCCTCCGGAGAGTCGCTTGTCCTGGAGAGCCTGTCGAGCTCCGCCAGCTGGCTCTTTGCGCGCTCCAGGCGCGCGCCAACTGCCCGCTTGAAGAACAGACGAAGCCGCTCGGCCGGCATCCATCCGCGCTGCGCATCTCCAGACTGCCGGACGTCGTTCAGCAGGTCGGCGGTGGCGCCCTGGTCTTCAAGGCCCGCATTCCTGCCGGCGACGGCAGCGTCGTCCACTGTTACAGAAGAGGCGGGGTCTCTGGCGGTGCCGTCGAAGCCAGTCAGGTTGTTCTCTGCCTCGAGCCTGAGCCGGCCCTCCTCCAGGATGTTGGCGGCCGTCGGCCTCTTGCCGGTGCGCTGCAGCTCGCTGAGGATTTCCGCCAACCTCTGCCGCGTCAGCGTGCCGCCGAGATCGCCCGCGAACTGGCTCTGCAGGAAGTCGAGGTCCGGAGCCGTCGGCCCCGCTTGATCCAGCGTCACTCGATCCGGCATGCCTTCGGCGATATCAACCTGAGTCATCGCCGGGCGGACGCCGGTGTTGGCGTCAGTCATGGCGGGCTGCGTGAACGCCGTGTTCGGCATGGAGTGCTGCTGCGCGGCGTCCATCGTGCGGCGGAACCCTGATGGCAGGCCTTCGATTCCGCTGGCGGCAGCGTCGGAAATGCCGGCACCAGACGGAAGTCCCGGAATGCCGCCAGCACCGACGTTCATCCGAGTGCCCTGCAGCATGCGGGCCAGCTTGGCCACCGGAGGGGACACCCCAGCAGCCCAGCTGTCTGGAGCGACGACGATGTCCATGCGGGCCAGCTCTCGCGCCTGGCGCGGCTTGACGCCCATGCGCGTGAAGAATTCGTACCGCGCCTCCATGTCGTACGGCAGATCGCCGTACAGCTCCGGTGACCGCATCGGGTTCACCAGCGGGCTCATCGGGAGCTCGGAGGTGATGCCGGACCGGGCCAGAATCTCCGTCTCGTTCCCTGCCGGATTGAACACCTGCGTGAACGGCGCGTCTCCTGCAGACGGAGCGAATTGGAGCTCGCTCTCCGGAATAGCGGACGAACTGCCCTCTACGGTGTAGTAGCGCTGGCCGTTGAATTCTCCAGCCATGCCCGTAACAGTCACAGGCATGTCGTAGTCTTTGTTCTTCCACACGGCCTGTCGCCGCCCGGATGCGGACGCAGGCGCAGTGCCGGGCTGCTGCGAGACGTCAATCACGCCAGATGCCTCGTCGGCACTGCCGGCAGAGACGCCGGAAGTGCCCGTAGAGCCAACCACTTTGCCGGCTCGCGTGTTGCGGCGCGGCCGACCGCCTGGAAGAAGATCTGCCACGACGCTCTCGCCAGATGCGCCGGGCACAGCTCCAGCCGACAGGTCGACTGACCCGCCGCGTGCCTGAGCCACGCGAGTCGCCGGCATCTGGTTGCCCAGACCAGTGTCGGCCCTGAAGTCGTAGGCGGCAGGCT
>Ga0315909_10002946_pt1 | contig 21308 bp, 17 predicted proteins | sample LakEriMetagenome_11_FD_203527 | JGI IMG/M metagenome (GOLD analysis project Ga0315909, IMG submission 203527) | Freshwater fungal communities from buoy surface, Lake Erie, Ohio, United States - Buoy 2 MA125 | ecosystem: Environmental > Aquatic > Freshwater > Lake | place: USA: Lake Erie, Ohio... | reverse complement strand
CCAGATTTTCAGATAGCTGATGAACTCTGATTTTTCATCTGCAAATTTTTTGTGGGCAGCATCAGCGGCCGCCTGCACATCGATGGGTCGGTCGCGAGGATCTTGCACAGACAGTGCGGCAGCAATGATCAGCATCTCGCCCAGACACTGATGATCACGTCCCGCGAGTATCATTCGGCCCACGCGAGGATCCATCGGCAGTCGCGCCAACTGACGACCCAACTCGGTCAGTTCCTGTGACTCGTCCACCGCACCGAGCTCCTGCAACAACTGATAGCCATCTGCTATCGCACGACCCAACGGTGGCTCGATAAAAGGGAATTGCTCGACATTACCCAGCCTGAGCGATTTCATACGTAAAATCACGGCCGCCAGTGAGGAACGCAAAATCTCAGGTTCGGTAAATTTGGGGCGCTGCAGATAATCCTGCTCGTCGTACAGCCGAATGCAAACGCCGGCCGCAACACGTCCGCAGCGGCCGGCACGCTGATTGGCAGCCGACTGCGCGATAGACTCGATCTGCAGTTGCTCAACCTTGTTACGGTAGCTGTAACGTTTGACGCGTGCAGTGCCCGCATCAACCACATAACGAATGCCGGGAACCGTGAGTGAGGTTTCTGCCACATTGGTCGCCAAGACGATACGGCGCGCGTTACTTGTTTTGAATACGCGCTCTTGCTCCTGCGCAGACAAGCGGGCAAAAAGTGGCAGGATCTCGACATGCGGCGGGTGATGCTTGCGCAGCGCTTCGGCAGCGTCACGTATTTCACGCTCGCCGGGCAGGAAAACGAGAACATCGCCGGGGCCGATCAGCGCGAGTTCATCAACCGCGTCTACGATCGCCTCCATCAGATCACGCTGCTCGCGACTGCGTGCCACGCTCGGATTGGATATTGCGGCAGCTTTGGCTTGCGTACCTTGCTCTGCCAGCCGCTCCACGGGCCTGTATCGTACTTCCACCGGATACAACCGCCCCGAGACTTCAATTACTGGCGCCGGTATGCCCGCCTGCTCGAAATGTTGTGCAAAACGGTCGGCATCAATCGTGGCCGAGGTGATGATGAGCTTCAGGTCAGGCCGCCGCGGCAGCAATTGCTTCAGATAGCCCAGCAGGAAATCAATGTTCAGGCTGCGCTCATGGGCCTCATCGATGATCAGCGTGTCGTATTGCCGCAGCAACGGATCCCCCTGCGTCTCGGCAAGCAGAATGCCGTCGGTCATCAGCTTGACCCACGCGCCCTCGGACAAGGTGTCGTTGAACCGTACCTTGTAACCCACATGCATGCCGGGCGGCGAGCCGAGTTCCTGGGCGATGCGCTTGGCGGTTGAAGAGGCAGCGATACGACGCGGCTGGGTGTGACCAATCATGCCAAGCTCGCCACGTCCGAGGGACAGGCAGATCTTGGGCAGCTGCGTGGTTTTGCCCGAGCCCGTCTCGCCACAGACGATGATGACCTGATGCCGCTGCAGAGCCGTCATGATGTCCTGGCGCATGCCAGAAACAGGCAACTCGTCCGGGAAACTGATCACCGGCAGCGGATGACGAACTGGAATCGATTTCGGGCGAGGCGTATGAGGCACTGTGGTTGCAGGCCGCGCCGGTCGCGCTTTTTTTGGGTTGTCGGGTGCGGGCATGTCGGAGCGAATTATAATGCGCCCCATGGATAACCCTACTCAGTTCGTCGCGTGGCTGCGCTCGGTCGCGCCGTATATTCACGCATTCCGCGGAAAGACCTTTGTGGTCGCCTTTCCGGGCGAGCTGGTGCGGTCGGGTGCACTGCCGGTGCTGGCGCATGATCTTTCGCTCTTGCATGCACTGGGCATTAAAGTCGTCATCGTCTATGGTTCACGTCCGCAGGTCGAAGAACAACTAGCGTTACGTAACGAACAGTCGCGTTTTCATAACGGCCTGCGCATCACAGATGCGGTAGCTCTCGAGTGCGCGAAGGAAGCGGCAGGCGAGCTGCGTCTGGATATCGAAGCTGCATTCAGCCAGGGACTCCCGAACACGCCAATGGCCAATGCGGCGATACGCGTCATTTCAGGTAATTTTGTTGTCGCGCGTCCAATGGGCATTATCGATGGTGTCGATCTCGAGCACACCGGTCTTGCACGCAAAATCGCTTACGAAACCATACATCCCATTCTGGACAATGGGGGCCTGGTGCTGCTTTCGCCACTGGGATTCTCACCTACCGGTGAAGTTTTCAATCTCGCCATGGAAGACGTCGCTGTGGCAGCAGCGACATCGCTGCGCGCCGACAAACTGATCTTCATCACCGAAACACCGATGATGACGGATGCCGGCGGCACCGCAATTCATGAAGTATCGGTTCATCAGGCTCAGGCCGTCATGGAATCCGCTTGCTTGCCTTCTGAAGCCGCGTACTATTTTTCCAATGCGATCCGCGCTTGTCAGTCGGGCGTGCCGCGCGCGCATATTGTGCCGTTTTCTACCGATGGTTCTGTCTTGCTTGAAATCTTCACGCACGATGGCGTGGGTACCATGATCTCGGCCCAGAATCTGGAAAGTCTGCGCGAGGCCAGCATTGAAGATGTCGGCGGCATTCTTCGTCTGATCGAACCTCTGGAAGCTGATGGCACCCTGGTGAAGCGCGGTCGGGAATTGATCGAACGCGAGGTGGATTATTTCTCGGTCATTGAGCATGATGGTGTCATTTTCGGTTGCGCAGCGCTCTACCCCTTTCCTGCCGAGAAAATGGCCGAGATGGCTTGCCTGACAGTGAGTCCTGATTCCCAGGCACAGGGCGATGGAGAACGTTTGCTCAAGCACCTGGAAAATCGTGCACGCGCCGCAGGATTCAAAAAACTATTCGTACTCACGACCCGCGCCGCACATTGGTTTCTCAAGCGCGGATTTACCAACGCCAGTCTGGACGATTTACCGAAGGACCGGCAAAACATGTACAACTGGCAGCGCAAGTCGCTCGTACTGATTAAAAATCTTTGAACTGGAGACGTTAATGACTCGGATGGTCCACTGTATCAAGCTCGGCAAAGAAGCCGAAGGACTGGATTTCCCACCTTATCCCGGCGAATTGGGTAAAAAAATCTGGGAAGGTGTATCCAAGGAAGCCTGGGGGGCCTGGCTCAAGCACCAGACCATGCTGGTGAATGAAAACCGACTGAATCTGGCAGATGTTCGCGCACGTAAATATCTGGCGACGCAAATGGAGAAGCATTTCTTCGGCGACGGTGCTGATGCAGCGCAGGGATATGTACCTCCTGCGGCGTGAATTTGATGTTGTACTGTACCCTGCGGATCCCTATCAAAAGGTCCATACAGTTACGGACTGTTTCAGTAAACTCGCCTGGGTCGTCTGCACTGCTATAGGCTCATCTGAGCAGGTACAGACCTCGTGGTTGGTCAACCCATTTATTCGAACTCCATTCGCCTGACACCCGTACTCGTGCCGAGCAAACAGACCGATGCACCACGTACAGCAAACAAACCAACGCTGACCACACCGGGAATGTCATTGATCTCGCTTTCCAGCGCCGCTGGCTCCGTGATTTGCAGGCCGGCCGCATCAATAATCTGGCAGGCATTATCGGTAATAAATGGCTGCCCATCCCTCAGGCGCAGCACCGGCATGGCACCCATCGCCAAGAGGTATCTGCTCACCGACTGGACCGCCATCGGTATGACCTCGACGGGGAGCGGGAAGGTTCCCAATACATCGACCAGCTTGGAGCCATCAGCGATGCACACAAATCTGTCGGCAACGGAAGCGACGATCTTCTCGCGTGTCAGAGCACCGCCACCGCCTTTGATCATGGCGCCCTGGTGATTGATCTCATCCGCACCATCGATGTAGACAGGAATTGCGTCGATTTCGTTCAGATCAAACACAGTGATACCGTGTGATCTCAGCCGAATCGCGGTGGCTTGCGATGATGCGACTGCGCCCCGAATCTGGTCACGGATATTTCCCAGCTCATCAATGAAGAAATTGGCGGTCGAGCCGGTTCCCACACCAATGATGTCGCCTTCCACCACGTAGTCAAGCGCTGCACGGGCTACCGCTTGTTTAAGTTCATCTTGCGTCATTCGCATCGCTCCGGTTTTTGAAGACGATATTTTATCGGATGCAAGGGTGCCGATACCCAAATCAGGTTGCGTTCAGGCGATCGCCACATCCACGGCTCAGGGGGGCGCTGCATTCGTGATCAAATACTGCGCAAGCGAGGCTTTATCATGCAAATTGAGCTTGCGATATAAATGGGCAAGCTGATTGCGCACCGTATGATGCGACACTCCCAATTCCCGTGCGATCTGCTTGTGACTCATGCCCGAGGCAAATCGCCTTGCCACGACAAATTCTCGAGGCGTCAGGATTTCCATCGCATTCACTGGCCGGATTCGGCACAGATGGCCGCCTTGTTGTCTGACCAGCGTGATTTCGATTTGCGTACCGCGATAGATTTTTCCGGACAGCAGAAAATCCATCACCTCGGTCGGTATGACCTCGGGCTCCAGTTCGGGCCACTCGCGCTCCAGCAAGCTAAAGAAACGCGGATCGGCAATCTCTACCCTACCCTCAGCAGTAATCAGCCCCGAGGCCATGCCACGTTCGTTGTTACTTTTTCCCGTATTGCGCTCGATGGCACGCGCCTGGTTGATCACGAGCGCGCGAGACAAATGCGTCCACAAACCATGAAGACAGGCAGCGTCACTTTCTGCAAAACGCACATCATGCTGGCGATACAAAACAATCCAGCGTGCCGGGCTCACCTTTTTCGGGTCGTCCCCGTGGACGATGAGATGGCAAAGTCCCAGTTCCTCGGCCATGGTGCGTACACCGCTCAATTCCCTCCCCTTCGCTTTACCCCGTTTGCCATGCTTGCTCTTGCGATACAACTCCCGGATGCCACCACGCGATGGCGCCAAGGGCGCATTGCGAAATCCTTTAGCGACCGGATCATCGCGCAGCGATTCCTGCAATTTCGCTGGTTGGGGTCCGATCGCCACGGGCGCAGTGCTATCCGCCGTCGACAAGCTCTTGGCAAGGGGTTTGCCCACTTCCCCCCCGGTACCAAAGATGACGCCGTCAAAGCGTATCCACGTCTGGAGCAAACCAATCGCTTGGGAAAGAAATTGTTCGGGTGCCGCGTACTCCGCAAGGGCGTACAAGTCTCTGACCGTGCTTGAAAATGCTTGCAAGAGAACCTCCTCCATGTCCGTTGATGTGTGGGTTTTTGTTCGGATAGCGCACAATATTACTAAAACAACAACTTAATTGATTGATTTTGCAACAAAAAAGCTGCGCTTTTCGAACAAACTGTTGTTTAACGAACAATTGAAGGGGTTTTTCTGGGGGGAGCGGCCGGGCATGACGAGCCGTCAAGACGTCGTAAGCGTAAAAATCATGCAATAGCCCTACTTGTCTCAACCTGCTTGGTTGGGCAGTACAGGTATCATCTCGGACGGGTGGGCGATTGCGCCCTTAATCCCTTGCCTTAGCCTCGCTCAACACCCAATCCCGGCCCGGAAAGATCGTCACGTGAAGTCCATACTCACTCGCACGCCTTCAGAGAGCAGTTCATCCGCCTTGGCCGCGCTAGCGCAGCATGCGACGGGGGCTCGATCATGGGCCCTGGTGGATTTGTTCAAGCATGACGACCATCGTGCCGAGGCGTTTTCGATCGAGGCTGGCGGATTATTTCTTGATTTTTCAAAAAACCATTTGCGGCACGATACCTTGCGTCTGCTCGCCGAGTTTGCGAGGGAGCGCGGTGTTGAAACCCTGCGGGATGCCATGCTGGCTGGGGAACGCATCAACACGACCGAACACCGTGCCGCCCTGCATACCTGCTTACGGCAACCTCCGGATACAAGTTTCATCTTCGATGGCCACGACATCAGTGCCGATATTCAGGCGGTGCTGTCGCGCATGTCGGCCTTCGCCGACAAAGTCCGCGATGGCAGCTGGACGGGTTTCACTGGTCAGCGCATGACGGATATCGTCAACATCGGGATTGGCGGTTCGGATCTGGGTCCGGCAATGACTTGTGCTGCGCTGCGCCCCTACGCACATCCAGACCTGCGCTTGCATTTTCTGTCCAACGTGGATGGCCATGCCGCGGATGCTCTGCTTTCAGTGCTTAGTCCGCAGACCACGCTGTTCATCGTCGCTTCCAAAACCTTCACGACCCAGGAAACCATGCGCAATGCCAAGGCGGCGCGCAGCTGGCTCCTGCAACACGCACAACCGGCTGATCTGGCGAAGCATTTCGTCGCGGTATCCACTCAGACGAATGCAGTACGCGAATTCGGTATCGACCCTGCCAACATGTTCCCATTCTGGGACTGGGTCGGCGGCCGCTACTCCATCTGGTCGGCGATCGGCCTGCCGCTGCTGATAGCGATTGGTATCGAGCACTTCAGAGAATTCCTGGCCGGTGCGCACCGCATGGATGAGCATTTCCGCACGTCGCCGCTTGGTGCGAATATGCCAGTCCTATTGGCACTCACCGGTTTTTGGTACCGCCAGTTTTTTGCTGCCACCTCGCATCTGATCGCGCCCTACCATCAGGACCTGCACCTCTTTCCCGCGTACCTGCAGCAACTGGAAATGGAAAGTAACGGCAAGCAGGTCACGCGAGACGGCAAACCTGTTGATATGCCAACGGCGCCGGTCACATGGGGTAGCGTAGGGACCAACGGGCAGCATGCTTACTTTCAGTTGCTGCACCAAGGTACTGATCTGATTCCGGTGGATTTCATCATCGCGCTCAAACCCTCGCATCCTTATGCAGAACAGCACCAGGCGCTGCTGGCGAATGCAGTGGCGCAGGCAGAAGCCCTGATGTGCGGTAGCGCCCGCGATCCCTCGCTGCCACCACATCGAGTATTCAAAGGTAATCGCCCGAGCAATATGTTGATACTACCGGCGCTGAATCCAGCCTCATTGGGCGCACTGATCGCGCTGTACGAACACAAAACCTTTGTTCAAGGCGTACTCTGGGATATCAACAGCTTCGATCAATGGGGTGTGGAGTTGGGCAAGACTCTGGCGCACAAAATACTCGAAGAGCTCAATGATGCAGCACCTGCGACAAGCCATGACAGCTCGACCGCAAATCTGATCAATCGAATTCGGCAAACGCTCAAGTCATAATCTTCAGACGACCTTTACGCCCAATATCTCCCTATTTTTCGTATCAACCCACACTAGCCGCCATGAACCAGCTCGAGCAGTTAAAGCAATACACCACGGTCGTCGCCGACACCGGAGACTTTCAATCCATCGAAGCTTTCACCCCACGCGATGCCACCACCAATCCCTCGCTGATCCTCAAGGCCGTCCAAAAGCCTGCCTATCAGCCGCTACTGGCCGATATTCTCCGAGACCACCAGGGAAAATCCACCGACGAGATGATCGATCATCTGCTGGTCGCGTTTGGGCTGAAAATTCTGGCGCTGATACCAGGTCGTGTGTCCACCGAAACCGATGCTCGTCTGTCCTTTGATACTGAGGGCACGGTTGCCAAAGGTCGTCAGTTGATCGCTCTCTACGAGGCCGCTGGCATACCGCGCGAACGCGTACTGATCAAGATTGCTTCGACCTGGGAAGGTATACGCGCCGCAGAAGTGCTTGAGAAAGAAGGCATTCACTGCAACATGACGTTACTGTTTTCGCTGCCGCAGGCGGTGGCTGCCGCTGATGCGGGTGCCAAACTGATCTCACCGTTCGTTGGTCGCATTTATGACTGGTATAAAAAATCGACGGGAGAAAACTACACCAGCAATAATGATCCGGGTGTGCAATCCGTGGCGAATATCTATGCGTATTACAAAAAGTTCGGCTATGCGACCGAAATCATGGGTGCGAGCTTTCGTAATACCGGGCAGATCCTTGCACTCACCGGCTGTGATTTGCTAACGATCAGCCCGGAGTTACTGCAGCAATTGGCGGAAAACAACGCCTCGGTGGAACGCCAACTGTCGCCTGAGAAGGCGGTTCGTGCTGACATCGGGCGGCTAAGCTTTGATGAAAAAACCTTTCGCTTTGCGCTCAACGAAGACGCAATGGCGACAGAAAAACTGGCCGAGGGCATTCGGCTTTTTTGTGTGGATGCGATCAAGCTGGAGAATCTGATTCGAGTGTAATTCTGGCCGAACATCTGCTTTCGTTACTTTCAATTAGATCTTTTGAACAAACTCATTAAATAATCTAATTCCTTGAAAAACCTTAATTGGCTCAAAGCGGCGCTTGCCCGCGGGTTTTTTTTGGCTGAATCCCACAAACCTGATAGCTTAAATACATCGTCCTGACGAGCAGGATCAATTCGACGGCGATTTATAACATCGGTAAAAAAAAGACTGGATTGATTCACAAGAGAATGAAACTCAGACGATTCCATATCAGGAGCTAGGAGCTTCTGGAGATCGTCCGGATCACTACGTCTCAGATTTTTAAGTACGTCAACACAATCAGACAGGCTTAAGTTATTTGGCTCCACTTCCGGCGCTGCGACCGACCGCAGCGTCATCACCGCATCCTTGGATTTTTGTTGAATTTCTTCTGAACTTTTTCGTACTCTTGGTGGTGGCGATGGTGGAGGATCGGATCGCGGAATGTCAGTCAACACATCAGCATTGGTTGCAATAGCGTCGCCCGCCGCTTTCAATCGACGCGGCGGTGGCGGTGGTGGCGGATCTGATGCAACCAACAATTTGGGAGTCAACTCGGGGACACTTGCGGACTTTACTGAAGTCACTGGCCGTTGATCATTTGCAGACGAACTCAACAGGTTCACTTCATCTGATGTTGCCTGTTCAAAGAATGCCATCAGATCTCCTGCGATGCCATCAACGTCGTGTTGAAGAGAGTCGATAGCAGGTGCTAACTTTGCACTCTCCATCATGTTTCTTAGGTTTGTAGCGAGAAGAATTATTGACTGATCTACACTTTCAGGAAGCTCACCAATCAAACCCTGGAAAACCACCCAATCTGCGTAGATTTTTGCCTGCTGCAGGTCGACGCTGAGGCTAGACTCCGTTGCTGGTAATTTTGCAACGGCTTCAGGGCCCATTGCGCTGACCCAGAGACGGAAATTGCGTTCGTGGTCTTCTTGGGGGGGGGTTAATGCAAATTTATTTGGTATATCGAGAATCGCACAAGCAACCACGACATCTTTATACTCAGAAATATTTTTGAAAAAATAATGTGGATCGTTTTTGATATTTTCTTCAGATTTTTTTAACAACTCCTCAGCATAATGTTTCGCATCTTCGGTCCTAAAATTATCAAGAGAATTTAATTGTCCATTTTTAAACTTTTCATAAATTTTTTTGAATTGTTTAAAGCTTTCCAAATTTTTTTGATTATTGATAGTATTTTCAGGTTTTATCTGCTCGTCATTGGTATCTTGAGTGTCAGAATATTCAGGAAAATCCTTGGTAACCTCGGTTGAACTTTCAGAAATAGTGGTGGATTTTTTTTCTGAATTTTCACCCAAAGGCGCCGAATACTGTCTGATATTCATTAGTGCGCGAGAATTTTGATAGCCCGGCAATTTACTTCTTATAAAATCTTTTGCGGATTGAAACCAATTTGAAATTTTATCCCGCGTTGACTGTAGGAAAATTTTTATTGATTCACCAATATTTTTTGGTTTGCTGCTTGATATTATGCCCTCATTATCCTCTGCCCTTTTATCAAAATAAACACTCAAATCGTCTTCCCTATCTGGATTTTGAGCAGCTTCAGGTAGCTGCGGATTCCCGCGATTTTGTATTTTTGACCGCATGATCTTCCTCAAAAAATAGCAGTGAATTTTGGAAAATTGTCGCTCTTATGTAACGATGTTGGCGCATAAGTTCAAAAAAACAAGTTTTCTTGGGTGACTACTACCAAATGTGATTGCCTGGATCAGCCGCGCGTGTTGACGCGATCTGACAGACCCACAGAGATCCAATCAGCATATCGAGAGAAATAACATCAGATGATGAAAAACACTCTCATGATTGGGTGCAATATTGCAGAAAGAAATTTCTTGGAGAGAACCAAGAAGACTCCGAATACAAGCCGGCTGTTTGACAAGCTGACTATTTATTCAGCATGGGGAAAGGGGAAATTCAAATGCCCCGCGCCACTTTTTTGAGCGCCAAAATTTGCAACATCAATGAATCAGCGCTTGCCTAACCGAAGGGCCAGGGGTTGAAACTGAAATACCCCAAAAGAAACACGGCCAGCGCCAGCAAAAATTTCTTCCAGTCGTGTTTCATGGTCAGAATATCCAGTAAAAGTTCAGATCACGCCATCAGCGCGAAATTGCGCAATTTGGTTGGGAAGGTATCCCAGCGACTCAAGCACTGTCTCGTTATGCTCTCCCAACTCCGGCCCCAGCCAGCGTGTGCTGCCCGGCGTTTCAGACATTTTTGGGGTGACCGCCGGCATTCTGATCGGTGATCCATCCTTGAACGAATGCTGCTCGAACATCTGGCGCGCGAGAAATTGGGGGTCTTGCAGCATGTCGCGTACCGAGTAGATTTTTGACACCGGCACGTCAGCAGCTTTCAGTACCTCGAGTGCGACGTCAATCGTCTGTTGTTCACACCAGGACTGAATAGCACCATCAATCTCCGTCACACGCATTACCCGTCCGGCATTGTTGGCGAGCTCAGGATCATCGGCCATGTCCTCACGCCCAATCGCGCGCATCAGCCGCTTGAAAATCGCATCGCCATTGCCGGCAACGACAATGTTTTCGCCATCGGCCGTCGTGTAGGTATTGGACGGCACAATCCCGGGCAACGCACCCCCGGTCCGTTCGCGAATAACGCCGGCATGGTCATACTCAGGCACCAGCGATTCCATCATATTGAACACTGCCTCATAGAGCGCGACATCAACCATCTGACCCTGCCCCGCTGCGCAGTCCTCGCCAGTTTGTCCATTCCAGCGACCGCCCGTCACATCCCGATGGCGCAATGCCATCAGCGCACCGATCGCACCATGTAAAGCTGCAATCGAGTCACCTATCGAGATACCAATTCGCACTGGCGGACGATCCGCATGACCGGACACATAGCGTATGCCACCCATCGATTCACCGATAGCACCAAAGCCCGGTGCATCGCGCATGGGCCCGGTTTGCCCGTAACCGGAGAGCCGCACCATGATCAGCGCAGGATTGATCGCACGCAGCTGCTCGTAACCAAGATTCCATTTTTCGAGCACGCCGGGGCGGTAGTTCTCGATGATGATGTCGGCATCCAACGCCAACTGTCGCGCAATATCCTGCGCGCGTGGATCTTTCATGTTGAGGGTGATACTTTTCTTGTTACGACTCTGGACGCTCCACCATAACGAGTTACCGTCCTTGAGTACGCGCCACTGGCGTATGGGATCACCGCCATCCGGCGATTCGACTTTGATGACTTCGGCACCAAATTCCGCCAGCATGCGCGAGCAGAACGGACCGGCGATGAGCGTACCTAATTCAAGAACTTTAATGCCGGCCAGCGGGCCGGTTGGCGTGGCGTGTTGGTCCATGAGTGAATCCGCTGCGATGATTGTGCTTATTTGATGCTTATTCGATGTTTATTTGATGCTGTTTCAATACTGATTTGGTGCCTGTTTTTTCTTGATGCTTATTTGGTTCAGTCGGTGCGTAGTCAGCGCGACTCAGGTCGTACGGCGATCCAGCATCGCGCGCGCAATGGTACCGGCATCAACGTATTCGAGCTCACCACCAACCGGTACACCGCGTGCGAGGCGGCTGACTTTCAAGCCACGCGCCTTGAGGGTTTCACTAATATAGTGGGCAGTCGCTTCGCCTTCGTTGGTAAAGTTGGTCGCCAGTACCACTTCAGCGACTATGCCATCGGTAGCACGCGCAATCAGCTTGTCGAGATTCAAATCCTTGGGGCCAATACCGTCGAGCGGTGACAACCTGCCCATCAACACAAAATACAAACCCCTAAACGTCAGCGTCTGCTCTATCATCAGTTGATCACCCGGCGTTTCAACCACGCATAGCTGGGTAGCATCACGCTCGGTATCCAGACAGGTTTCGCAGATAGCGCTCTCGGTGAACGTATTGCAGCGAGCGCAGTGATGCACTCGCTCGACTGCCTGCGAAAGCGCTCTGGCCATGAGCGAGGCACCTTCGCGATCATGCTGCATCAAATGATAGGCCATCCGTTGCGCGGATTTCGGCCCGACACCAGGCAACCGACGCAGTGCCTCGGTCAGAAAATCCAGACTGGACGGTGTTTTCAAGCGCGTCGCGCGATCAGAATGGCAACTTGAAGCCAGGCGGCAGGGGTAATCCTGCGGTCATGCCAGCCATTTTTTCATTCGATGTAGCTTCGGCTTTGCGCACTGCATCGTTGAAGGCGGCTGCAACGAGATCTTCCAGCATGTCCTTGTCTTCGCCCAGCAAGGAGGGATCAATGGTGACGCGCTTGACGTCATTCTTGCAGGTCATGATGACCTTGACCATGCCAGCACCTGCTTGCCCCTCGACTTCGATTGAGGCCAGCTGGTCCTGCATTTTTTTCATGTTGTCCTGCATGGCCTGGGCTTGTTTCATCAGACCGGCGAGTTGGCCCTTCATCATGATGGACTCCTTTATGGAAATACAAATTAAACAGAACCAGAAAAATTTAACTTAAAGAGCGATGAATCTCGGATCTTCCAAATTCATGTATCGTACAGCTGCGCTGAGTCGACATGAAACATTGATGATTACCATATCGCTCAATTAAAAATTCAAACCGGTTTAATCGAACCTGGCACGATGGTGGCACCAAATTCTCGCATCAGGGTCTGCACAAACGGATCGTCCTTGAGCGTTTGCTCTGCCTGCGCTTGACGTCGCGCCTGGTCAGCTACCAACTCGGCATGCGCGGTACGAGTTACGGCACCAATATCGTTTACCAGCTGCACGGTCTTTCCAAAGTATTTGCCCAGCGCTGCCGCCAATTTGTCGGCACTGCCCGCAGAGAGCAGCGTTTCAACGGGTACGCGCAGTTTCATCACGACTATCTGATCTTTTTCTTCGCATGCAAGCAGTTCGCTCTGTGTCGCCAGCTGCTGAACCACGCCTTTCAGGGGTAATTGCCTGACCAGCGCTGGCCAGTCCATCGTACTCACTGCGCCAGGAGCGGATACGGTTTGCCCCAGCGGCTCAGTTTTTTTTTGAGTCATGTCAGTACTGGATTGAACGGGTATCGCTTGGGCCGGTTCAGACAAAAAATCATCGGGGGGCGGTGGGGATTTGGACGCCGCTTTGCTGCCACGCGCTGCCGCCAGTGCTGCCATCGCCGGGCTGATGTTTTTTTTATCCGGACCCGCCGATTTGTCGGAGGATGAGGCGATCACAGAGGGCGATGTTGCTGCGGGCGTTGTCGTAGCTGATGAACGGACAGCTGCCGGACGCGCTATGGCTGCAGCACCGGACTGCGCACCCGACGTGCTCAATGTTCCACTTGACGACACCGGCGAAAACGCCAGCATGCGTAACAGTGTCATGGTGAAGCCCGCATATTCATCGGGTGCCAAACCCAATTCATGTCGACCGTGCACAACGATCTGGTAACAGAGCTGAATGTCTTCCGGCGAAAACAACCGAGCCAGACGCAATACATCTTCGCGCTCGGGTAATTCATCGGGAATTGCAGCGGGCACCGTCTGTGCAATCGCGATGCGATTGAGCAGCGTGCCAAGATCCTGCAGTGCATTGCTGAAAGACAGACTGCGCGCCGCCATGTCATCCGCCACCGTTAGCAATGCGACACCATCCTGCGCAGAGAGTGCATCAAGCAGGCCTACGAGGTAGCCGTGATCCAGCGCACCGAGCATGCCTTGCACTGCATCCAGCGTGACGCGACCCGCTGCATAGGCAATGGCCTGATCGGTCAGAGACAAGGCATCTCGCATGGATCCCTGCGCGCCTTGCGCAATCAAGCGCAAGGCGGGCGATTCGAAACTAATGTGCTCTTGCACCAGGATGTTTTCCAGATGGCTAACGATACCGACCGGTGCCATTTGTTTCAGATTGAATTGCAGACAGCGAGAGAGCACCGTGACCGGAATTTTTTGCGGATCGGTGGTGGCGAGAATAAATTTGACGTGCTCGGGCGGCTCTTCCAGCGTCTTCAGCATCGAATTGAATGCCTGGCTGGACAGCATGTGCACCTCGTCGATCATGTAGACTTTGAATCGCGCGTTGGAGGGTGCATAGACCGCCTGCTCAAGCAGCTGCGCCATGTCGTCCACACCGCGATTCGATGCAGCATCCATTTCGATATAGTCAACGAAGCGCCCCGCATCAATCGCGACGCAGGCCTCGCATACACCGCAGGGATGCGCGGTAATGTCCCCCTGACCATCGCTGCCCTGGCAGTTAAGGGATTTAGCCAGAATGCGCGAGAGCGTGGTCTTGCCGACACCTCGGGTGCCGGTGAATAGATAGGCATGATGCAGGCGCTTTTGCTCCAGCGCGTGCGTGAGTGCCCGCACGACATGTTCCTGGCCGACCAGACTGTCGAAATTTTTCGGGCGGTATTTGCGTGCTAGAACCTGATAAGACATGTCCGGCGCCATCAACGATCAATCACGCATTCTACCCGACAGGCTGCTGACGAAGCCTGAACTGCCGGTGTGAGATGGAGCACCTTGTCAAAGGCATGGGACAAGCGGAAACACAATGAAGAAATCGAGGCGAGCCTTGTCTGCGGCACTTGCGGGATATGGCTGTGGCTGCTTCGTTCCCGACCTGACCAGGTTGACCATGCCGCAATGCGCAGGGGCCCGCCACTGTGGATTTTATCAGTATTCATCATGCAGAAACCGCGCTGCTCTCCCAATAAGATGGGCAATCCCGGATCTCAGAAGCCCAATTGCGCCCACAAGGCGTCCACGCGTGCCTTGACTTGCACATCCATCGTGATGGTACGTCCCCACTCGCGATTCGTTTCACCTGGCCATTTATTGGTTGCGTCAATCCCCATCTTGCTGCCCAGGCCACTCACGGGCGAAGCAAAGTCGAGATAATCAATGGGCGTATTGTCCACCATGGTCGTGTCGCGTACAGGATCGACCCGGGTCGTGATGGCCCAGATCACTTCTTTCCAATCGCGAATGTTCACATCTTCATCCACCACTACGATGAACTTGGTGTACATGAACTGCCGCAAAAAACTCCAGACGCCGAACATCACGCGCTTGGCGTGACCGGGGTAGGATTTTTTCATTTGCACGACCGCCATTCGGTAACTGCAGCCCTCCGGCGGTAGATAGAAGTCCGTGATCTCTGTGAATTGTTTTTGCAGTAGCGGCACAAACACTTCGTTGAGCGCTACGCCAAGCACCGCTGGCTCATCCGGTGGCTTGCCCGTGTAGGTCGAGTGATAGATCGCATCTTGCCGCAGCGTGATGCGGTCCACAGTAAACACCGGAAACCAGTCCTGCTCATTGTAATAACCCGTGTGGTCGCCAAACGGACCTTCGAGGGCGTGCTCGTAGCCCGTGCGCGGCCGGGCCGGCGCGCCCTCGGGCACTGGCGCAATCTGACTGGCCTCTTCTGGATAGATATGGCCCTCGAGCACGATCTCGGCCGAGGCCGGCACGCGCAGTTCACTTCCCTTCGCCTTGACCAGTTCGGTACGACTACCACGCAATAGCCCAGCGAACTGATATTCGGACAAGCTGTCTGGCACCGGCGTCACCGCGCCCAGAATAGTCGCCGGGTCGGCGCCGAGCGCGACTGCGATCGGATAAGGTTTCCCCGGGTTCTGCAAGCAATGCTCACGGAAATCCAGCGCCCCGCCCCGGTGGGCAAGCCAACGCATGATGAGTTTGTTGGGTCCGATCACTTGCTGACGGTAGATACCCAGATTTTGTCGCTTCTTATTAGGGCCACGGGTAATGACCAGCCCCCAAGTAATCAGTGGCGCGATGTCACCCGGCCAACAATGCTGAATCGGCAAGCGAGCCAGATCGACCTCACTGCCCTCCCAAACGACTTCCTGGCACGGGGCCGAGCGGAGTTCGCGGGGCGCCATATCCCAAACCGACTTGATTAGCGAGCCCAGACCGAGTACGTCGCGCAGCCCTTTGGGTGGCTCGGGCTCTTTAAGGGCAGCCAGCAAATGGCCTATTTTGCGCAACTCGCTTACATCATCGGCGCCCATACCCATGGCGACCCGCTGGGGTGTGCCAAAGAGGTTACCCAGCACTGGCATCGTGTGCCCGACCGGCTGAGTAAATAGCAGGGCCGGGCCTCCCGCACGCAATGTGCGGTCACACAACTCCGTCATTTCCAAATAGGGGGAAACGGGCAACGCCACTTCCGTCAGTTCGCCAGATTGTTTTAATTTGGCAATAAAATCCCGCAAATCGGAATATTTCATCGATGATTGACTTTTTTGATGTAAAAGGAAATGGCTTAGCTAATGTCCACAAACGCCTGATTTTACGGGGATTTGTTGCGATGCAACTAAAATTTCATAACTATCAGTTATAGAAAACAATTTTTATAGTATTGACTCGATATATTCACCTGCCTACAATCCGCTCAAATTTTCTAAGGCAGCCCTACTGGAGAAGTTCCAGGCTATTGGGGGAGATGTTCAGGCTGCCTGCCACAGTGGAGTTGTGACCCGGAGACGATTGTAAAGCGCCTCAGCAAAAGGGACACGAGCTGAACTCCCAACAAGATTGCTTGCGCCTCCCTGGACCAGGGGGCAAACAAAGCAACACCGGCGTTTGCACAGGCCGAAGTCTGGCGGCAAACGATTTTAAGTATCGCGGTGAATTGAAGCACGAAGCACGAAACACGCTTGCAATTTGGCCTCATCTCAGAGTGCCTGACAAAACGTGACTGGTTACTTGCCATGCTTGCAACGGAGACTGCAACTTGGCCGGGCTTGATATCAGGTGGGTTTTGCCAGGCGCTTTGAGGGCCGCGATGATTCAGGAGGTACTATGAATAATCGACGCGAAGTCGCAGCGTTGGTCGGTGCAGGACAGGTTGCATTGCAGTTTGCTCAAGAGCACAGTGACAAGGTCGCTGTACTGGACAGGGTGGTCTCAACCGCCCGTATCGGCATACGAGTCCTCGGCTTGGCATCCATGACGGCGCTGACCGTGATGTTTTTCCGTCCCGAGCTGACCGACCAGATCAAGGTGATATCGCCATTCTGGACAGAACCGTCCAGCGTTGACGTGACCACCTTGGACAGACCAAGCGTGATCACAGGCACGGGTGATGCGATAACGCTTAACGCAGCGTCAGCGGATCTCGGTGTTACGCCTGCAGCATTTTCTGCACCATCCCTCGCGGCGCAACAGCGGGTCACTGGCTGGCTGGCCAAACGCCATCGAGTGGCTGGCGCTGCCAGCAAGATGCTGGTAGATGCAGCGTACGTAACGGCCAAGGAAACGGATATCGATCCCCTGCTGATCCTGTCGGTGATGAGTGTCGAGTCCCGCATGAATCCGTTTGCCGAAAGTTCAATGGGCGCGCAAGGTCTGATGCAAGTCATAACCCACGTACACAAAAATAAATTCGAAGATCATGGCGGTACCAAAGCGGTCCAGGATCCGAATGTGAACTTGGTTGTGGGCGCCACGCTTCTGAAAGAGGCTATACGTAAAACAGGCTCTGTCGAAGCGGGTCTGAAGCAGTACATCGGCGCCGATGGACTTCGCAGTGACGGTGGTTATGCTGCCAAAGTGCTAGGTGAGTACGCAAGACTGCAAGCGGTGGCAAATGGACGATACGTGGCAGCGACGAAAGCGCCTGCATCACCGACCAACACCACTGCGCGCAACAGCCCTGAAAAACCCAAAGCTCTCGAAGACCAACCAGCTTGACAACGCCAACGCTACACATCCATCGCTACAGGCCATCCCGGTGCAGGCCGGGATGCCACGATGTCTACTGAGCTAGCTCAGATACGCCTCCAGTCTTCGCACCGCCTCCTTCAAATTCTCCATTGATGTCGCATAGGACACCCGGATGTAGCGGTGAACATCTTGTATGCCAAAATCAAATCCCGGCGTCATCACCACACCGGTAGCCTGTAACACATCGCGCGTAAACATATCGGCATCATCGGAGAAACGACTGCAGTCAGCGTAAACATAAAAAGCACCATCGGGCAGTACCGGTATCGCAAACCCCAAACGCTGCAATTCCGGAACAAGATAATCGCGCCGACGTCTGAACTCATTTTTTCGCTGCTCAAAAATTTCCATCGACTCTGGCGTGAAGCAAGCGAGCGCAGCTTGCTGAGCCAGCGTGGACGCACAGATGAAAAAATTCTGGGCCAGCTTTTCTACTGCTGCCAACATCGAAGGTGGCACCACGAGCCAGCCAAGCCGCCAGCCAGTCATGTTGAAATATTTTGAAAAGCTGTTGATGACGATGATGTCTTCGCCCAGCGATAACGCAGAAAATGGTGGCGCATCATAGGACAGACCCTGATAAATTTCGTCCACGACGGTAAAACCACCCCGCTCGCGAACCCATGCTGCGATATCGCGCAATTCATTCACCGCAATCGACGTACCGGTGGGGTTAGAGGGCGACGCCAGCAGCACGCCTCGGGTTGCAGGGTGCCAGTGTTCACGCACCATCGCCGCTGATAATTGAAAGCGTTGCGCTGGCCCACTGGGAATCAAGCGCGCTCTGCCTTCGAAAGCAGTAACGAAATGGCGATTGCAGGGATAGCTGGGATCGGGCATCAGCACTTCATCATCGCGCCCGACGAGTGCAGCACAGGCCAGCAGCAAGGCGCCGGATGCGCCAGCCGTAATCACAATACGCTCTGCGGCAATATCAACGCCAAAGTGATGTTGATAATGCGTAGCGATAGCCTCGCGCAAAGCCGGCAAGCCAACCGCATGGGTATAGCGCATCGTGCCACCGGCAATCGCTTTCGCAGCGGCATCTAATACAGGCTGTGCCGCAGGGAAATCGGGCTCACCAATACCCATGTGAATGACTGACCGACCCTCCTGCTCCAGAGCAGCCGCGATCTTGAGCAGCTCCATCACATGAAAAGGCTCGATATCATCAAGCCGGGTCGCGAGCGGAAAGTTCATGGAGGGAGGCGCCCCAAACGTGAAACGCTAGCGACCTGCGGCCACTTCGGTCGCACGCAGCCGGGCCGCCAGCTTGTCGAGCACGCCATTGACGTATTTGTGTCCATCAATACCGCCAAAAGATTTGGTCAGCTCGACAGCTTCGTTGATCACGACCTTGTAGGGAATTTCAATGTGGTGTTTCAGTTCGAATGCACCGATCAACAATGCCGCGTGCTCAATAGGCGACAACTGATCGATGGCGCGATCAATCAGCGGCACGATCTCGGATCGCAGGTTATGCACGTCTCGGATGGTCCCGTGCAGCAAAAGATCGAAATGTTCTGCATCAGCCTTGTCAAATCCATGAGCATGCCGTATGTGGGCATCAATCGCACCCGCATCTTCCTGACTCATCAGCCACTGGTACAAGCCCTGCAGCGCGAATTCACGCGCACGGTGGCGCGGCGTGCGGCTTTTGTTGGGATTGGCGTGCTGCGACTTGCTACTCATGAGATCCGGCCTTATTCGTCATCGGCTTCATCGGCCAGTTCTTCGATTGCAGCGACCATATTGGCCATTTCAACGGCAACACGCGCAGCATCAGCACCCTTGCCAGCCATGCGTGCTTCAGCCTGCTCTTCATTTTCGGTGGTCAGCACCGCGTTAGCCACTGGCAAACCGAAATCTAGTCCCACACGGGTAATGCCGGCACCGGATTCGTTCGACACCAGCTCGAAGTGATATGTCTCACCACGAACAACGGCACCCAGGGCGATGAGGGCATCGAACTGGCCGGATTGAGCCATCTTTTGCAACGCCAGCGGAATCTCCAGCGCGCCCGGCACAGTCACGAGCAATATGTCCTCGTCTTCCACGCCCAGATGCTTGAGTTCGGTCAGACAAGCGGATGTCAGACCATGGCAAATGTCTTCATTGAACCGCGCCTGAACAATGCCAATACGCAGGCCGTTGCCATCAAAATCCGGTTGGTAAGTTCCTACGCTCATGATGCCTCCTGCTTCAGTGATCGGGACTGGCCTGGTAGCCGACGACTTCGAGATTGAATCCGGTCATCGATGGCATTTTGCGAGGGTTGGCCAGCAATTTCATTTTCGCTACCCCCAACTCGCGCAGTATCTGTGCGCCGATACCGTAGGTGCGCAAATCCATGCGCGCAGTCTTGGGCGGCGCAGGCAGATTCGGGCTGCTCAGCGCACTGAACTGGGCGAACATCTGCTCCGCAGATTCCTCGCAATTGAGCAAAACAATGACACCCCGCTCAGCTGACTGAATTGCCGCCATCGCTGACGCCATCGTCCATGAATGCGTCGTGACACGTGTTTCAAGCAGGTCCAGTATCGACACCGGTTGATGCACGCGTACCAGAGTCTCTTGGTCAGGTTCGATTACGCCATGCACCAACGCGAGATGCGCACCGCTGCTGGGCTTGTCGCGAAATGCAATCGCATGGAAGCTGCCGTGCGGCGTGTGCATTTCGCGCTCAGCGACCCGCTCGACAATACTCTCGTTCTGGCTGCGGTAGTGAATCAGGTCGGCAATCGTGCCGATCTTGAGCTGATGCAGCTTGGCGAACTCCATCAGATCAGGCAGACGCGCCATCGTGCCGTCATCCTTGAGTATTTCGCAAATGACTGCAGCAGGCGTCAGCCCAGCCAGATCTGCGAGGTCACAACCTGCCTCGGTATGACCAGCGCGCATGAGCACCCCGCCTCGTTGCGCGCGCAACGGAAATATATGACCCGGCTGCACGATATCCGACGGTTTGGCGTGGCGAGCCACCGCAACCTCGATCGTGCGCGAACGGTCCGCCGCTGAAATACCTGTGGTGACGCCCTCGGCGGCCTCAATAGACACGGTGAAGTTGGTACCGTACGAAGTGCCATTCCGCGTGGTCATCATGGGCAGGTTGAGCTGTTCGCAGCGCTCCTCTGTGAGCGTGAGGCAAATCAGGCCACGCCCATGCTTGGCCATGAAATTGATGGCTTCAGGCGTGACGAACTCGGCGGCCAGGACAAGATCGCCCTCGTTCTCGCGGTCTTCCTCATCGACGAGGATCACCATGCGGCCGGCACGAAGCTCGGCAATGATCTCTTTTGTGCTTGAAAGTGACATGAATGGTTCCGGAAAGGCCGGCCATTTTATAGGATTTCAGCGGCCACAAACTGTTGAAGCGAGGGCAAATCTCCCCATTGTAGGTGGTGTCGAAATGATAATGAA
>Ga0315909_10002943_pt1 | contig 21317 bp, 33 predicted proteins | sample LakEriMetagenome_11_FD_203527 | JGI IMG/M metagenome (GOLD analysis project Ga0315909, IMG submission 203527) | Freshwater fungal communities from buoy surface, Lake Erie, Ohio, United States - Buoy 2 MA125 | ecosystem: Environmental > Aquatic > Freshwater > Lake | place: USA: Lake Erie, Ohio... | reverse complement strand
CTAAGAGCCAAGAGCTTCTCAACAATGCAATCCAGATAAGCCGAGCGAGCGGGGTTGACCTAGCCACAGTCACACAGGACTTAGGCAAGGGTTATGTAGGTATCACTAGAGGGCTTATCAAATACAATACAGGGCTGACTCGCGCAGAGCTTCAGACTAAATCATTTAATGAAATCCTTGGCATCATGCTGGCTAAGTCAGCTGGCTCAGCAGAGGCTTATCTAACTACTACATCTTACAAGTTAGACGTATTAACAGTAGCCGCTGGTAATGCTCAGGAAACTATCGGAGCTGGTCTAGTCGATGCCTTTGCCAAGATTGCTGGTGGGTCAAGCGCTTCAGATGCGGCTAAAACTATTGACTCAATTGCTAAGGGAATCAATAGAATCACTAGCGCGGCAGCTTCAGCCGTTCAGATGTTCATGGCTTTAAAGAAAGCTTTTGACCAGGTTTCCTCATTAGGTGGATTGCTAGGCGAAGAAGGCAGACTGTTTGAACGCTTCCGCGAGCCAGCTCCAGTAGTCAACACCAATAGACAGAGTTCTCCTGCTGGATCATGGCGGCGTACTGCTCAGCAAAGAGCGGCAGAAGCAGCAGCAGCGAAGCGCAATAAGGAGCTCGTAGCCCTACAGAAGGCACAAGTCAAGGCTCAAAAGGCTCTTACAGATGAGCAGAAGAAGCAAGCTTTAGCCAAGAAGCAATCAGCTTTATTTGACCTTGAACAGATTCAGCTTATTGCTGCTCTCAAGGGAAATCTTTCTAAGGAAGAACAGGATCGCGTAAAGCTTCAACTCGCTTTGCTTACAGGTAACACCTCAGAAGCAGACAAGTTATCCCAGAAGATAGCCATGACTATTGACTCTACTGGCGCATTAGCTAGATCACTTAAAGATTTACCAGATGCTAATAACCCTTTTAAAAATTGGGATGCCTACCTGGATGGTTTGCTAGTTAAAGCTAAGCAGGTTGCAAACCTTGGTGTCGGTGGCGGCGCAGGTGGCGGTTCTGGCGGTGGAGTTACTGTTAAAACTAACGCCGTAGATTCAGCAATACTTAACACAATTGGTTCAGTCGATGCCAGCACTAAAACTGCTGCAGAAGCAGCCCGCCTTTACGGTGGGATGGGTTCATCTCAGCCTGTTATCAAAGTCCTTATTGATGGTAAAGAGATTGCTTCAGCGGTGCAGAATCAAGGACTAAACGGCAATAATCCAATCGTGAATAGGTTACTTGGCGGGTTCCAATGAGCCTACCAGCCAATATAGCCGTCAGTTTTGATTTCAGTTCTTCAGCCCAGTTCGGCTACCCCTTCACGATCGGTGATGATAAATACGGCATAATTGGTGTTTCACAATTAGCAAGCTCAGCTATTCCTTTACCAATCGTTGACTTAACCCCTAATGTACGTAATATAACCATTACTAGAGGGCGAAACGTTTTAAGCGATCAGTATGTCGCGGGCGATGCAGTCGTACGAGTTCTTGACCCTGACGGTGCATGGAACCCACAGAACACCTCAAGCCCTTATTACCCTTATTTAGTACCGCTCCGTAAGCTTCGAGTGTCAGCTACAACCGCAACTAAAGATGCTTTCTTATTTTCTGGTTATACAACAGAATACCGTTACACATTTCCTACAGGTCAGGAAGTGGGATTTGTCGATATTTACTGTAGTGATGCTTTTAAGCTATTTAACTTAGCTCAAGTAGAAACTGTGGCAGACTCAGGAGCAGGGCAAAGCACAGGCACTCGTATCGGCAAGATACTAGATCAGATTGGCTTCCCTTCCAATATGAGAACTTTGGCTACAGGAAATAGCCTTTGCCAAGCCGACCCAGGAACTCTACGAACTGCTTTAGGAGCCTTGAAGAATTGTGAATTTTCAGAGGGTATAGGTGCCTTCTATATTGACGGCTCTGGAACTGCCGTATTTAAATCTCGTAATCAAGTAGTTTCATCTATCTCTGGCACCCCTATTGAATTTAATCAAACTACAGGCATACCGTATAAAAATCTCGTATATGCGTTTAACGATCAGCTGATTATTAATCAAGCCAACATCACCCGAGTAGGCGGCACGGCTCAATTTGCTCAAAACGCCACCAGCGTTGAACGCTATTTCCCTCACCAGTATTCAGTGCAGGATTTAGTGGTGGATACAGATGCCAGCGCCCTAAATATCGCTAGAACCTACGTAGCCACTAGAGCTGAAACGACCATCCGCATCGATGCTATGACGGTTGACTTGCTAGATTCTGCAGTACCGACCGACACGATGATTGCTTTAGACTATTTTCAAAATCTGAAAATTACCAACGTAGCTAGTGACGGCTCAACTATCGTAAAGACTCTCCAGGTGCAGGGCTTAACATGGCAGATTAGCCCTAACTCTATGGATGTAACCGTTACAACACTCGAACCCATAACCGATGGATTCGTGATAGGAAGCACAGAACGCGGTATAATTGGCGTGAGTGCGATGACTTACTAGGAGATAAATAAATGGCAACAGGCTTTCCCGCTTCTACTGGCGATATCTTAACCGCCGCTGCTTATAACGGCTTAGTGTCGTTCACCCTTAACGACCAGACAGGTACTAGCTATACTCCTGTTCTAGCTGACCAATACCAAGTGCTCATCACACGATCTAACGCGTCAGCATCTACTCTTACTATTCCTACCAATGCTTCAGTAGCCTTCCCAGTCGGTACAGTCATTACCGTACTTAACAAGGGTGCAGGAGTAGTCACAATCTCAGGCGCTGCAACAGTTACAGTCCTATCCGCTGGAGCCGTTGCTGCTTCTCCTACGCTTGCACAATACAAGTCATGCGCTCTTATTCAGGTTGCAGCTAACACTTGGTATGTGGTGGGCGCAATTGCTTAATACCATCTCAGGCTTACTTGGGGTAGTTACGCCACCTATCGGGGATTATGAATCTATTCAGACTCACGTTGTAGGCGCTGGCGGTCAGGCTTCTGTAACCTTTACAAGTATTCCATCTACATATAAGCATTTACAGATTCGCGGTATTTGGAAAGATAACCGACCAACTTTTACTTACGATAACGTAGTGATCCAATATAATGGCGATACATCCACTACAACCTATGCAGCTCATCAGGCAGAAGGTTCTGGTAGCGGAACTCCTGCCGCAGCAGCTTTCACCAGCTCAAGCGGAACAGGAATAGCCTATCCTCAAACTATCCCTAATAATAGCGTAGCTTCAACCTTTGGAGCTTTCGTTATAGATGTCCTTGATTATGCGAATACCAACAAATATAAAACTAACTTAGTCCTGTCTGGATTTGATACAAATGGAGCTGGTCGGGTATCTGTAGCATCTGGTTTATGGATGAACACAAACGCCATCACATCTATCACCTTAGCTGGATTCAATGGATCATGGTCACAATATTCACACTTTGCGCTTTATGGATCGAGGGGCTAATTATGACCGTTACTTATGAAGCTATATCTAGCACCACTCTTGGTTCTAACCAAGCAAGCGTGACAATTGGCACAGGTGGAACTATTCCTCAGACTTACACAGATTTGGTTTTGGTGGTCAATGCCGCTATCAACACAGGTAACGACAATATGAGAATTAGAGTAGGCAACGGTTCAGTAGATACTGGAAGCAATTATTCATATACTGCCATGACTGGTAACGGCACAACGGCGATATCAGCTAGAGCAGCAAATGAAACCTCAATTCTTACAGATTATAACGGTTACTTACAGACTACTCTTGGCAATAATGTTAAGGTAATTCATTTTCAAAATTACGCTAACACAACAACTTTTAAGACAGTCCTTACACGATCTAGTAATGCATCTACTGGCACAGATGCGATGGTAAGTACATGGCGTTCTACGTCAGCTATTAATATAATGAATCTCTTTATTAGCGGCGGCGTTTCTATTTTCTTAGCTGGCTCGACCTTCTCTCTCTATGGAATAAAGGCGGAGTAATGGCAACCTACGAAAAAATAGCATTTACTCAGGTGGGCGCTGGGGGTCAAGCGGCTATTGAATTTACTGTAATCCCTAGCACTTTTACGGATTTATGCGTTAAGTATTCTGTTCGCTCTACCGACAATACTGCTATTGACGTAAGACTCCAATTCAATGGATCAGCAGCTAATATATATTCAGAGCGCATGCTTTACTCAAGCGGTAGCGGTTCACAGGCAAGCGCCGCCACAACTGGTACTTATACAAACTGGACAGGCGTAACCGACAATAACAGTCAAACTACCAGCACTTTTTCTAATAATAATTTATATATTCCTAATTATGCGAGCTCTAACAATAAAGGTTATATGGTCGAAGGAGCTCAAGAAAACAACGCTACTTTAGCTTATATGTATATTATGACTGGTCTATGGGCTAGCACCGCAGCTATCTCATCTATTAAACTGTTTCCTGATTACGGCAACTTTGCACAATACTCAACCGCAACCCTCTACGGAATAAAGAAGGCATAAAATGGCAGATACAAAGATAATCGTAAACTGTGAAACAGGCGAAGTCACAGAGGTAGAGCTCACCGCTGAGGAAATAGCACAACGCGAAGCTGACCGTATTGCTCATGAGGCAAAAAAGGCTGAGGAAGCTACTAATGCAGCCCTTCGCGCAGAGCAAAAAGCTGGACTGCTCGCTCGTCTAGGCATTACCGCAGAAGAAGCAGAGCTATTACTCGGATGAAACCAGTTCTATGCAAAGCAGGGCAACAGTTAAGAGAGCAATTTGACGACACATATCCGAGCAGATTGCGCGATAGCGATGGATGGGTCGGTGACCTACGCCATCAATCGCGCCCTAGCGATCACAATCCTTGCCCAGAAACTGGGATGGTTCGAGCAACCGATACAGATAGAGATGTGTCTGGTAAGCCCAAGCCCGACCTCATGCCCGATATTGCTAATCAGATTCGACTCTGTGCCAAGGCGGGAGATAAGAGAATCGCCTACATCATCTTTGAGGGCAGAATCGCAAGCCCTAGGATGGGATGGCGCTGGAGAAAGTATAAAGGAAGCAATCCTCATAACCATCATATGCACGTTTCTTTCACTAAAGCGGGCGATACAGATGGTTCGTTCTTTAATGTTCCACTACTGGGGGGTAAATAAATGGAAGCAGTAATTATAGGAGCACTTGGACTTATGGCTATCCCTGCCATCCGTGCGGCTATTAAGTCATACCGATCTAAGAAAGCATTAGCTGATGTGGCGGTCGATGCCATCGAGGCTGCCGTTGATGCTATCGATAACAAAAAGTGAACCTTCAGGACTACGCTGCTATTGCAGTAGCGATCGTGACGGTTCTGGGTGGTGTTGCTGCTCTCCTGAGATTCGTGATTCTTCACTATTTGGCGGAGCTGAAGCCGAATAGTGGTAGCTCTATAAAAGACCAAGTAAATAGATTGGAAACACGCGTAGACAAAATCTACGAATTGCTGCTATCTAAGGGAGAATAAAGCTATGGCAAGGAAGCGACCAGTAATAGACTTAGATACTTACTCTGCGTTAGATGCTTATGCGATAGCGTTGAATGAATACTATAAAAGCCTAAGAAAAGCAGGGTTTACAGAAACTCATGCATTCTGGCTTCTATCAGATCGTGAATCCTTTCCTGATTGGATTATCCCTAACTTACCCAATCGCATCGATAATATTCCCTATGAGGACGATGAGGACGAATGAAGAAAATCCTGGTAATTCCAGATTTACAGATTCCCCTGCATGATGAGCACGTAGTAAGAAATGTAATTAAATTTGCCAAGTCCTTTAAGGCTGACCAGACCGTGACCCTGGGTGACGAGATGGATATGACCGAGCTTGGGCGTTGGAGTGAGGGCAAGGCTGAATGGTTCGCCCAGACACTAGACGATAACCGTAACCTAACTGTCGATATTTTATGGGAGTTAGGCGTTACAGACGTAATCCGTAGCAACCACACGGACAGACTTTATAACCAGATTAGCTCCAAGATTCCAGCACTAGGCTCTTTGCCCGAGCTTCGCTTTGAAAAGTTCCTTAAGTTTGATGAACTAGGCATTAAGTTCCACCGTGACGAGATGAACATAGCCCCTAATTGGGTAGCAGTCCACGGTGACCATACCCCTATCAAGCCACAAGGGGGCTTATCAGCCCTTGAGGGGGCTCGTAGGCGGGGTAAGAACGTTATCTCGGGTCACACTCACCGCGCAGGGCGTTCGAGCTTCACAGAGGCTTCTGGGGGGCGTATAGGGCGTGTTCTACAAGGAGTAGAATGTGGGCATATCATGGCTCCGCATAAAGCAAGTTACACCCATGGGGTTATGAATTGGCAGCAAGCTTTTGCCATTATGTATGTCCAGGATAAGAATGTTCAAGTGGATCTGATACACATCGAAAAGGATGGCACATTTATCGTGTCTGGAAAGCGTTATGGCAGACCAAGGAATCGCTAATCCTTATTTTGAAGATGAAGATGTGTCTACAATCGTTATCAAATCGTTATCTAAATATCGTGGACAAGACACGCCCCTAGGGTAAATTAGCCCATGTAGCCGAGATACGGTCTACGGAAAGGGCAATATGACTATAGGTGAAATCATTACCTTCGTTCTACTCGTTTTATCTTTTGCTATGGGTCGCTACTCTGGCTACCACGATGGCTACGTCAAGGGTCGAAAGGCAGTCCGCAAGTATTACGAAAGCTTGCAGCAGGTCGGGCGATGAAAGCGAATGAACTCCTACTCACGGTCACAGACGTTATCGGTCAGCGAGGATCTGTCTACGGTCACCCTAAAATTAATCAGGGTCGAATCGCATCGCGACTTACACAACTGTTCGAGATTGAAATTACAGATTACGATGCGTGTTTGGCGATGGTCGAAATCAAGTTATCCAGAATCCAGGAAACCAAAAATCATATCGACTCATATTTAGATGCTATCGCTTACCTGGCGCTAGCCTGTGAGCTCGTAACAGAACAGGATGAGCTTTATGTTTGAGCTGGTCTATGAAGAAGAATGTCCATGCTTTTACTTTGGATCATGTCCAACCGATGAAAAACACAAGGGAGAATAATGTTTAAGTGGGATGAATTAGAAGCGTTAAAAGAGGCTGCACTAGCCCGCGATGCTTTCCAAGAGGTACTGGTCTATCAGAATGAGCAGATTCTACGTGAGTTAAAGTCTATGGGCTGGAAGCTCAAGGAAGCGAATGAGAAGAATGGGATTTAACTTAGATGATTATGAAACGGTCGAAGAAAGACTCATTAAGTTCTGGAAAGAACATCCAGAAGGTCGCATCATTACTATCATGCTCTCTGGATCGGGCTCGCAGTTTATCGTTAGGGCTGAACTGTATAAGGACGGAAGCGACACTATATGGGCTACAGGACTTGCCGAGGAAACAGTTCAGGGTCGCGGAGTTAACAGTACGTCTGCGCTTGAAAATTGTGAAACATCTGCTATCGGTCGCGCTCTGGCTAACGCTGGATATGCGACAAAGGGCAAGAGAGCAAGTCGGGAAGAAATGAGCAAGGTAGCAATAAAGGCGAACACAGATGATGTGATAGCCCAGACTAAAGCTCGACTAGCTGAAACCGCCAAGGAATATGTACCAGTAGCCAAGGAAGATGATCCATGGACTATCAGAGAAGCTCAGCCAGCTGCGACTGTCGATGAAGCAGTCAAGATGGTTAAGGACATAATCGGTGGTCAGACCGAGAGAGATATTCCTAATTGCAAGTGTGGTAAGCCTATGTCGTGGCGCACTGGTAATGGAAAGAACAATAAGCCTTGGGGTCACTTTGCCTGTACGAACGTACCAGCGCGTAAATGCATGGATCCTATTTGGTATGAGATTGCCAGCGATGGCACTTGGAAGCCTCAAGAAAAGAAGTGGTGATATGGGTAGTTTAGAGTTTATGAATCAAGATGGAGAGTGGGAGAAGTTTCCTTCTGACGCTGAGATTGCAATCATGAGAACCATGATGAACACAGTCGGTGCAGAGCCACCAATCCATCCAGAGATAACGACTATCTGCCATCTATGTAATGAGCCCTTCCCTATGGAAGATATTGTGGTTACAGGTGGCGACATTCTCAACGGTTATACGTGGTCATGTCCTAAGTGCCACGCAGTTACAAGTCTTGGGAAGGCGTAATCAGATATGCCATCTCAAAGCCGCAAATATCGTGGATACGCTACTGAAAGAGCAGTCTGCTCTTATCTGTCGCAGTGGTGGTCGGGAGCTACGGTAGGGCGCGGCAACGGCAAGGACGTGGTGAATATCCCCATCGATTTGGAGATTAAGAGTAGATCTCAATTCTCGCCGTTAGAGTTTTTGCGACAAAGTCGTAAGCGCACGGAGAAGTCGGGAGAGTTATCTGCCGTTGTGTGCCGTATGAATGGGCAAGGAACAACAGATGTTGGGGGATATCTAGCGTTCCTAACCTTCAGCGACTTTGTCGCATTACTCGTCAAGGCTGGTTACACAGATTTCCAAGCCGATACTGATAAACTTGAGCCTATATACTGCAAATGCGGTAATACGATCATGAAAGGCTCACCATGCCACGTCTGCGAGAAGCTCGATAATGCCAAGCTATGAATTCCAGTGCAGGAATGACGACTGCGAATCCACTGCGATACTAGATCATGTGCTGGCTATCCATGAGCCGCACGATGTGTTATGCCCGTTTTGCCAGGAGCCTATGAATAAGATTTACTCAAGTGTTCCAGCCGCTATCTTCAAAGGTACTGGATTCTATTCCACCGACAATAGGTAGCGACACGCCCAACGCAAGGTGCCAATAATTATGGCTCTGAGCGGGGCTTTTACACGAAAAGAGATAAAAGATGCTAGACACCTCTGGTACTCTATCGGCTAGAGCCCCTCAAGGGCTCAGGGCAAGCCTGAAAGGCGTAGCTTGCCTGGTAGCCATCGCTATTGGGATAGCTCTATCTATCGGAGCTTCGCCCGCAGATAGTGCGCCAATCAAGACCATTGATCCAAAGACTTATATACGATTTAACTATGAACATAAACAAGCTATATGCTTAATTAAGTTATATGGGAAAGAATCAGCATTCAACCCAAGAGCTATAGGTAATCTAAGTTCACCTACTAAGAGCTATGTCTATGGGATACCACAGTTAAAGAACGCTATCATTAAGGATATGGACGCTATCTCTCAGCTTAATTATGGCTTTAAGTATCTGAAGCATCGTTACGCCAACCAACCTTGCCGTGCTTGGCATCACTGGTTAGCTAAGGGATGGCATTGATGGCTACTAAGAAAGGTGATCCAAGGCTTAGCCATAAATACAAAGCAGCAAGGCTAAGAGTATTGGCTAGAGATGGATACGTATGTGCGTACTGTGGGCATGAAGGTACCAAAGAGAATGGGCTAACCATTGACCACATCATTCCAGTATCTAAAGCACCTGACCTAGCTATCGATGAATCCAATATGAGGATTGCTTGCAAGTCGTGCAACAGTAAAAAGGGCAAGCGCTCAGAAGGTGTTTTTTTAGAGGAGATGCGTACCCCCCTTGATTTTCCTCGCTATCTCTCCCCGACACGGTCGGAATCAGTCCAGGACAGTCCGTTTTCAACCCATATCAAACCAGAAGGCATATAGATCGTATGGTCAAGCCTAAAACCCCGCGGGGGTCAACCAATCCAAGAGTCCACACGCCACTGCTGAAAGGCAAAACTAGAGGCGATGAGGTGATTGAGTTCGCTGAACGTATTGGTGAACCCTTAATGCCGTGGCAAAAGCTGATTGTAAAAGATATGTTTACCGTTGGTAAGGATAATAAATTTATACGCCGTACAGGGCTTCTTCTGGTCGCTAGACAGTCAGGAAAGAGCCATCTAGGGCGAATGATGTGCCTGGCTCACCTGTTCCTGTTTAAAAGCCCTAGAGTCCTTATAGCGTCATCGAATAGAGCCATGGCTTTGGTTTCCTTTCGAGAAATGTGCTACGTCATAGAATCTCACGAATTCCTCAAGTGCCAGGTAAAAGCTATCCGCTATGCCAACGGTACAGAGTCAATTGAGCTATTACCTGAGTTTGGCGGTGGTCGCTTAGATGTGGTCGCGGCAACTAGAGATGGTTCTCGCGGAAGAACGTCACATTTCACTTGGGGGGATGAGCTCCGTGAATGGTCAGAGGAAGCTTTCACTGCTATTACTCCAACGACTAGAGCCACAGATGGTCAAACCTTTTGGACTAGCAACGCTGGTGATGCTTTTAGCCTTCCACTCAATTCGCTAGTGGATCGCTCGAAAGAGAACCCACCTAAAACATTTGGCTATTACGAATATTCTGCTCCAAGTATGCTTAAGATAGATACAAACTCTAAGGCATTCTGGGAAGGCGTAGCTCAAGCTAATCCAGCTTTAGGAATCAGAGTATCCAGGGAAGCTATTGAGGAATCGCTTTCCACGTCCAGCCATGACGCAATTATGACCGAGCTCCTTTGCCTTTGGGTTTCCAGCTTACAGTCACCTTTCCCACCAGGATCGCTTGAGGAATGTGGCGATAACGATTTAGTTATGTCGCCTGGTGCCTACACAGTATTTGGCTTTGACGTTTCACCTAGCAAGAGAATGGCTACCCTTTGCGCTGGTCAGATATTGCCTGACGGCAGAATTGGCGTAGGCATCCTGCATAAATGGAGTAACGACATAGCCGTAAACGATTTAGAGATAGCTGCTGGCATAAAAGGCTATGCCGATATTTGGCGACCTAGACAGATTATGTTCGACAAGTACGCCACACAGTCAATTGCCGACCGCCTCTCCAATAGCGGGCAGGTAACAGAGGACTGCTCATCCCAGAATTTCTACCAGGCTTGCGGTGATCTATTAGATGCCATCGTGTCTAAGCGAATGGTGCATAATGGGCAACGTGACCTGATAGAACAGTTTGATAACGTAGCAGCTAAAGTTTCAGATTCAGCGTGGCGTATCGTAAAGCGCCGTAGCTCTGGCGACATTAGCGCACCGATTTCTGTAGCCATGATAATTTGGAAGTTAACAAAACCTCAACAATCAGCTATGATTTACTCGGAGTAGTGTATAATTACACCCTATGGGTATTCTATCGCGCAAGCCACAGGTCATCGAAGCTCAGGCAGCGCCGCAGATTATGGGCGATGCTTTTTATGCATCTAATTATTATTACTCTCCATCTGTAAGCCGTCACGCCGCTATGGGCGTTCCTTCAGTCAAGCGATGCCGCGATCTACTTTGCACAATTGGTTCAATCCCTCTTGAGTATAAGAAGAAGTCAACAGGAGAAGAAATACCTGCTCCACGTTGGGTTCATCAGTTATCAAAGCATCAGCCACAATTTGTGACTATGAGCTACTTAGTAGACTCCCTATTATTTTTTGGTCAGGCGTTTCTCGAAATTACAGAAACCTATCAAGAGGACAATCGCGGAGCTACTTTTGAATGGGTTGCTAATACTCGCGTAACAACAGAAGTAGATCCTTACGGTCAATTCGTAACAGGTTACTCCGTAGATGGTAAACCACGTCCTATGTCTGGTCTAGGTTCTCTAGTTACTTTCCAGGCATTCAACGAAGGCATTCTTACTACAGGTGCTCGCACCATTCAAGCAGCTATTGATATTCAAAAGGCTGCATCTGTTGCAGCTCAAACTCCGATGGCTACAACAGTTCTTAAAAATACAGGTGCAGACCTTCCCCAGGCTGAAGTGCAGGGATTACTTGCATCATGGAAGCAAGCTCGTCAGAATCGCAGTACCGCTTATTTAACCTCAACTCTTGAGGCGCAGAATATCGGCTTCTCTCCTAAAGATATGATGTATAACGAAGCGATTCAAAATCTCGCTACAGAAATTTCACGCCTTTGCGGAATTCCTAGCTATTATCTTTCAGCGGATCAGAATACATCAATGACTTATGCGAATGTAATTGATGAGCGTAAGCAATTAGTAGCCTTAGCGTTTCAGCCGTACATATCCGCAATCGAGCAGCGCCTCAGCATGGACGATATTTCTACGGCTGGACACTATGTAAAGTTCGACCTAGATTCCACTTTCCTTCGCACCGAGCCTATGGATCGTCTACTCGTACTAGAGAAGATGCTCGCACTTGGTTTGATTACTACAGAGCAAGCGATGGAAATGGAAGATTTAACCCCTAATGGAAGCGATGACTAATGGAAACTCTATATATCGAAGCATCATCTATTGAGTGCTCAGAAGAACGCCGTGAAATCTCAGGCAAGATTGTGCCAATGGGAACAGGTGAAATCGGCAATACCAATCTCGGCGCTTATGTGTTCGAAGCTGGCTCAATCGATATCGCTGACGTTTCAAAGATTAAGCTACTTAGCCAACACGATATGAAGAAGCCAGTCGGTCGCATGATTGCAGCTGAAACACGTGAAGATGGCATCTACGCTACATTCAAGCTAAGCCGTAGCCAAGCTGGTGCAGATAGTTTGATTATGGCATCTGAGGGGCTGGTTTCAGGTTTGAGCATCGGCGCTGAAATCATTAAGTCAAAGCCTTCACGCGAAGGATACACAGTCGTTACTGCGGCTAAATTAAAAGAAGTTTCTTTAGTTACAGAGCCAGCTTTTAAGTCGGCTCAAGTGCTAGAGATCGCAGCAGAGGAAGTCATCCCTGCTGAAGAAACCCTACCAACAGAAAGCGAGGCAGTAGCCGTGGAAAACACACCTACAGTCGAAGCAACACCAGTAGAGGCTGCGGCAGTCGAAGCTTCTGCTCCAGTAGTAAAGGCGATGCACTATGCAACACCACGCATCGACACAACACCTCACGTATTCCTAGAGAACGCAGTACGCGCTTCACTTGGAGATGAGTCAGCTCGTCAGTACCTCTCAGCAGCATCAGACACAGACACAACAGATGTTGCAGGACTCGTTCCAACACGTCAGCTTACAGAAATCATCAACAACAAGAGCACATCAGGTCGCCCTTCAATTGATGCTATCTCATCAGGTACTTTGCCTGACGCTGGCTTCAAGTTCCAAATTCCACGCGTTAAGGCAGTTCCTACTGTTGCAGAAACAGCAGAAAAGGCAGCCTTCTCAGATACACAGGTAGAGATTGAATACCTTGATGTAGATGTTAAGAAGTATGCAGGAATGCAACTTTTCGATGTAGAGGTCTTGGATCGCACAAGCCCTGCATTCTTCGCTGAACTCCAGAGCCTCATGGCAGATGCGTATGCTAAGGCAACAAACGTTGCAGTGCGTACTGCAATCCAGACAGGCGCATCAGCTGACGGAACTGCAATCACACTCCCTTGGGATGGCGCAGAAATGGCTGGCTTCATCGCTCGCGCATCTGACTCTATCTACACAAACACACTCCGCTTTGCTCAGTCAGTAATCGTTTCTCCAACACAATGGAGCAACATTATGGGCATGGTAGACGGACAGAATCGCCCACTCTTTATTGCATCTCAGCCACAAAACGCTGCAGGTTCAGTATCACAGTCACTCCGTGGATCACTCCTAGGACTTGACCTCTACGTTGATTACTCACTCACAGGAGTAGCTGACGGTTCAATCGTTGTCGTTAACCGCGATTCTTACACATGGTATGAATCCCCACGCTTGCAGCTCCGCGCCGATAAGGTAGGCACTGGTCAGGTCGAGGTTGGTTACTACGGCTATGGCGCAATCGCAACAAAGGCAGCAGCAGGAGCTTTCAAGTTCAACAACGCAGCCTAATCAGCAACACCCATTAGAACACCAGCGGGGGTCGTAGCCCTTCGGCTCCCGCTGGTCTTATGAAAGGAATCAGATGAGCATCACCACAGTAGCCGAGCTTAGGTCGGCACTTGGAGTCGGAACTTTATACCAAGATTCCGTGCTTCAATCCGTCTGTGATGCCGCTGATAACGTTCTACTACCTTTTATCTGGGCTAACACATCTAACATTATTGGGCATAGCAACACTGCCACTACTGGCACATCTTACTTTGACGAAAAAGTAATTGATAAATTTTATGTAGGTCAAACCGTAGTAATTGCAGGTTCAGGTTCAAAGCATAATGGCTCTAAAACAATCACTGCCGTAGATGCTGATTCAATCACTTATGCAATCACTGGCAACAATAACGCGGTCACTCCGTTTCATCCTGTGAATCCTTACGGTTTACTTAATGCTGAAACATATTTAGATCCTGCAACAGTTCCAGCTATCCAAGAAGCTTCCCTTATGATTTCTATTTCTATCTGGACTAGCCGCCAAACTAACTCAGGCAACGGTATGAACCCAGATGGTTCTATCGGCAATATGTACGCTATGAGCTCTCAGCTTATCGCTCGCGTAAGAGGCTTAATAGCACCTTACCTAGACCCACGCTCCATGGTGGGCTAATGGCAGCTATATCGACCCTCAGAGGCGCTATAAAGGCTGCTCTAGTAGATAACTCCCTTTACCAGGTGTTCAGTTATCCACCAGCAACTCCTATCGCCAATTCAATTATTATCAGCCCTGCCAGCGAATACATTACGCCGACCAATAACGATCGTATATCTGTAGCTCCCCTGGCTAATTTTGTAATTACGATCATGGTTCCAATGCTGGACAATGAAGGAAACCTGCTAGGCATCGAGAACGACATCGTTCGTGTGTTTCAATTATTGAGTGCGTCTAGCATCGTATTCAATGTAGGAAGCGTGAGCGCACCTAGCGTTCTATCTATCGCTTCTGGAGATTTGCTGACCTGCGATATTGCAATCAGCACCCTTACGGAATGGAGCTAATCATGAGTGATTGGACAAAGGAGCAAGCAGCCTTCTTAGTGAAGATTGGTCAGCTCCCACCAGCAACACCAGAAAAACCAGCAACAAAACCCACACCTAAGAAAGATGAGGAATAAACCAAATGGCAGTATATCTAGCTAACAAAGGGATTCTTACTGTTAATGCAGTTGATCTCTCAGCTTTAGTCACAAACATTACTATCAATAGAAGCTTTGATGAGCTTGAGGTCACGACTCTTGGCGATTCAGGACACCGTTATATTAAGGGTCTTGAGGCTTCATCAATTACTATCGATTTCCTAAACGATTCAGATTCATCAAAGACTCTCCAGACTTTGAACTCACAATGGGGCAATAACGTCACCGTTACATTCAAGCAGCAAGATGCAGTCATTTCAGCGGCAAACCCACTTTACACAATGACCTGCCTTATCAATAACACAACACCTGTAAACGGCGCAGTCGCAGACCTTTCAACACAGTCTGTAACTTGGAACGTATCAGGTACAATTGACGTAGACACCACACCGTAATCTAAGCAAAGGGGCAAAAGATGGCAAAGCTAAAGGTAACAAGGGCAGATGGTTCAGTTAACGAGTATGAGATTACTCCGATAATTGAATATGCCTTCGAGCAATATGCCAAAAAAGGATTCCACCGCGCACTGTTAGAGGATCAGAAACAGTCTGATATCTACTGGTTGTGTTGGGAGTCCATCAGAAGGAGTGGCGAAACCGTGCCGCCATTCGGTGAAAAGTTCCTTGAGCTACTCAAGGGAGTCGAGGTCTTAGACTCAGACCCTCTGGGTTGATCGTAACTCCGTTACTTATACCGCCGCAAGGTTGTCGTATGAGTACGGAGTTACGTTCGATTCGATAGTCAATCTAAGCCCACTGGCTTTTAAAGCACACGTACAAGTCTTAAAGGATTTAGCAAAGGAGCGCGAGAATGCCAGCAAAGGTGCAAGGCGCTCTTGAATTCCGTAAAGCTTTAAAAAAGTTTGAGCCAGAGCTTGCTAAAGAAACTCAGCGGGAAATGGCTGGATTGCTTAAAAAGGTTGTAAGCAAAGCTAGAGGATTTGTACCAAGTCAAGCTCCCCTTTCAGGATGGGGCAATAACGTTGGTATCTGGAGCGGAGATAGAACCTTTAACGCTGGAGTTATAAAGCGTGGCATAGGTTATTCAACCACACCATCAAAACCTAACAAGCGTGGCTTTAGAGCTTTAGCGGCAGTGTTCAATAAGAACGCAGCTGGAGCGATCTACGAAACCGCAGGTAGACTTAACCCACAAGGTCAGCCACCTGCTAAAAGAACTGTTGCATTCCGTAATGGTCAGGTTGTACCAGCTTGGCAATCAGGCAAGGACATTAACACCTCAGCCAACCCTAACGCTGGTAAGCAATTTATCGATTCAATGGGGCAGATGTACGTGGCTAAGCGTCAACCTGGTCAGGGTGGTCGCGTAGGTCGCAAGATGAATGGTCGCTTAATCTTTAGAGCTTGGGGCGAAGATCAGGGGCGCACTAATGCAGCCATTATTAAAGCTATTGAAAAATCTATGAGTAAAGCCTTGCAAATAACCAAAGGCACTAACATTAATTTTAGGGGTCGATAATGGCATTTGATACCAACCTAGCCGTCAGAATTGCCACAGTCCTAGACAACACAGGACTCAAGAAGGCAGAGAAGGGCATCAAGAGCCTTGAGAAAACTACCAAGAATCTTGGTCGCACCCTAGGCATATCTTTATCAACCGCCGCAGTAGTCGCTTACGGCAAGGCATCCGTCAAAGCCTTCGCAGCCGATGAAGCAGCAGCTCGCCGTCTAGCCAGCGCAGTAGATAACCTGGGATTATCTTTCTCTCAAACCCGAGTAACTGATTTTATCTCCAACCTTGAAAGCTCTGCGGCTATTGCCGATGACGTTCTTCGTCCATCGTTTCAATCTTTGCTGACTGTAACTGGATCACTTACTAAGAGCCAAGAGCTTCTCAACAATGCAATCCAGATAAGCCGAGCGAGCGGGGTTGACCTAGCCACAGTCACACAGGACTTAGGCAAGGGTTATGTAGGTATCACTAGAGGGCTTATCAAATACAACACAGGGCTGACTCGCGCAGAGCTTCAGACTAAATCATTTAATGAAATCCTTGGCATTATGCTGGCTAAGTCAGCTGGCTCAGCAGAGGCTTATCTAACTACTACATCTTACAAGTTAGACGTATTAACAGTAGCGGCTGGTAATGCTCAGGAAACTATCGGAGCTGGTCTAGTCGATGCTTTTGCCAAGATTGCTGGTGGGTCAAGCGCTTCCGATGCAGCTAAAACTATTGACTCAATTGCTAAGGGAATCAACAGAATTACTAGCGCGGCAGCTTCAGCCGTTCAGATGTTCATGGCTCTCAAGAAAGCTTTTGACCAAGTTTCCTCATTAGGTGGATTGCTTGGAGAAGAAGGCAGACTGTTTGAACGTTTCCGTGAACCAGCTCCAGTAGTCAACACTAATAGACAGAGTTCTCCTGCTGGATCATGGCGGCGTACTGCTCAGCAAAGAGCGGCAGAAGCAGCAGCAGCTAAGCGCAATAAGGAGCTCGTAGCCCTACAGAAGGCACAAGTCAAGGCTCAGAAGGCTCTTACAGATGAGCAGAAGAAGCAAGCCTTAGCCAAGAAGCAATCAGCTTTATTTGACCTTGAGCAGATTCAGCTTATTGCTGCTCTCAAGGGAAATCTTTCTAAGGAAGAACAGGATCGTGTAAAGCTTCAGCTCGCTTTGCTTACTGGCAATACAACAGAAGCAGACAAGCTATCCCAGAAGATAGCCATGACTATTGACTCTACTGGCGCATTAGCTAGATCACTTAAAGATTTACCAGATGCTAATAATCCTTTTAAAAATTGGGATGCCTACCTGGATGAATTATTAATTAAAGCTAAGCAGGTTGCCAACCTTGGCAATAGTGGCACAGGCGGGGGCACAGGCGGGGGCATAAAGTCAAACGCCGTACCTGCTGAAGTATTTAACTACCTTGGTTCAGTCGATGCCAGCACTAAAACTGCTGACGAAGCTCGTAGACTCTATGGCGGAATGGGTTCATCTCAGCCTGTTATTAAGGTCGTTATTGATGGTAAGGAAATTGCTTCATCTATTCAAAACCAAGGACTAAGCGGAAACAACCCAATCATTAATAGACTTGGCAGCTTTTAATGGCACTACCAGCTAATATAGCGGTTTCGTTTGATTTTTCGAGCGGTGCCACTTTTGGATATCCATTCACGATCGGTGACGATAAGTATGGAATTATTGGCGTATCACAATTAGCTGGCTCGACCGTTCCTATCCCAATCGTTGACCTTACTCCCAACGTCCGTAACATCACTATCAATCGTGGGCGTAATATCCTTAGCGATACCTATATTGCTGGCGATGCAGTCGTGCGAGTTCTTGACCCGAACGGTGACTGGAACCCACAGAACACATCGAGCCCTTATTACCCTTATTTAGTTCCTTTACGTAAAGTGCGTATCTCAGCTACTACTGCTACTAAAGATGCTTTTCTATTTTCAGGGTACACCACGGAATACAGATACTCTTTTCCGCAAGGTCAGGAAGTGGGATTTGTAGACATATACGTTTCCGATGCCTTCAAGCTATTTAACTTAGCTCAGGTTCAGACAGTGACCGATTCAGGAGCAGGGCAAAGCACAGGCACTCGTATTGGTAAATTGCTTGACCAGGTGAATTTCCCTTCTAACATGAGGACGCTAAGCTTAGGAGAAAGCATATGCCAAGCGGATCCAGGCACATTACGCACATCTTTAAGCGCTCTTAAAAATGTGGAATTTTCAGAGCAGGGAGCCTTCTATATTGACGGCTCAGGCACCGCAGTATTTAAATCTCGTAATCAGGTAGTTTCATCTATCTCTGGCACTCCTATTGAGTTTAATCAAACTACAGGGATACCGTATCGCTCGCTCGTCTATGCGTTCGATGATAAATTAATTATTAATACAGCCAGTATTGGGCGGGTTGGCGGCACACCTCAATTTGCCCAAAACGCCACTAGCGTAGAGCGCTATTTCCCTCACCAGTATTCAGTCACAGATTTAGTAGTCGATACAGATGCCAGCGCACTTAACATCGCTAGAACATACGTAGCGACCAGAGCTGAAACTACTATCCGCATCGATGCCATGACCGTTGACCTACTGGATCCAAACGTGCCAACCGACACAATGATTGGCTTGGACTATTTCCAGAATGTACGTATTACCAACGTAGGCGAAGAAGGCTCTACTATCGTTAAAACCCTACAGGTTCAAGGCTTGACTTGGAATATCACGCCGAACAGTATGGATGTTACCGTCACAACACTCGAAAATTTGGTAGACGGTTTTGTGCTTGGCAGCTCGGAACGCGGTATAATTGGTATATCTGCGATGACTTACTAGGAGAATAATCAGATGGCAACAGGCTTCCCAGCAGTAACAGGCGATATCTTAACCGCCGCTGCATATAACGGACTCGTTAATTTTACTATCGGCGCAGACAATACATCAGACTATACTGCCGTTCTAGCTGACCAGTACCAAGTCCTAGAGGTCATGAATAAGGCAACCGCTATCGCCTTTAAGATTCCTACCAATGCATCAGTAGCCTTCCCAGTCGGTACAGTTATTACAGTCCTTAACAAGGGCGCTGGAGTCTGCACGATCAGCGCAGTCACACCAGGTACTACCACAGTGCTTTCAGCGGGCGCGGTAGCAGCATCTCCTACTCTTGGACAATACAAGTCAGCCGCCTGTATCAAGACAGGCACAGACACATGGTATGTGGTGGGCGCGATTGCTTAACAACATCTCGGGCTTCTTAGGTGGGGCTACGCCCATCATTGGAGATTATGAATCTATTGCTACTACCATCGTGGGTTCTGGTGGTCAGGCTGCTATCACTTTTAGCGTTATTCCTTCGACCTATAAGCATTTACAAATTCGTGCTATGGCTCAATCCACGACTACAAATCAAATTGATATGACTTTCAATAGTGATACTGGAAATAATTACGCAGGACATTCACTTGAAGGAAGTGGGTCTGGAACTCCAAGCGCGGCAGCTGGTCCAACCAGAGCCAATATGTTCTCCATGGTTTATGTTCCTGGCACATCAAATTCACCTGCCGCATCGATAATTGATATATTGGATTATCAGAATACTAATAAGTATAAAGTAGCAAGAGCACTCAGAGGTTGGGATAATAATTCAAGCGGCAATATAGGTTCAATCTCTGGTCTATGGATGAACACAAATGCCATCACCTCTATTACTCTTACCGCAAGAGGTGGAACTATCGATCAATACTCTCACTTTGCACTTTATGGAATGAAGGGCTAATTATGACCGTTACCTATGAGGCTATATCCAGCACCACTCTCGGCTCTAACCAAGCCACCGTCACCATTGGTACAGGTGGCACAATCCCACAGACTTACACCGATTTAGTTCTAGTAGTCAATCCCGCTATTAACACAGGCAACGACAATTTAAGAATAAGAGTCGGTAACGGTTCTGTAGATTCAGGCAGCAATTACTCTTGGACTGCGCTAACAGGCAATGGCACGAGAGCTTTATCAGATCGTGCTTCTAATCAAACCTCTATCTTGTCGGATTACGATGGGTATATGCAGACAACACTTGGTAATAATGCGAAAATTATTCATTTTCAAAATTATAGCAATACAACAACTTTCAAAACAATTCTTAGCCGCTCAAGTAACGCACCTGTTGGAACCGATGCGTTAGTTAACACTTGGCGTTCAACTGCAGCAATTAATATCATGACCCTATTCGTTAGCGGCGGGGTAGCTAATTTTATTACAGGCTCAACCTTCTCACTCTATGGAATAAAGGCGGAGTAATGGCAACCTTTGAGAAAATAGCATTTACTGAGGTAGGAGCTGGCGGTCAGGCGGCTATTGAATTTACTGTAATTCCTAGCACTTTTACGGATCTATGCGTTAAGTATTCTTTTCGCTCTACCGACAATACTGCTATTGACGTAAGACTCCAATTCAATGGATCAGCAGCTAATATATACTCAGAGCGCATGCTTTACTCAAGCGGTAGCGGTTCAGGAGCAAGCGCCGCCACAACTGGAACTTATACAAACTGGACAGGCGTAACGGATAATAACAGTCAAACTGCCAGCACTTTTTCTAATAATAATTTGTATATTCCTAATTATGCGGGCTCTAACAATAAAAGTTATATGGTCGAAGGAGTTCAAGAAAACAATGCTAGCTTAGCTTATATGTATGTTATGGCTGGGTTATGGGCTAGCACCGCAACTATCTCATCTATTAAGCTTTTCCCTGATTACGGCAACCTTGCACAATACTCAACCGCAACCCTCTACGGAATAAAGAAGGCATAAAATGGCAGATACAAAGATAATCGTAAACTGTGAAACAGGCGAAGTCACAGAGGTAGAGCTCACCGCTGAGGAAGTAGCACAACGCGAAGCTGACCGTATCGCCTA
>Ga0315909_10002942_pt1 | contig 21318 bp, 23 predicted proteins | sample LakEriMetagenome_11_FD_203527 | JGI IMG/M metagenome (GOLD analysis project Ga0315909, IMG submission 203527) | Freshwater fungal communities from buoy surface, Lake Erie, Ohio, United States - Buoy 2 MA125 | ecosystem: Environmental > Aquatic > Freshwater > Lake | place: USA: Lake Erie, Ohio... | reverse complement strand
AATATCACCAAATAATCGTCAGCGTTGGTGACATAGCGGCTCAATGTAAACCTGGAAATTTTGTTGCGATAAGTGTCGGCGGCGATTCATCACGAATGGTTTTGCGAAGAGCTTTTGCAATTTCTCGCGTTTCGACAAGTTCTACTGTGGGAGGAACGATGGAATTAATCGTTGCACCACATGGACAGGGCAGTAAGTGGTTATGTGCACAAGGCGAAGGTTTGATTTTAGATTTGGTTGCGCCTCTCGGAACGGCGTTTGGTATTCCTACCGAACCCGTTCCTGTGCTTTTAGTGGGTGGAGGCTACGGATCTGCACCGTTGTTTGGTTTGGCAGAAATACTGAATGCTCGCGGCTGTAGAGTAGACATGATTCTTGGTGCGAGCACAGGATCTAAAATTTATGCACCGATGGAAGGAAAGCGTTCCGTTAATTCGATGCGGATTTATACCGAAGATGGATCAATGGGGACCGCAGGACGTGTCACGGACCCGATAGCTGAAATAATCAAGGATCTAAATATTGCAGTGATTTATTCATGCGGACCAATGCCGATGTTGGCAGCGATTACTCAGATCACTGACGAACTAGATGTGGTTCACCAGTGTGCAGTAGAAGAATCCATGGCATGTGGAATTGGTATCTGCATGACCTGTGTCTTGCCGGTATCAAACGATGATGGAATGGTTTCAATGCTTCGCTCGTGCATTGATGGTCCGGTGATGGATGGTTCTAAGGTCCAGTGGCAACAGGTAGGTACGCAGTTATGAGCACCTTAGATTTCTCAACAACTATTGGAAACGCTTGGTTTCCGGCACCAACTTTTACCGCGAGCGGTTGTGCAAGTTCGGGCCGTGAATTAGCCCAGTTCTTTCCTTTGAAGGATATGGGGGGAGTCGTTACTAAATCTGTCATGTCTAAAGCTCGCGCAGGTCGCCCAACGCCACGTATGGCTGAAACACCGAGCGGAATGCTTAATTCGATAGGTTTGCAAGGCCCTGGTATCGACGCTTTTCTTGCGAAAGATGTCCCATATTTAGTGGAACAAAAAGCTCGCATTATCGTCTCTATTGCGGGTGAAACTGTTGAAGAGTATTCAACGCTTGCGCGGAAACTTCGTTCAGTGTCGGGAATTAGCGCAATTGAAGTCAATATTTCTTGTCCGAATGTTGAAAATCGCGGCCTTGTTTTCGCGTGTGATCCCGAAGCATCCAGACGAGTCATTGATGGAGTTCGCAGGACAATTGGCGGAGAACTCCCAATCATTGCAAAGTTATCTCCGGATGTAACCGATCTAGTATCTATTGCAAAAGGTGTTGTTGACGCAGGTGCAGATGGTTTAGCGCTAATCAACACTGTTCTTGGAATGGTTATCAACGTAGACACCATGCGTCCACATCTGGGTGGAAAAACCGGAGGACTTTCTGGCCCTGCGATTCGTCCGATTGCAGTGCGTGCGGTGTATCAGGTTCATGCAGCATTACCTCAAACACCAATTCTTGGAATGGGTGGAATAGCATCAGGTAAGGACGCTCTTGAAATGATTCTGGCTGGAGCAAGTGGTGTATCCATCGGAACTGCAAGTTTTGGCAATCCAACAGCAATCATGTCGATCCAAGCAGAGTTGAAACAACTACTTCTAGAAAGAGGATTTACTTCTTTGAAACAAGCGGTTGGTTATGCTCATCGTGCGATAGAGGGTGAATAAGTGAATAAAGCACCCATCGTTTTAGCCGTAGATACACCTGATCTTCAGACCGCAATTTCGTGGGTGAAGGCAACTCAGGAGCACATTTCAGTTTTCAAACTAGGCCTTGAATTTTTTCTCACCTTTGGATCAGATGGTGTAAAGGCGATTCAGGCTGAAACTGATTCAGAGATATTTCTTGACCTGAAGCTCCACGATATTCCACATACAGTCAGCGGAGCCGCAAATGCAGTTGCACATCTTGCTCCCAAATTTCTCACCGTGCACGCTTCCGGTGGTGGGGCCATGGTTAAGGCCGCAGTTGCAGCTTTGCCCAACACAAAAGTTACCGGGGTAACAATCCTTACCTCATTATCGGAAGCTGATGTGACAGAGATAGGTTTCAAATCCGCTGCTCTAGATTCTTCGCTGGCACTATCGAGAATTGCAGTAAATGCTGGCGCACGTGCCATCGTGTGTTCACCACTTGAAATTTCTGCGGTTCGCCTTGAAGTGGGTACAACTCCCATAATCATCACCCCTGGCGTGCGTCCATTGGATATGGTCGGCACTGATGATCAGCAAAGAACTATGACACCCGAGGACGCAATTGCCGCTGGTGCGAATTTAGTCGTGATTGGTCGACCGATTACTCAGAGTTGGACACAAGGCGCACAAGCTATGAAGGAGCGCGCCCAAGAAATTGGCGCGAACTTAATTTAATCTCCACTAGATTTACCCCATGGGAACGCCTCCACAACTAACGCCAGAGCAACGTATTGCTGCGTTAGCCAAGGCGTCTGCATCAAGAAAGAGGCGTGCCGAGGTCAAGAGTCAAATAAAGAATGGTCAAATAGGTATTGATCAGGTTCTCTCGTTGGCGACAACAGATGAAGCAATAGGCAAGATGCGCGTAAAAGAGTTACTCGAATCCTTGTCTGGCGTGGGAAAAGTGCGAGTCGTCTCTCTGATGGAACGTCTGAATATTTCAGCAACTCGACGAATTCAGGGACTGGGAAGACACCAGTTAAAAGAGTTACGAAATGAGTTCGTCAAAACAGATTCAGCGGTCAAACCGGGAAGATTGTTAGTTTTGTCTGGCCCGGGTGGAGTTGGAAAGAGCACGGTAGCAAAGAAGCTTCGTGAAGAAGGAGATTTCTGGGTCAGTGTTAGTTTTACAACTCGCGCACCGCGCATCAATGAAGTTGAAGGACGAGACTACTTCTTTGTGAGCGATGAAGTTTTTTCACATATGATTTCTGATGATCAGTTTCTGGAATGGGCCGAGTTCGCTGGAAATCGATACGGAACCCCACAGCGCCAGGTAGAAGATGCATTGCGTTTGGGTAAGAATGTTTTGCTTGAAATTGAAATAGCTGGTGCAAAACAAGTTAAGGCTCACCTGCCACAATCTGTCCTTGTTTTTCTTGAACCCCCGACTTGGGAGGAACTGGTCTCGCGTCTTGAAGGGCGAGGAACCGATGGCGAGCAGAGAAGAGCTGAGAGGTTGGAGTTGGCCCAAGAGGAGCTGGCAGCAGCGGCCTTTTTCGATGTAGTCCTCGTAAATGACCAGGTCGAGAGCGTTGTCCATAAACTGATAGAGTTAGCCCAGAATTAGGTCGAGTACCACACGAGATTGATCAGAGAAGCGGGGATAACCATGGATGGCATTACAAATCCACCTATTGATGAACTTCTAGACAAGAGCGGCTCAAAGTACAGCTTGGTTCTCTACGCTGCTAAGCGTGCTCGTCAGATCAATGCATATTACTCACAGCTGGGCGAAGGTCTATTGGAATATGTCGGACCTCTCGTAGAAACACATGTGCATGAGAAGCCTCTTTCTATCGCTCTTCGCGAAATCAACGAGGGTCTTCTAACGATTGAAAACCTCGAGCCAACTGCGTAGTTTTTCATGACACTCCAAGGCCGCGAGGTTATTCTCGGAGTTGGTGGTGGAATTGCCGCCTACAAATCCTGTGAACTTTTACGTCGTTTACAAGATCGCGGCTATGTAATCACAGTTGTTCCAACCCCGGCATCGCTGAACTTTGTAGGCACCGCTACCTGGGAAGCACTTTCATCTCGTCCAGTTAACACTCAAGTGTGGGAGAGCGTGCATACCGTCCCGCATGTTGCATTGGCTGAAAGAGCTGATTTCTTTTTGATTGCACCAGCAACGGCAGATTTGATTGCTCGACTGGCGATGGGCAGAGCTGATGATCTCCTTACCAATTTAGTTTTAGCCAGTGATGTACCAAAAATGCTGGTGCCTGCAATGCATCCATCGATGTGGCTAGATCCTGCAACAGTTTCAAATGTAAATACTTTACGGCAACGTGGTTTCATTGTTATGGAACCCGAAGTTGGGAGATTAACCGGTAGTGATGTCGGCCCCGGAAGATTTCCTGAAACAGATGCGATCATTTCACGATTCGATGAAGTGACAGGACAAGTTCAGGATCTCAAGGGCCAAAAGGTTTTAGTTACCGCTGGCGGTACGCGCGAACCGATCGATCCGGTGCGTTTCATCGGAAATCGATCATCGGGTAAACAAGGAATAGCTATTGCAATTGCCGCGAAAAATCGTGGTGCCCAGGTTCAGCTGATTGCGGCTAATTGTGATGTCTCATTGCTGTCGGGGATAGATGTGATCGAAGTTGAGACAACATTAGAAATGAAAAGCGCTTTGCAGGCAAATTTTGAATGGTGCGACATTTTGATTATGAGCGCTGCGGTAGCTGATGCTCGACCAACGCAGATTTCTGATCAAAAAATTAAAAAGGCCACACTCAACAGCATCGAACTGCAACAAAACCCCGATCTATTGGCCGAGCTTGCACCCAAAAAGGGGAGCCGAGTTATGGTCGGATTTGCCGCAGAAACTAAAGAACATCTACAAGAGGCTCGCAGGAAGTTAGAGAGTAAAGGCCTTGATGTGATCTATGTAAATGATGTTTCTGGCGGGGCTATCTTTGGTCAGGACACAACTATGGGTACCATTCTGCTACGCAATGAAGCGGATATAGCGATCAAGGAAGTCTCCAAAGACGCTCTTAGTAATGTACTTCTTGATCATGCCATCCGGCAGTTAGGTTAAAACTATGTCAAAGCGCCTTTTCACCTCAGAATCTGTTACTGAAGGTCACCCAGACAAGATCGCAGATGCGATCTCCGATGCGGTTCTAGACTCATTGTTATCGCAAGATATCAAGAGTCGAGTAGCTGTTGAAACGTTGATTACAACTGGCCAAGTACATGTTGCTGGTGAAGTAACGACAAATGGTTATGCAGATGTTATGGGAATTGTTCGAGACACGGTTTTAAACATTGGTTATGACTCATCAGATAAAGGCTTTGATGGAAACAGTTGTGGTGTTTCAATCTCGATCGGTCAGCAGTCACAAGATATTGCGCAAGGTGTCGATGATGCATATGAACACCGAGTAACTTCTGCAGTAGATCCACTAGATCTGCAAGGTGCGGGCGATCAAGGCTTGATGTTTGGTTATGCATGCGATGACACCAAGGAATTAATGCCCCTTCCTATTTGGTTGGCGCACGCGCTTGCTCAACAATTGACTAAGGTTCGTAAATCTGGTGAGCTTGCATACCTTCGCCCTGACGGAAAAACTCAAGTAACAATCGAGTACGACGGTGACCGCGCAATAGCCTTGAATACAGTAGTTATCTCCAGCCAGCACGCTGAAGAAGTTGATGTGGTGAAGAAGTTAACGCCAGAGATTATCGAGTATGTAATCAATCCAATTATTTCAACAATTGATTTACCAAAGAACGATCTACGCACGTTGATCAACCCAACTGGCCGATTCGTGATAGGTGGTCCCATGGGTGATGCCGGCTTAACCGGCCGCAAGATCATTGTTGATACTTATGGTGGAATGGCCCGTCATGGTGGGGGCGCATTTAGCGGAAAAGATCCATCAAAGGTTGATCGTTCAGCAGCTTACGCAATGCGTTGGGTAGCAAAGAACGTTGTCGCAGCTGGTTTGGCACGTCGTTGTGAAGTTCAGGTCGCCTACGCAATTGGTAAGGCGCAGCCCGTCGGAGTTTTCGTTGAAACATTTGGAACTGAAACTGTTCCGGTTGCAAAGATACAAGAAGCTGTACTTTCAGTCTTCGACCTACGTCCAGCTGCAATCATTAGAGATCTTGAGTTACTGAGGCCAATTTATTCACTTACAAGTGCCTACGGTCATTTCGGTCGCGAACTTCCCGAGTTTGCTTGGGAACGAACTGATCGCATCTCAGCACTTCAAAACGCAGTTAAGTAATCGGTGGCAGCGCCTCGGCTATTTCGCTTAAGGGCCGAGGTTGCTTCAAATCCTTCGGGCCCTATAGCCGGTCGCCTTCCGGTGGCTCGAGTACTTGTTGACACTGGTGTTTTCCATTTAGATCAGAAATACGATTACTTGGTTCCCGAAAAGTTGAGTGATGTAGTCTTCCCTGGGGTTCGCGTACAACTTCCTTTTGGCAATCGAGAAACTGAAGGCATAGTTGTTGAACGTGTTGGTCAACCCGAAAGAGCAGGAACCCTCAAACCAATAACGAAGGTACTTTCACCTAACGTGGTTGCAACACCTGCAGTGCTTGATTTAATGGACAAAGCCGCTGCTTTCTATTGCTGTAACCCCTGGGATCTTGTGCGTTCGGCTATACCGCCTCGTGTGGCGGGTGTAGATAAGGAAATACCTGTAGCGCACCGGGCATCTCAACTATCAAGAACGAGAAAACCCACTGTTTTTCAGAGTTTTAAGCCGTTTTTTTCCTCCCACGAACAGATCAGCCCCATAGTCAGGGATCTCAAGAACACAGGCTCTGTGTTAATTGTTGCCCCTGATGAGAGAGATGTAGAAAAGTTAATCGAAAGTTTGTCTTCAACATTTAACAATGTCCTCAAACTGTCAAGTGCCTCAACTCGCGAGGAGCGCTATCGCAACTTTCTTCTATCTATGCAACTTGAATCTTCGGTTGTCGTGGGTACGCGAAGTGCAATCTTTGCTCCGGTTAGAAATCTAGCTGCGATCATCATTTATAAAGAGTCTTCACCAGACCATTATGAGCTTCGCGCTCCTGGTTGGAATTCTTCTGCAATCGCAAAGATGAGAGCAGAGAATGAAGGTCTAGCACTGGTTCTGACCGGGTTCACACCTTCAGTCCGTGTTGCCCATGAGATTGATGCTAGAAGTATTAAGTACGTCAATCAACGGGCACAGGTAAATGTTCAGGCCTTTGTTCCAAGTGATGGAACACTGTTGCCTGGTCGAATATTTTCCGAAATCAAAAAAGCGTTGAAATTAGGCCCCGTACTCTTCATAGCACCTCGAAAAGGGTATGGAAACGCTTTGCTGTGTTCCCATTGTCGAAATGTCGCCTTGTGTAAGTGTGGCGGAAGATTGAGCGTTGCATCCAAAGGACTAGCTCCAACTTGTGTTCATTGTGGAAATTCTTTTCCGACATGGAAATGTTCGTACTGTGATCGAGATAAGCAATATTTGGCAGGTCGCGGCATAGATCGGGCGGCCGAGGAAATCTCTCGAGCTTTCCCGGGTTTTCCAGTTGTAATTTCTGCGGGTGATGTCATTAAGGAAAGCGTGGATTCCAGGCCGGCGCTAGTTCTTTCTACGCCAGGGGCACAACCACAGGTGAACGGGGGATATGCAGCTGTGGTTGTTCTAGATGCGATCCGATTCTTCTCGCACACAGATATCAATGGACAAGAACGGGCGCGGGAACTTCTGTTTGAAACCGCTTCTATGGTCAGTGTTGATGGACAAGTTCTTTTGGTCTTAGATGATTCTCATCCAATCGTAGCTGCGATAGCACGCTGGAATATCGCACCGCTTTTAAAAAGGGAACTTGCAGACAGAGACGAATTAATGTTGCCACCTTCTGTTTCATCAGCGGTTCTGGTTACTGATCAAGCGGTGGCACCAGCTATTGTTTCAGGATTAAAGAAAGCTTTACAGGACTCTCGTCTGCCAAATAGCACGCGAATTTATGGACCTACGCTTTTGCCGAAAGGACAAGCAAAGATTGTTTTGCATGTCTCACACGGGCAGAGTTCAGATCTAGCGAAGATCCTCCACGAATTGCAGCGAAAGCGCAGCATCTCGAAAAAGGATTTGCTCACACTTCGAATCGATCCATATTCACTGTAAGAGATTGGTAGACTTGCTGCATGTCGATTCAAGTGATCCGCTACTTCGGAGACCCGGTACTCACGACCCCTGCTTCAGAGGTCGTTGATTTCGACAAGGAACTTAGAATCCTCGTAAAGGATTTAACTGACACGATGCTTGATGCGCCGGGAGCTGGTCTGGCAGCACCCCAGATTGGTGTGTCGTTGCGTGTCTTTGTGTGGGATGTAGATGATGATCTCGGTCACTTGATTAATCCAACGCTAACTTTGAGCGAAGAGATACAAGATGGCGAAGAAGGTTGTTTATCTTTTCCTGAATTACGGTATGAAACTCCGCGAGCCATGCGTGCAGTGGCTAGGGGTTTCAATATGTACGGTGAACCAATAACAGTCGAGGGTACCGAGTTTTTAGCACGAGCCCTTCAACATGAGACAGATCATCTCAATGGCATCCTGTTTATCGACAAGTTGTCGGCCGAAGATCGCAAGTTGGCTATGAAGGAAATTCGTGAGTCTGAATGGTTCAACCTTGCGGCAGAAAAAGGCCAATCAATTCAAGTCAAGGATTCCCCTCACTCCATTTTCGGACGGAACACCTAATGCGCATCGGAGTAGCGGCTACTCCGGATGTTGCCATCCCAACTTTGGATTGGTTGATTTCGAGCGAACACAATCTTGTTTTGGTGATTACGCAACCTGACAAACCGGCAGGTCGTGGGCGTGCCATTAAGCAAAGTGTTGTGGGGGAGTGGGCTTTATCCCACGATGTTCCTGTTCTTAAACCTGCATCTTCTGAAGAATTAATCGGAATTATTGATGACTTAGATTGTGTAGTGACTATTGGTTATGGGGTTCTTCTCCCCGAAAATATCTTGAATCTACCCAAGCATGGATTCATAAATCTGCACTTCTCGCTTCTTCCGGCCTATAGAGGCGCAGCACCAGCACAAAGAGCACTTCAAAACGGCGAAACTTCTACTGGTGTATCTGTATTTCAGCTTGAGAAAGGAATGGACACCGGTCCAATTTATTCACAGTGCTCAATTGCGATAGATCCAAATTGGCGAAGTGCTGAACTTTTGCAAGCTTTAGCTCAAGAAGGTCCTGCCGCAGTTCACAAGGCATTAAATATGATTTCTCACGGCGAATTACCTTTTGCTCAACAAGGAGAAGTAAGTCTGGCTCCGAAGATAACTAAGCAGGAAGCGTTTTTGAATTTTTCCGATGATTCAAAGACCTTGGTAAACGCTATTCGAGCGTTCACCTATGAACCTGGGGCTTGGTGTCTGTGGAGAAGTGAATCTTTCAAGATCACGTCAGCTGTTGTTGTAGCCGATAAACCACTGTCACCTGCAGAGATTGTTGTCGATGGTCAAAGGGTCATCGTTGGTTGCGGAAACAAAAGTTCCATAGAGTTATTAACTGTCATCCCAGCGGGCAAAAAAGAGATGAGCGCAGCTGATTGGGCACGAGGCGCGCGCTTACAAAGCGGAGAAAGTTTTGACTGAAGCGCGCAGGAACACCTTCAAAGCTCCTAAACCTGAAGCCTCACGGTTGTTGGCATTTGATTTACTGACCGAAGTTAATCGTAATGAGGGGTATTCCAACCTTTTGCTTCCACAGGCACTCAATGCGAGCAAATTAGATGAGCGGGATCGAGCTCTAGTAACTGAGCTTCTGTACGGAACGATCCGCATGCAGGGCAAACACGATTGGGTGCTAGCCCAGATAAGTGACAGACCCTGGAAGGAAGTTGATCCTGGAATCATTGATGTCGCTCGTTTAGGTGTGCACCAGCTTCACGAGATGCGGGTGCCTGATCACGCCGCAGTTGCATCGACTGTTGAAGTTGCTCGCAAGAGATTAGGCGAATCCAAAGCAAGTTTTGTAAATGCACTTTTAAGGAATGTGACCCGTACTTCTCAAGAAGATTGGTTTGCTCCATTGGCGCTGATCAATGATCCAGTGGAACGTATGTCTATTCAGTTCTCACACCCCACCTGGATCGTTTCGGCTTATTACGACCTGTTAAAGGATTGGAACGAGGTCGAAGCAGCTTTATCCATCAACAACGAGGCCGCAATTCCAACTTTGGTTTCCTGGCCAGGTATCTCGACCCAGCAAGATTTAATAAATATTGGCGCTGAGCCAACTGTGTATTCTGAATTTGGAGCACATTGGAAAGGTAATCCAGGCGCGCTTGATCTTATCAAAGCAAGGAAGATCGGCGTTCAAGATGAAGGTTCGCAGTTAGTTGCATCTGTGTTTGCAGCAGCTGCAGATGGAGCTTCATGGTTAGATATGTGTGCAGGTCCCGGAGGTAAAGCGGCATTACTGTCCAGCATCGCTCGAAAAAGAGGCATTAAATTCACCGCGAATGAGGTTTCAGCTGTTCGTGCTGATTTGGTTCGCCAGGTTGTTAACGGGGACAGAGTTCTTGTTGGCGATGGTCGCGACATCGGAAATCATGACGAGAAATTTGATGCCATCTTGATTGATGCCCCATGTACCGGATTGGGAGCTCTACGTCGTCGTCCTGAAGTTCGTTGGAGACGCACACTTCAAGATTTACGTGAATTAACCCAGTTGCAGCGAGAACTGATCCAATCTGCGATTTCTGCCCTCAATGTTGGTGGTGTCTTGGGTTATGCAACATGTTCGCCGCACCTGGCTGAAACATCGATACAGATAGCTGATATCAAAAAGAAGTTTACAAATGTTGAACAAATTCCGGTCGGGGCGTTCATGCCCCAGAATCTTCAGGGTGGTTTACGTGATGAGGCAATGTCGCTCTGGACTCATCGAGTAGGCACGGATGCTATGTATTTAGCACTTTTTAAAAAGAACAGAGAGTAAAATAGAGACATGACCAGGGAAATCAGAATAACTCCGAGCATCCTGAACGCGGATTTTTCGAGACTCAATGAAGAGATAGATTCGATCGCCGCAGTTTCTGACCTGCTTCATTTGGATGTGATGGACGATGTTTTCGTTCCTAATTTCACTTTTGATTTCGAAGCAGCGTCGAAGATAATCAATGAATCTTCAGTTGCAGTTGATGCCCACCTGATGGTGGCTGATGTTGATTTGATAGCTGTTCAGTACGCAGAACTCGGTTGCGCCTCGGTAACTATCCACGCAGAGGCGACTAAGAACATCCCACAAACATTAAAAAATATTAGACAAATGGGATCTCGTGCCAGCCTTGGCATCAAGCCCCATACGCAGATTGAACAGTATGGCGACTTGATCGATTTGGTTGATATGTTCTTAATCATGACTGTCGAACCTGGTTTTGGGGGACAGAAGTTCATGGACAACATGATGGACAAGGTTCGCACAACTAGGAAGATGATCGGAGATCGTCCGATATGGCTTCAGGTCGACGGAGGCATTTCTATGCAAACCATTGAGATCGCTTTAGAAGCAGGGGCGGATACCTTTGTGGTTGGCAGTGCAGTATTTAATGCCCCTGATCCAGCCCAGATGGTCACCGATATCAGAAAATTCGCAACGAGCATTTAACGACCCTAGTAAACTGATGCTATGAAAACCTTTGATGAGCTATGGCTCGAATTGAGTCAAAAAGTAGCTGCCGGAGCAGAAGGTTCAGGTACCGTCGCATCGGTGGAAGCGGGTGTTCACGCCATCGGCAAGAAAATTCTTGAGGAAGCTGGAGAAGTTTGGTTAGCGGCCGAACACGAAGGCGATGAGGCCTTGGCCGAGGAAATCAGTCAGCTGCTCTACCACCTTCAGACATTGATGTTGGCACGTGGTTTATCAATCAACGATGTTTACAAGTATTTGTAAGGGGCGCACATGTTAAGAATTGCAGTTCCAAACAAAGGCTCTTTAGCTGAAAGTTCTATCGCAATTTTAAAGGAGGCTGGTTACAGGCAGCGAAGCGATGCTCGTGATCTAGTTCTGATTGATCCTGATAATTCAGTCGAATTCTATTATTTAAGACCTCGTGACATCGCAATTTATGTGGGTTCCGGCGAACTTGAAGCGGGAATAACGGGACGAGATCTATTGATCGATTCAGCAGCTTCGGCCGAAGAAATCCTTTCATTGGATTTTGGCAGCTCCACCTTTAGATTCGCTGCTCCTATCGGTAAGGAGTGGGGAATAAGTGACATTGCAGGAAAACGAATAGCAACTGCTTACCCAGGTCTTGTGGAACACAGTCTGAAATCATTAGGAATTAATGCAGAAATCGTTCGACTAGATGGTGCGGTTGAAAGTTCAGTCCGACTTGGCGTCGCAGATGTGATCGCCGATGTCGTCAGCACCGGAAGTACTTTGCGCCAAGCAGGGTTGCAGGTCTTTGGTGATCCTATTCTGACCAGTGAAGCGATCGTAATAAAGCGAAAAGGAGCCCCTATTCCTGCGGGATTAGATGTTCTCATCAGAAGACTTCAAGGAGTTGTGACTGCAAGACGCTACGTTTTATTGGACTACGACGTGCCCAAGACTTTGGTTGATAAGGCCTGCGCCATAACACCGGGTCTAGAATCACCGACTATTTCACCACTACAAAAAGCTGATTGGGTAGCCGTACGAGCGATGGTTTTGCGTAAGGAAACTAATCAAGTGATGGATGAGCTGTGGGCACTTGGTGCAAGAGGGATTTTAGTTACCGATATTCACGCTTGTCGTTTGTAGCTCATAATTTGATAAGCGAGATTACTGATCGTAAAGATGGCTCAGTAATCGAATAATCCGCGACCGCCTCGACAATTGGTTTCGCGTTAAAGGCAATGCTAATTCCGGCGATCTCCATCATGTCCAGGTCATTAGCTCCATCGCCGATGGCCACGGTATTTGAGAGTTCAACTGAGCAAGCTTGAGCAAATTCGCGTAAAGCTTGAGCCTTGGCAGCCCTGTCTACGATTGACCCAATCACTTTTCCTGTTAACTGACCGTCGATAATTTCAAGAGTGTTGGCCCGATAAAAATCGATCTTCAGCTCGTCAACAATAGGTTGCAGAATATTGGTGAACCCGCCAGAGACCAAAGACACGTAATGACCTTCCTGGTGCAAGGCCGCAACAAGTTCAGCGGCTCCATCAGTAAGTGTGACCTCGTGCTGTACTTGCATAATCACATCTTCAGGAAGCCCTTGCAGTAGCGCAACCCGAGCGATCAAGCTCTGGGCAAAATCCAATTCACCTCGCATCGCGGCCGTAGTAATCCGAGACACTTCATCTAATGCGCCAGCTTTTGCCGCAAGCAGCTCGATAGCCTCTTGTTGAATAAAGGTCGAGTCAACATCTAGCTGAACTAATCTTTTGGTAGAGGCCATTACTAGGCTCCGCTAGTCAGCGAGAAATCTGTTCCAGACTCGACAGTATCTATCAGTTCCGTTAATTGCAATTTTGAAATTCCTGAAATTTTGATAGTTATCTCAAATGGATCAGTCGTAGCACGCTGTATGTCTTCAATGTTTGCACCTGTAGTGAGAAGTGATTTAGTGACCACTGACAAATGTTTAGGATGCAGTTTTTCGGATCTCATAGTTAATGTAAATTGTTGAGGCTTTTGAGTTGGGATAGTTGACATAGAAAACACAGCAGCAATATCTACTTGTAAGGATTCCGCTAAAGAGTTCAGATCTTCTTCGATTGCGCCTTGATGGGCGGGGTTGAGGGAGATTTGAACCGTCAAAATCAACCGTTCCTTGATGATGATCTGGTCTATGTCGACGATAGCAACAGAAAAAGGGGATAGGGCTTCGAAAAGAGAATGGGCCAAACCAGGCTTATCTTCGCCGGTAAGTAGGATCAATCCGGAGAACTGCTCAGCATTTGGGCTAGATGTTGTCATAGGAAGAGAAGGTTATCGTGAATCACTAATCCTTTTAGTGAGGTTTACAGGAGATTGAGCGCTCTAACCAGTATCTTTTGCATCTATGAGTAGCTCAGTTCTCACTCTCAACGAGGTTGCGGTTCGCCGAGGTGACCGGTTAATCCTTGGGCCTATCAATTTCTCAATCTCACAGGGCGAACGTTGGGTAGTACTAGGACCTAATGGCGCCGGAAAGTCAACCCTCCTTCAAATTTTGGCAACTAAAATCTTTCCTACGCAGGGGAGTGTATTTGTCTTGGATAAACAGATGGGAAAGGTTGACCTTTTTGAGTTACGAACTCGAATTGGATTGTGTGGATCTGTTATCGCTGAAGATATCCCGCATGATGAAACAGTCAAGGATGTAGTGCTCACTGCCGCGTATGCAATTCTGGGTCGCTGGAATGAAAGTTATGATCTATGGGATGAATCTCGTGCCATGGCGTTACTGACAAATTTTGGCGTAAGAGAACTTGGTGACCGTCTTTACGGAACACTCAGTGAGGGCGAAAAAAAGCGTGTACAGATTTCGCGTGCGTTGATGACCGATCCTGAACTGCTGTTGTTGGACGAGCCAGCGGCAGGTCTTGATTTGGGTGGCAGAGAAGATTTATTGCGACGATTTGCGAATTTCGCCGCCGATCCGTTGGCACCCGCAACAATCTTAGTGACGCACCACATCGAAGAGATTCCTGTCGGAACCACACATGCATTACTGATCAAAGATGGCTTAGTGGCAGTTTCTGGCCCTATAGAACAGGTCATTACCTCAGAACATGTTTCAGCAGTATTTGGAACCTCAATCACGGTTACGCCAGATTCAGGCCGATTCTTTGCCCGTGCCACTGTTTGATCAGCTCCACCCAGAGTGGCAAAAGGAACTTGAAAGACAAAAGAATTTAATCGAGCGGATAGATACTTTCGTGCGGGGACGTGAAATAGCACCGTCGTACGATCTAGTCTTTAGAGCACTTGCCCAACCGATAGATTCAACACGCGTTGTTGTTTTTGGACAAGATCCTTACCCAACTTTGGGTCACGCCCATGGACTAGCCTTTTCTGTTGAATCATCCGTGTCACCACTTCCACCGTCACTTCGAAACATTTACAAGGAGCTTCACAGCGATCTAGCAATTGAGCGATCGAATGGCGACTTAAGTGATTGGGCAGAACAAGGTGTCATGCTGATTAACAGAATCCTAAGCACCGATGTTGGACAATCAATGGCTCATAGCAAACTAGGTTGGCAAAAGGTAACGGAAACGGTTGCTCAAACCCTAGGAAAGAAAGGTGTGGTTGCAGTGTTATGGGGAAATACCGCCCATGAGCTCAAGCAATATTTCCGGCCCGAAGATGTTGTTTCTTCAGTTCATCCAAGTCCATTGTCGGCTCATCGTGGGTTTTTTGGTTCGTCGCCTTTCTCAAAGGTAAATGCAAAGTTAGTCGCTAAAGGGTTAAAACAAATAGATTGGTAAACGAAAAAGGCCCCCGGTTTCCCAGGGGCCTTTTCTTTTTAAGTATTTAACCGATCCAAGCGTTGATAGGCGAGGAGAGGAAATAGACCATAAATAATCCAGATACGAGGAGAAGTAGCGGATGCACCTCTTTGCCTCTTCCCTGAACTGCACGGATTACAACGTGAGTCACAAATCCTGCACCAATACCTACTGAAATGTTGTAGGAGAATGGCATCAAGATGATTGTTAGGAAAGCTGGAATACCAATTCCAAGATCATCCCAATCAATATTCTTAACTTGGCTCATCATCAAGAATCCAACAACAAGAAGTGCCGGGGTAGCAGCCTCGTAAGGGATGATTGCAACAAGTGGCGCTAAGAAAGTGGTCAGAAGGAATGCAATTCCAGTCACGATGGATGCAAGGCCAGTGCGTGCACCTTCGCCTACACCGGTTGCTGATTCAATGTAACTTGTGTTTGAAGAAACACCAGCGGCACCACCAGCAGCTGCGGCAATAGAATCAACGATAAGAATTTTGTTAGCACCCTCAATATTGCCATCTTTATCAACTAGACCAGCTTGATTACCGATTGCAGTCATAGTTCCCATGGTGTCGAAGAAATCCGCAAGAAGAAGTGTGAACACAAGCAACAGAGCCGCTAGTAAACCAGTCTTTGGATTAGTGAAAGCACCGAAGATGTCATTGAAACCTAGACCTAGGGTGTCAAAACGTGGAGTATCAGTGAGGTTTAGATTTCCACTTGAATCCTTTGGCAGGATTGGGTTATTAAGTGCCCAGCCGCGAGAGTTTGACTCTGTTGGACTAAGGAAGCTATTGCCAATTTTGAACTGAGCTTCAACCAAGATCGCTAGAAGTGTTGAGGTTACGATTCCGATCAGGATTGAACCCTTAATTTTCTTAATCATCAGGATTATTGTTAGGAATAGACCAAACGCAAAAATTACAATTGGCCATCCGACTAATTGACCACCATCACCAAGCTCCAAAGGAACTGCTGATGGCTTTGAATTTACGCTACCCCATACAACATTTGGAGTTCTTCTCACGAATCCAGCATCGACTAGGCCAATTAGTGCGATAAACAATCCGATACCAACAGAAATTGCAACCTTGAGGGAAGTAGGTATCGCCTTGAAAACAGCTACTCGGAAGCCGGTGAGAACCAATACGAGGATAAGGATTCCCTCGATCAACACCAATCCCATTGCCTGTTCCCACGTAGAGTTCTTAGCAATAGAAACTGCTACGAAAGTATTCAAACCTAATCCTGTAGCAAGGGCTAGAGGAAAGTTTGCGACCGCTCCCATAAGCATAGTCAGGATTCCGGCTACAAGAGCTGTACCTGCAGCTACGATGATGATCGCGTTTGTTCGATCGCCACCACCAATAAATTCACCTGCACCATCAGTTGTGGCAAGGATCAATGGGTTTAGGGCCACGATGTAAGCCATCGTGAAGAAGGTTACGAGTCCGCCTCGAACCTCTTGGGCTACTGATGAGCCTCTTTCAGAGATTTTGAAGTATGAATCCAGCATGAAGTAGTGCCTTTCTAATTTTTTTAACGGGGGTGTTTGCGACCCCGTGTGCGATAGGGCGCACAGCCCTTGGGAAGATCTTTATCCTAAGCGTTACCTGGTAGTAACCCGAGAAACGACTCCCAGGGAGATAGCCATCGATTGACCTATAAATACAGCAAATAGGAGCGTTCCTAACCCCAAAGTCCCGCCTAACAGCCAACCTGTGACCAGAACCGAGCTTTCGATAGCCAATCGGACACGGCCTATGCGAATACCGGATCGATTGTGTATCGCCGTCATTAGTCCATCACGCGGTCCTGCGCCTAAGCCACAGGTGATGTACAGAGCTGACCCAAAACCGACCATCGCAATTCCCATCAAGCAATAGACAATCGCGATTAGGTAATTCTCTTGCCTCGGAAAAAAAGTTACACCAATTTGTATGGCAGCGGCGATGATTGCGATATTGGCAAGGGTTCCAAATCCTGGTTTCTCCTTTAGTGGAATCCATAGCAATAAGACCACAGTGCTAATCGCAAAAGTTGACCAACCCATAGTGATGTCAAGTTTGCCTGAAACGCCTTGTGCCAGAACAGACCATGGCGCATTTCCAATCGTGCTTTGGATAAGAAGTGAATCGCCAAGACCAAATATGAAAAGGCCAAAGAACAAAACTGAAACACGAGAAGGGTTGAGATCCCAGCGCGTTTTTGCGGTCCATGGCGTATGCGGAACTGTCTTATGTGGTCGCAAGAATTCTACAAACGGATTGGACATTGAATGAGTATAATCATGTAATGTTTCCCGGCGCTGGCACCATCATCAACATCATCACAATTATTTCTGGAGCGTCTATCGGTGTTCTAGTTGGAAATAGAATGCCGACTAGAACGAGAACACTTCTTACTGATGTCCTTGGTCTAGTTACTTTACTGGGTGCTGCTTCAGCGCTGATTCCATTGTGGTCAGATCGATACAACAAAGCTTTGCCTCAAGGCTGGAGTTTGTTGGTGGTCCTGGGATCACTCTTAATCGGTGGGCTAGTTGGATCTGTATTAAAGCTTGAAGACAAACTCGATGCTCTAGGCGAGAATCTACGGTTGCGGTTTAAGGCATCCAGCGAATCTAACTTTGTTGAAGGCTTTGTGGCAGCCTCACTGTTGTTTGCCATTGGGCCTCTTGCAATACTTGGAAGTATTAGTGATGGAATGGGAACAGGGATCGATCAGTTAATCCTAAAAAGCACCCTCGACTTTTTTGCAGCCATGGCTTTTGCCACTTCACTCGGTTGGGGAGTCGCAGTATCTGCAATACCAGTAGGGATTTATCAAGGTGTTTGGACGGTTGTTGGTTTTGGTTTGGGTGAAGTGCTTGCTGGGTATCAAATAGACGCAATTACAATAGTCGGTGGAATCATGTTGATTTGTATCGGTCTAAAATTGCTCAACATTAAGAGTGTCGCAGTAGGAAACTTGCTGCCTGCCCTAGCGATTGCGCCTATCTTTGCGTTGATTGTTCATAATATTTAGAAAATAGAAACTACTCCTTAAATGGAAGAGGAAGTGAAGATGTATGTGCTGCACGTGAAACACGCGCGGTCACTTGTCGCATGTGATGTCTACGGCATAAAACTTCGTAAGCAACTTCGGCACCAGGTGCGACGTCACCAACTACAACTTGCTCACCTTCGACAACCATTACTCCACCAACTGTGCGGGCATTGTGGGTTGCTCTGGAACCGCACCAACACAACGCCTCTACCTGCAGGGTATTGACTCGATCTGCGAGTTCGACCAATCGTGCCGAACCCGGAAAAAGCTTTGTGCGGAAGTCAGCAAGAATTCCGAAAGCAAAAACATCGATTCCTAGTCCGTCGACAACGCGAGCCAATTGATCAATCTGAGCGCTTTCATAAAACTGCGCCTCATCGCAAATGATGTAATCAACTCGCTCACCCATAGATAATTTGTCGACAACCATTTTATGAATGTCTAGATCCGGACTTACTTCAATGGCTGGGCTCGATAGACCTAAGCGAGAGGAAATTACTCCAGAACCTGCGCGATCTTTGTTGGTGAAAATTAAACCTGTGCGCCCGCGACTCTGGTGATTATGCGCTGTTTGTAGGGCGAGCGTGGACTTACCACTATCCATTGTGCCGCAGTAGTAAATCAGTTCAGCCATGTGGTTCATCTTGCCACAGAGCTAGGAAAAAAGCCCTTTATCCCGCAAGGCGGCCTCCAACTGTGGTGTTAAAGCCAACGCTGCAGCAACCGAGATGTGCGAGGCATCACGGTAAACCACGTAGTCATCTTTTATCGATGAACATACCCCGTTACACAACCATGGCGTTGGATCAATTTTTTTGAAACCGTTAATGATTATGTTTGGTGTCTTTTCAGTTGTTTCGCAATCTTTCACATTTCGAGTAGCTAAGCAGCTGGGGATGTCGCGAAGCGGATGTGGTGTATCGCTAATATAAATCAAGTTTTTAGAAAAGCCCTGAAGGCCCGCTAGTAAACGTCTTTGACCATCGTCCCACCATTGCGCTCTGTTGGAATACTCACCAGGCTGGGAGAAATACTGGAAACTACTTACGATCACTGCATCGGGTTTCATCTTTTGAATTCTTTTAATTGAGTTTTCGCGCCATTTATTGCATTCTGAATTCTTATATGCGCCTTGATCAGGTCGGGGACTGTCTACAGATGAACACGCTGACTTTGTAAGTGAAGTCAACTCAAAACCTTTTTCTCGAGCCAATTTTTCTAAGCTCGGAAACCACTGCGCAGCGTGCGAATCTCCGTAGAGAACGATCTTAGTTGCGGAGCCAATCTCACCATATCTGCAATCTCCTGACTCGACTTCGCCGTAGTTAACATGACAACCATCTCCATATACCGCTGGTTTTGCTAAGACCTGCTTGAGGTCAAAAGAGAAATTGGTCCCCTTGACGTTGATTACAGAAGAGACAGTTGAAGCTATTGCGATACCGGCTAAGAGAGAGCCTGCGGTAGTAATAGCAAAGAAACCATAGATTTTTTTTGCTGGGAATTGGCGATGTCTAAGTGGTTGCTCAATAAATTTGCTCGTGTAATGAGCCAAGAACACGGTCAAAAGAACACACAAAACGGTTTCTCGAATTCTAAGTGGCCGTCCCAAAGCGCTGCTTGGTAGGACTAAAGCAGGCCAGTGCCAAAGATAGAGAGGATATGAAATCGCACCCAACCACTGCATGAGTCGGTTGTTGCTCAGATCATTGAAGAAGCGGGGCCAAATAGGGATGGTTGCGATCAGAATTGCTGTTGCAAGAACTGGCAGGAGTGCGTTGATCCCTGGAAAGGCGGTACTTTCATTGAAACTGAAGGTTCCAATCGCAAGTCCTATTGCGCCAATCCAAGGAAAGAATCGATTGCGCAAATACTTGTCTGGGATAAAAAGAAGCAGTGCGCCGACGCCAAGTTCCCAAGCTCGAGTTGGAAGAGAGTAGAAAGCCCAGATGGGAGCCGCTTGGGTCAAGTAGAGAGAAAATAGGAAAGAAACACCGGTAACGAGCGCCACCCCATTCAGGATTGCTCGCTTTCCAAAACGCGAGAGAAACAGAATAAAGATTGGCCAGACGACGTAGAACTGTTCTTCAACGGCTAAAGACCAATAGTGAATAAATGGCGAAGGAGTCGCGTCGAGATTTTGATAATCATTTTCCCACCATGCAAAAAGGTAATTAGATACATAAGCAGCGGCAGCGAAAAGATCTCGTCCCAAAGCATCGCGGGTAATGGAAGGTAGAACGAAGAAACCAACTATCGCGGTTGCAAAAAGGACAAATACCGATGTAGGAAGGAGCCGCTTTATTCGCCGCTGATAGAACTCGTTTAAATCTAGTCGACCGGTTTTGTCGATTTCACGAATGATTAAACCTGTAATTAAGTAGCCAGAAATAACATAAAAAATATCGACACCGATGAAACCACCTGGCACCAGATGCGCATGATAGATAGTTACAAGGAGCGCGGCTACCGCACGCAATCCTTGAATTTGAAGGATACGCATTGTTACGAAACTACCAGCGAAGTAACCGGAATCCCTGGATATTTTTGATTAAGTCTTTCTCGACCTGGCAAGCCACTAATTTCGAGTAAAGATAGAACATGTGTCACTTGACCACCCAGCCGTTGTATCAACTCGATTGCCGCACCGATTGTTCCACCCGTGGCCAAAACATCATCGATTAGCAATACTTTGGAACCCGCTGTAATTGCATCCACGTGGAGTTCTAAAGTATCTACACCATACTCAAGACCATAGCTTTCAGAAATTGTTAAGTGCGGAAGTTTTCCAGCCTTTCGAATTGGAACAAATCCACTTCGTAGTTGATTTGCAACAGCCGAAGCAAAAATGAAACCACGAGCTTCAATGCCTGCAACCAATGTAGAAGTGTCAGCATATGTTGCAAATTTTTCGGTGATTGCGATGAAGGCTTCTCCGTGTGCAAGCAAAGGGGTGATGTCTTGAAAACGTATCCCTGGTTTTGGATAGTCGGGAATTTCACGGATGAGCGATAGAGCGTCATCTATTTTCATGTGTCCGAGAGGGGACTTGAACCCCTAATCCCTTGCGGGAA
>Ga0315909_10002941_pt1 | contig 21319 bp, 20 predicted proteins | sample LakEriMetagenome_11_FD_203527 | JGI IMG/M metagenome (GOLD analysis project Ga0315909, IMG submission 203527) | Freshwater fungal communities from buoy surface, Lake Erie, Ohio, United States - Buoy 2 MA125 | ecosystem: Environmental > Aquatic > Freshwater > Lake | place: USA: Lake Erie, Ohio... | reverse complement strand
AGTGATGTCGGGTGCATGTTGTCTCACTGCTTGAAATGCTGCAGCTACCCCACCGGCGGCCGCAATGTGATTGTCCTTGACCAAAGCAGCATCACTCAAACTCATGCGATGGTTTTGCCCACCGCCACAACGCACTGCGTACTTCTCGAGCTTGCGTAGGCCAGGTGTGGTTTTACGCGTATCGCGCACCGCAGCATTAGTGCCTGCAAGTTGGTTAGCCCAGTTGCGAGTTGCCGTTGCAATACCACTGAGGTGACACAACAGGTTCAACGCAGTGCGTTCGGCCGTTAACAAGCCGCGAGTAGGAGCCGATGCACGCAAGAGCGGCGTATCGCGCAACACTTCATCGCCGTCACGCACAAGAACTTCGTAGGTGAGGTTGCTTTCACCACACATCATTTCCAAAACTGCTGCCAATATAGGCATACCTGAAATACAACCCGGGGCACGCGATGTGAATTGCACTTCGCTACGCAGGTCGGCCGACACAGTGGAATACGTAGTGATGTCGATACCACCATCGAGATCTTCCAATACCGCTTCGCGAACGATGTTCTCTACATAGGCAGGCGGCAAACCACGAGCGTGTAAGTAAGAGTCGAGTTCAGGTGAAATTTGGTGAAAGTGCGTTGTCATTGTTTTCCCTTAGCCAACTTCGTTGTAGCGAAAGATCATTTCTCCATTGTCACACTGCACAGCAATATGTTGTTGCCATTCACTGCGTTCGGTATCAAAATCTACGCGGCGATGACATCCGCGGCTTTCGGTGCGAATTTCCGCTGCACCCACCACCGCTGCAGCAACCATTAACAAGTTCGTGGTTTCAAAACTCGCGAGCGATGGCACCACATCTACGTGTGCGCTCTGTGCCATATCGTTCAGCACTTCATGTGCGATGGCTAAACCATTTGGTGCGCGCAATACACCCACGTGACGACTCATGGTGGCGCGCAACAACGTACGCGATGACACATCGAGCAACGCCGGCACAGCGTCGTCGACCACTGCACACTTTTCAGGAAGTTTCCAGCTGAGTTCACGGCCCACGCGGGTACCTGCCACCACACCTTCGGTGAGTGAGTTCGAAGCCAACCGGTTGGCACCATGCACACCGGTGCATGCCACTTCACCCACCGCATATAAACCGGGCAACGATGTGGTTCCATTGAGGTCGGCCACAATGCCGCCACAAAAGTAGTGCGCAGCTGGTGCAACAGGAATGAGATCGGTTGCAGGGTCAATGCCAAATGACTTACACGACGCCGTAATACTGGGAAAGCGCGTTGCGAATTCTTCACCAATCGAAGTGGCATCGAGAAACACGTGGTCGTCTACTCCACCAGGAGCTTCGCTCATGCGACGTGAAATGGCTGCAGCAACCACATCGCGCGGAGCGAGGTCGGCTAAGGGATGCACACCTTCCATCACGCTCTTGCCTGCACCATCAACCAACACTGCGCCTTCACCGCGCACGGCTTCACTAATGAGTGCAAGCTGACCCTTTGCTTCTACCCCTTGCCACAACACTGTGGGATGAAACTGAATGAACTCCATGTCGGCCATGGCAACACCAGCACGCAGTGCAAGTGCCAAACCATCGCCTGTTACTGCTGGTGGGTTCGAGGTAGAAGCAAACACTTGCCCCAGACCACCCGTTGCCACCACCACTGCACGTGCAGTGACATGGCCAACATCAATAACAAAACCTGCAGCATCGAGCCGCGCCACACGCACACCAACGGCACGCTTTTCGCCATTGCGACCCACGCCCATCAATACATCCATTGCAAAGGCGTGTTCCATTACTTCAACACCAGCCAACAACGCCGACTGGTCGAGCGTGCGTTGCACTTCAGCACCCGATTGGTCGCCACCGGCATGCACAATGCGCCTGTGTGAATGCCCGCCTTCACGCGTGAGGTCGGGGGCACCATCGGCACCTGGGTCGAACGCTGCACCTAAACGTGTGAGATATCGAATGGCAGTAGGCGCTTCTTCCACCAACGTGCGCACTGCTTGTTCGTTGCACAACCCCGCACCTGCGGCCAATGTGTCGGCCACGTGCGCTTCAAGTGAATCGGTGGGGTCGAGCACTGCAGCCAAGCCACCTTGTGCCCACTGCGTGCTTCCCGCATCGAGCGTTCCTTTAGTAACAAGCAATACATCGCGCACAGGGCGTACTGCCAAAGCCGCTGCCAAACCCGCAGCACCACTACCCAGCACCACCACATCGACATCGCGTTCCCAGCTAGGAGCAGGAGCAGCAAGTTGAGTGGGAAACAGTGCCGCAAAGGGCGACGCTTGCACTTATTCCCCCGTGGGCGACGGCGTGCCCAGTGCAATCATCCGCTCTACCGATTGACGTGCACGCTGTGCAACATCGAACGGCACTGTTACTTCATCGCGGCCTTCGCGCAACGACATGAGCAACTTCTCGGGCGTAATCATTTTCATGTACTTACACACAGCAGCACGGTTGATGGGTTCAAAAATAACGAGTGGGTTTGCTTTGCGCAGTTGGTGCAACATTCCCGTTTCCGTTGCCACCAAAACTTTTTTCGCTGTTGTTGTTACTGCAGCTTCTGCCATTCCACCCGTACTCAAAATGCGGGTACGCCCTTCAGGAATCACGCCGCTTGACGCCAAGTACAACGCACTCGTTGCACAACCACACTCTGGGTGAATGAAAAACTCTGCATCGGGTTCGGCCAACACACGCTCGCGCAACTCGGCACCGTTGATGCCGGCATGCACATGGCACTCGCCCATCCAAATGTGCATGTTGTCGCGTTGCAGTGTGCGCTGCACATGAGCACCCAAGAACTGATCGGGCCCAAAGAGCACTTCTTTGTCGGCAGGAATCGAAGCAACCACTTCCACCGCATTCGAACTGGTGCAGCAAATATCGGTTTCTGCTTTCACCGCAGCTGTGGTGTTCACATAACTCACTACCACTGCGCCAGGGTGCTCGGCTTTCCATGCCCGCAACTGATCGGCCGACAGCGTTTCAGCAAGCGAACAACCCGCACGCTCGTCGGGAATAAGAATGGTTTTGTCATACGCCAGAATTTTTGCTGTTTCGGCCATGAAGTGCACGCCACAAAACACAATGGTGCTGGCCTTTGAATTTGCCGCAATGCGCGACAACGCCAGTGAGTCGCCCACATGGTGAGCAACATCTTGAATTTCTGGCATCTGATAGTTGTGAGCCAAGATGACGGCATCGCGCTCGGCGGCAAGCGCCCGCACCTCTTTTGCCCAGTCTGAATTGGCTACAAACGAACTATCGCTCACGACATAAGGCTACGCCCTATGAGGCGAAGAACTCACCCAAAAGCTATTCACCGCATCGGCCAAAGGGCCTCGTGCTGCACCTGCATCGAGAATGGGGTGCTCACTATCGTCTTCAAAACGCAATACCGAGCCCACGCCCGCATCGCTCACCACTACTACTAAGCGCACTCGGCGCCGTTCGGGGTGCTCACTTGGCGCAGTGAGTGTGGTGTCGTCGCTCTCGTCGTCATGACTTGCAGGCAATGGCGCCGCCCAACCACACGTGACCAAAGCCGCCGCATCGAACAATCGTGCACATGCACTTTCCGGAGTATCTAAGAGGTCATAAATGTCGCCGTTCTCCAAAATAAAACTGAGCATCAACTCGTCAGTTCCTGCATGAGGGCCAATGTTCACCCCGTATAACCGCGCGCTATCGAGATGAAACGCCGTGGGCGAATTCAACAACGATTCGTGTATGCGATCTTCCACCATTGCTGCAAGATCGACTGGATGTACTGACTCTTGTGATTGTGTATGTGTTTGCATACCTCTATGTGTGCAAAAGCAGGCCAAAAGGTGCCAGAAGTTTTCAATTCGTAAGGAGTGACTGGTCTTGTCGCTCATTCGCATCTACAATGAATCCCAATTCAGTATCCCATCAATGGATACGGTCAACTCAAAGGTGGAAGCTGTGGTTCAGGTCAAACGCTTATGGAAGACAAGCATTGTTGTCATCGCATTGGCAGCAACAACAGCAGCGTGCGGCAACAACGAGACCTCTCAAACTCGTAATGCAACGATCGTTGCCGGAACCGCTTGCACCAAACCCGGTCAAGTGACAAAGGTTTCCAAGGTGTCGGTCGTATGTGCAAAAACCCCCGCCAGCAACATTTGGTACGCCACCATCTCGGCTAAAGGAAAGTCAGTTGCGTGCTCCACACCAGGAAACGTGCGTAAGAAAAAAGCAGTGGTCTGGGTATGCGGACTCGCAAAAGGCAAAAAGCAGTGGCGCGCCACAGCACCACTGCCACCAAAAGTGATTGAAGCAACAGCTGTTTCACTACCAGCGCTACCAATTTTGGTGCCAACACTGGAATCAACTGATGTGGCTACACCTGCGCAGCCGGTCGTTGCAGATAACGGTGTTCTTGCAGATCCAACAATTATTGACCAAACACCAGAGCCATCAGCCACAACTACACCAGCCACAACCGCAGCTCCAGCTACTTCAGCACCAGCTACTTCAGCACCAGCTACTTCAGCACCAGCTACTTCAGCACCAAAAACCACAACACCACCAACCACAACACCAGCCACAACAATTCCGTTTAAGCCTGTATCAATAGCTAGCTGGGCGACGACTGGTTTCTACCCAAGCGCGATAGCAGTCGACGACTACGGCAATATCTACACCGCTAACGCCGACACGAACAACGTTTCAAAAATCACACCCGACCGCACATCCACCATTCTGGGAACTACTGGAAAACACCCGATCGGGATAGCAATCGACAAAGCGGGCAACATCTTCACCCCCAACTTACTAGCGAAAAACGTCACAAAAATTACACCAAACGGCACATCCACCATTCTGGGAACTACCGATTCAGCCCCGATCGGGATAGCAATCGACAACAACGGCAATATCTACACCCCCAACTATGGCGCAAACAACGTTTCAAAAATTACACCAAACGGCACATCCACCATTCTGGGAACCACCGGCTCAGGTCCATACTCGATAGCAATCGACAACGCCGGCAACATCTACACCGCCAACGTCAATGCGAACAACGTTACAAAAATCACGCCAAACGGCACCTCCACCATTCTGGGAACCACCGGCGCAGGCCCCTACGCGATAGCAATCGACAAAAACGGCAACGTCTACACCACCAACTATGCCGCGGACAACGTTTCAAAAATCACGCCAAACGGCACCTCCACCATTCTGGGAACCACCGGCTCAGACCCATACCGGATGACAATCGACAACGACGGCAACATCTATACCGCCAACTTCAATGCGAACAACGTTACAAAAATCACGCCAAACGGCACATCCACCATTCTAGGAACTACCGGAAAAAACCCATACGGGATAGCAATCGACAACGCCGGCAACATCTACACCGCCAACGCTGGCGCGAACACCATCTCAAAAATCACCACTCGCTAGTGCGGCACCAAAAGCACCAAGCCTTACGAACCCTTTAACGCCACTTCTATTGTTCGCGCCACACCCACAACCGCAGCCCCAAACTTCTTGCCGGGCGTGCGCGACAAACGTTCAATTGGTCCAGAAATACTTACCGCTGCAAGTTCACCACCACGCAGCAACACGGGCGCACTCACTGAAGCAACACCGGCTTCACGCTCTTCCACGCTTTCAATCCATCCGCCACGCGACACGCTTTCACCCGCAAGCACGTGCCCCGCTGAACCACGCCCTAATGGATACAGCGAACCTTCGGGAATAATCCATCGCAAACCATGCGGCGATTGCAACGACACCACACAACGCCGGTCGGCACCATCGCGAATGTAGAGCTGCACACTTTCACCACACGTGCGCACGAGGTCTTCCAATACAGGCCGGGCTAACGCAGCCAAAGGAAACTGTCGTTGCGCAGCTGCGCTCAACGCACCGTAAGCAAAGCCCAGCGCATACCTACCATTGGCATCGCGGCGCACCATGCCGTGCACTTCCAATGCACTGGCCAAACGGTGTGTAGTAGCACGCGGCAAACCCGTTGCTTCTTGCAATTCGCCCAAGCTCAAGCCCTCATCGGCAGCGGCCAGCGCCTGCACTACAAGCATCGACTTGTCTAGAACTCCAACTCCCGATAGCGTGTCCATTGGTTAGGAAGTGTATCCTACATATTGAGACAATCTCAACACGAAGCGAGCAACAACATGTCACCAAAAACCCTCCCCGAAAAAGTATGGGAACGTCACGTCGTTCACGCCGGCAACGGCGAAGCCGACCTCATGTACATCGACCTGCACTTAGTGCATGAAGTAACAAGCCCACAGGCTTTCGAAGGTTTGCGCCTCACTGGCCGCACTGTGCGCCGCCCCGACCTCACCGTGGCAACCGCCGACCACAACGTTCCAACAGAGAACATTCACTTACCCGTGGCCGACCCCATCTCGAAGCGTCAACTTGAAGTGCTCAACGAAAACGCTGCGGCATTCAACGTCACGCTCTACCCCATGGGTCACAAAGACCAAGGCATCGTGCACGTCATTGCACCAGAACAAGGCCGCACTCTTCCTGGCATGACCGTTGTTTGCGGCGATAGCCACACAGCAACACACGGTGCTTTTGGTGCACTTGCATTCGGCATTGGTACCAGCGAAGTAGAACACGTGCTTGCTACGCAAACACTTCCTCAGTCGCGCCCGAAGTGGATGAGCGTGTCGGTGGAAGGTGTAGCACCGGAAGGCGTCACCGCCAAAGACATCATCCTTGCCATCATCGGTGAAATTGGCACCGGCGGCGGCATTGGCCACGTCATTGAATATCGCGGTGCAGCAATTCGTGCACTTTCGATGGAAGGTCGCATGACCGTGTGCAACATGAGCATTGAAGCAGGCGCACGCGCTGGCCTCATTGCCCCCGACGACACCACTTTCGAATACTTAAAGGGTCGCGATCACGCACCAAAAGGCGACAACTGGGAAGCAGCTGTTGCCGACTGGCGCACACTTGTTTCCGATGAAGGTGCGAAGTGGGACAAAGAAGTGGTCATCGACGCATCAAAGCTCACACCACAAGTCACGTGGGGCACTAACCCCGGCCAAGTACTTGGCATCGATGCAAAACTTCCGTCTCCCGACGACACCAACGACGCAACACAAAAAGACACCATTGCTCGCGCACTGGAATACATGGGTCTCACCGCCGGCACTGCCATTCGCGACATCAAGGTCGACACTGTGTTCATTGGTTCCTGCACCAACTCGCGCATTGAAGACCTGCGTGCCGCTGCAGCTGTTTTGAAAGGTCGCAAAGTTACCGCACCACGCGTGATGGTGGTACCTGGTTCGCACCGCGTGAAATTGCAAGCAGAAGCCGAAGGCCTGCACACCATTTTCACCGATGCCGGCGCCGACTGGCGTGAACCTGGTTGCTCTATGTGCCTTGCCATGAACCCCGACAAACTTGCTCCGGGCGAACGCTCTGCATCTACCTCTAACCGCAACTTCGAAGGCCGCCAAGGCCGCGGCGGACGCACACACCTTGTGTCGCCTGCTGTTGCTGCTGCCACTGCAGTTGCTGGTCACTTCGCTACCCCATCAGATTTGAAATAAGAAAGTTCGAAAGGAACACACAATGAAAGCTGTTCGCGTTATTTCTGGCACCGCACTTCCCTTGAAGCGCTCCGATGTTGACACCGACCAAATTATTCCTGCCGAGTGGTTGAAGCGCGTTGAGCGCACTGGCTTTGAAAAAGGCCTCTTCTCCACCTGGCGCGACGACCGCAACTTCGTCATGAACGACGAGCGTTATGCGGGTGCATCTATTTTGGTTGCTGGCCCGTCGTTCGGCGTGGGCTCTTCACGTGAGCACGCGGTGTGGGCACTTCTGCAATACGGTTTCAACGCAGTCATTGCGCCATCGTTTTCCGACATCTTCCGCAACAACTGCACCAAGAACGGCCTCGTTCCAGTTGTGGTAGCAGAAAGCGTTGTTCAACAGTTGTGGGACGCCATTGAGGCCGACCCCACCACCGACATCACCGTCGACATGGAGAACTTAAAAATTGAAGTTCCCTCACGTGGCATTGCTGCTCCATTCCCTATGGACGCGCCAACACAGCATCGCTTCTTGAATGGCCTCGACGACATTGGCATCACCATGACCCATGAATCGGAAATCACTAGCTTCGAAGCCAAGCGCCCCGCCTGGCTGTAAGTTGCGCCGTCACATCAACTGGGAAGCCGAAATTCCTTGTTGAACATGAGGGAAATATATGCAAAATGGTTTGAAACGCGGTTTAAACCGTGTTAAACCATGTCTATGAAAATCTCTTCGCGTTCTTCTGCGCTCATGCTTACCGCTACAGCACTCCTCGCCATCAGCGCCTGTGGCGGTTCAGATGCCTCAGGCCAAAATGACGTACCTGTCTCCGCGTATCAGAAAAACGCAGCCTTGTGCACCACGGTCAAAGGGCGAACAACGTGCACCCAAGTTCAACAAACGGTAGCAATAAGACCAGCGACAACTACGACGACTGCGACGACGGCGACGACGGCACCAACTTCCACTACTACCAATCTTGCAGTGAACACAGCAGCTATTTGCACGGCGCCAACTACCACTGCTCCTGGGCCGGTGACGACCTACACCGTTGTCGATAGAGCTGGGCGGGTAACACGAGTTACTGTGAAACCAGTTGCGCCTCCAGCAACAACCATCGACCCCAGGTGCACCCCCGCTACGACCGTGGCGCCCACAACAATTGCACCACAAACAATTACGACGCCAACGACAATTGCACCGGCAACAACAATCGCACCAGCAACAACAGCAGCCACCATCGCCCCGGCAACCACAGCGAAGAAGCCAATCTGTGATGCTGTGCGCAAAAAACGGCGCCTGTGCTGATTTCTTTGAAAGGGTCGCTTCAAGCGGAACGCCTTGATGCATCGATCACCGGGTGCTAAACAAGACATATGAAAATTTCTCCTCGTTCTACAGCACTCGTCCTCACTGGGGCTGCTCTACTCGCCATCAGCGCTTGCGGGGGCTCCGATACTCCCGATCAAAAAGACGTACCAGTTTCCACATTTCAAAAAAATGCCGCATTGTCGTTCACCACGTTGCCAGCAACAACTGCACCAAAAACCATCACCACTCCGATGCCAGCACTTCCTGGCTCCAAGGCAACAACAACTACAGCAGCGAAAACAACCGCCACTACAGCCGTGAAAACAGTGACCACACCGTTGCCAAAGCTTCCCATCAGGCCAAAATAAAAATCAGCTCAACTGAAGTTCAAGCTGCTCGATTTACTTCTTAAATTTGACGGCGAGAAACCCTCGCTTTGTACCAATCTGCGGAGTCCGAACAGCAACAGAGATTCTGCACGTACCTGTGCGCAAACCCAATAGCTTGCCTTTCACTAACTTGCAGGTCTTTGCCGAGTTCGGTATGACCTGCGCAGTAATTTTCGACTTCAGCCAAATGTTCAAACCAGCATTCACTGCAATCTGACGCAGTGTGAGGTTGGTAAAACTGAAGTAGCCAGCAGATGCAGAAACCGATGCACTTGGCGGGGCGGTTGTCGTCACTGCAGGAATAGTTGTGGTTGTGGTGGTAGTAGTGGCAGCCGCACCCGAAACCACACAACCACTTTTTTCTGTTGGTGTGATTCCATTCAGAGCCTTACCCGGCCAACCTGTCTTGCCAGCTGTGTAGTAAATGCATTGCAACGACCACACTTTGGTGCCCCACACCGTCATCGTGGGTCGGTTGCCCAAGAATTCAATAGAGGTCAGAATATTGTCTGAAAAAACACCGCTGCCAAAGATGGTGACAGAAGCCGGAATCTGCACCGACGTCAGTTCATTGTTAATAAAGGCATTGTTGCCGAGACTTGTGAGAGAGTTCGGAAGTTGCAATGTCGCTAAATTGTTAGTGGAAAAAGCATCTGCACCAATTGTCAATAGTGAATTCGGAAAACTCACTGACGTGAGCTGATTTTTCCAGAATGCGGAGGAGCCGATACTCGTCACAGAACTCCCCAGCACCACCGACGTCAACTTGTTGGTGTCAAATGCATTGTCGTCAATGGTCGTTACAGAATTCGGAATTGTCAACGAAGTTAACTCGTTAAAACTAAATGAACTTACACCTACACTCGTCACCGAGTTACCTAACACCACCGACGTCAACTTATTAATGTGGAATGCTCTCGCATCAATTCTTGTCACTGAATCAGGAATGATGACTGACGTCAACTGATTGTACGAGAATGCATCGCTTTTAATACGCGTTACCGAATTTGGAATCGTCACTGCCACCAACTCAAGGTAATCAAACGCATAACTTCCAATACTCGTGACCGGAGTTAAACCATTGAGTGACGGAATGACTATTGACATCCCCGTACAGCTACTACTGCAACCTGTGATCTCACCAGGGTCACTCACATCGAAATCAAATGCTCCCGTGTACTCAGCAGCATGAGCAGGTGACGTAAGAGCTGTGGGAAGGCTGATGATTGATGTGACCGCAATGGCAACGATGGCTACGAGTAGCTGACGCAGGTGTAAGCGATTTTTGAAATTATGCATTCAACACAATAACGCTCTTCACCCAGCTCCAATCACTCGGCTTCAAATTTTTAGCACGTAATACGTAGGTGCAGGCTCGAGAGCCCACGCAACACAAAACTAGGTTCATAGCGCAAAGGCCACTCTTCAGGGTCACCTTTCGCATTGGTCACTTCCATCGTGTTCCAACGCTGTGCAATTTTCTCCAGCGCAATGACACTCTCTAAACGTGACAACGGTGCACCAATACAAAAGTGCACTCCTCCACCAAAGGCCATGTGGTCGCGCACGTTCTCGCGGTCGGGATTAAACGCATTGGGTTCGGGAAACTTCGCTGGGTCGCGGTTTGCTGCGGTGTATGCCAAAAAGATCTTCGAACCTGCAGGAATGGGCACGCCACCCACTTCAGCATCAACCTTTGCCACACGGAACAAGCCCTGGCTCGGGGTCGACAATCGCAACGACTCTTCCACCACCAATGCGGCACGGTCGGGGTTGGCTTTCAATGCTTCCCATTCGGCGGGGTGCGTTGCAAGGTCAACCAGCATTGCACTGAACGACTTCGTAGTGGTTTCGTTGCCTGCGCCCACCAGCGCCTGCAAAATGCCCATTGCTTCTTCGAGCGTCAACTTACGTGTGGTGTTGCCGTCTGCATCGGGCTCCGGAAGTGGCAGGTCGGCTTTCACCAACATGCTGATGACATCGTCGGTGGGGTTCGCAATGCGCTTTTGAATTTCATCGTGCATGAACTGCTGTAGTTCCACCACACCATGGGCGGCTTCAATGGCTCGCTCGTCAGGCAAACGTGAACCAATACCTGCAGTGGTGTCGTCGCTCCAGCGCTTCACGTTCGCCGCATCTTCCACAGGCAAGTTCAACGCTTTAATAATGACCTTCACTGGCACCGGCTCGGAAAAGAGGTGCTTCACGTCTACGGGTTGCGAATAGTCGAGCGCATCTAATGCCTCTTCAACAATTACTTCCAGCGCCGGGCGCAAGGCTGCAATAACGCGAGCATTAAATGCCTTCGCAACAGTGGCGCGGTACCGCGTGTGGTTTGGCGGGTCAACGGTCATGAGTGTTGCCGGGCGCACCCAACCCTTTTTCTTGATTTCAGCAATTTGCTCGGCAATGTGTGGTTGGGGTGGCTCGTTAGCCGACACGCCATACTCGGAAGAAAACACGGTGGGGTTCTTCACCACTGCATTCACATGTTCATAGCTCGTGATGAAATACATGTTCGATGGCGCATGAAACCATGCAGGCGAAGCTGCACGCATGGCATCGTAAAACGGATACGGGTCTTGTTGAAATGCCTCGCCGAAGCGATCGAAGGTGTCTAACAATTCATTCGACATGTTCTTTACCCCTTTGTACTTGCCCGGCCAGGTATGACCACACCGCGCCCCACAATTTTGCCTGCCTCTAACTCGCTATATGCCGTATTCACTTCATCGAGCCCATAGCGATTGGTCACCACTTTTGCAGGGTCAAAGAGCCCGCGATTCATGAGCCCAATGAGTGTTTCCATGTCGCTACTCGCCCGCGCGCCATAGCTGCCCAGAATCTGAATTTTGCGTCGCACCATATGCAAAATAGGAATGCTCGCGGTCACGTCTTTCGGAGCCAAGCCCACCATCACCAAACGGCCCAGGTCGTCGAGCATCATCACGCCCGCTTCGACGGTTTGTGGCAAACCCAATGCTTCAAACACCACGTCGACCCCGCGCCCACCTGTGGTGTCGCGCACAAACTGCACAGCATCGACATTTTTCGAGTTCACCAAGTGTGTGGCACCCAATGCTTTGGCCGCTGCAAGTTTTTCATCGCTCACATCGACCGCAAATATTTGCGAAGCACCCATGGCATGAGCAATTTGAATAATGCTCGAGCCCACACCGCCACAACCAATGACCACAACGGTCTCGCCAATTTTCAATTGACCCGTGGTGGACACCGCACCCATTGCCGTAAAACCACTGCAACCCAAAATGGCAGCAACATCAAGTTCCACATCGTCGGGCAATGCATGCACACCACGCTCTGGCATCACACACATTTCAGCAAGGCCACCCATGGAATACTGCGCAATAATTGAGCCATCGGTTCTGCTCAAACGCGAGGTGCCGTCGTACAAGTGCCCATGCAAGCGGTTGTGCACGAAAAAGGTTTCACACAACTCATCGTGCCCACGGCGACAATGCCTGCACGAGCCACACGGCATGATGAAAGTGCCCACCACACGTTGCCCCACACGAAACACGCTTGGCCCCGCGCCCACTGCCTCGATGGTTCCTGAAATTTCATGACCCAACACACACGGCGCAGGAAAGGTGACATTGCCATGCACCACATGCAGGTCGGAATGGCACACACCACAGGCAGCGGTGCGAATGAGTACTTCGCCAGCTTGCGGCGTGGGGTCGCGCAATTCTTCAATAGTGAACTTTCCGGCTATTTTTTCCAGAACTGCAGCACGCATGGTGATTCCTGTCTCAAAGTGTAAATAAGCGTTTGGGGCGTAGGGGTAACTAAGTTGTAACCAAACCCATCGTACCGAACAACAAGAAAGCGCAGCGTATGGAAGAGAATCTTGTCCTCATTGAGCACCCGGCCGAAGGCGTAGCTCGCATTGTTTTGAATCGCCCCGACAAGCGCAACGCTCAAACCAAAGACATGATCTACCAGTTGAACGATGCCTTCGATGTGTGCGCACAAGACGACGCCGTGAAGGTCATTATTCTCGCTGCGAACGGCCCTCACTTCTCTGCGGGTCACGACCTCGCCGACTACGACGTACCGATGGATGCATTCACGCCCGTGTCTACTGCCGGTGGTTTCTCACTACCTGGCGCCGAGGGTTACATGGCCGTGGAAACAGAAATTTATTTGGGCATGTGCTGGCGCTGGCGCAATATTCCCAAACCCACCATTGCTGAAGTGCAAGGCAAAGTAATTGCCGGTGGCCTCATGCTCGTATGGCCATGCGACCTCGTAGTGGCATCGAGTGATGCAACATTCTCTGACCCCGTTGTGGTGTTTGGTGTGAATGGCCACGAGTTCTTCACCCACGTATGGGAACTCGGCGCACGCCGCGCCAAGGAATTGCTCTACACCGGCTTCCCCATTACTGCCGATGAAGGAAAAATTATTGGCATGGTGAACAAAGTGGTTCCTCGTGAAGACCTCCAACGCGAAACGTTAGAACTGGCCATGCACATTGCACGCCGCCCCGGCATTGGCTTGAAGCTTGCCAAGCAATCGGTAAACCAATCACTCGATGCACAGGGTCAGTGGCAAGCCATTCAGGCAGCATTTAGTTTGCATCAACTGGGTCACTCACATAACCGTGAAGTGCATGGTTTCTATATTGACCCAAGCGGTGCAGAAATTATTCGCACCGAGAACAAGCCGAAATAACCCTTACGGCATCATCTTTCCGCCGTTCAACATGAACGTCATACCGGTGATGTAGTCACTGCCGTGGCTTGCTAAGAACACCGCAAGTGGCCCACCATCTACTTCGGGGTCGCCCAAGCGGCGCATGGGCAAGTTTTCGCGCAAGGCCTTCACAAACTCGGGGCGGTCAACTTCCCACGCTTCAAAAGCGTCGGTGCGCAACGTAGGGCTAATGATGTTCACGTTGATGCCGTACTGACCCCACTCATTGGCCGCCGTACGCGACAACGAACGCACTGCTTCTTTGGTCATGTTGTAGGCCGTGTTGCCCGTGGTGCCCAAAATGCCCGAGGTGGAAGAGAAGTTAATAATCTTGCCCCAACCCTTGGCTTTCATAGTGGGAAACACCGCTTGCATGCCCCACAGGGTCGACATCGCACCCGTGCGAAAGATGTATTCAATTTCATCGTCGGGGTATTCCTCAACGGTCATGAACTTGGTTGATGAACGCGGAGCGCTTTGCGTACCAAAGCCCTGAGCGTTGTTCACCAAAATATCGACGGTGCCAAAAGCACTGAGCGTTTGCTCTACTGCACTGAACACCTGTTCACGCACGCCTACATCGCATGCAATACCAATGGCTTCGCCACCTTCACTTTGAATTTCAGCCACCACGCCGTCGAGCGTGCTCTGCGTGCGCGACACCACAGCAACGCGAGCACCTTCACGGGCATACACCTTGGCAAAAGCTTTTCCAATGCCTCGCCCTGCGCCTGTCACTATGGCAACGGTTCCGTCTAATTGACCCATGTTTTACCCCGGTATGCGTGAGAAAAGATTGCGATCGGTACACGACGCAATTGCACGCCGTAAACCTTCTTGCGCCATCATACGGCCCCGTTCATTTGCAGGGTCAAATGCGCCAGCCATAATCATGGTGTAGTTAAAAATAAACAGTAACGACAGGTCATAGTCGTCACGTGCTTGTTCAAGGGAATAGTCAGCAATACCCGCAGCATTCACTTCGTCGACGTAATACTGCAAAAACTCTTCTTCATATTGGCGCCGCACCTTTGTGGTCACACTCGTACCCAGCATCCATGCCATATCTTGCATCGGGGTCGACACCATCACGTTTTGCCAGTCAATCATCACCACGGGCAACAGGCCTGGTTTGCCGTTACCAAACATCGCATTGTCCATGCGCACGTCACCATGAATCAGAGTCATCGGCCGATTCCCCATTTCACGCATAATGTCGCGCAAGCCAGCAACATATTTTGGCATGAGGGCAATAAGTTCAGGCGTGAAGCTGTCGGAAAACTTTTCAATGGCCATTTCCCAGGTGCCAAAGAAACCAGGCACAAATGGCTCGATGTAATTGTCGTTATTTATTTGCATCGGGTTGTCGAAAGACAACTGCCAGGTGTTCCAATACCGAGCATGCAAGGGCACTAATGCGTCAATGACCATACGCACACGTTCTGGCGTTGCGCCCGTTACCTGATCGCCCAGGTCGTATGCAGCCAGGTCTTCAATGACCACAATGTTTCCACCGGTGTCGTAATTCATGGAAGCGAAATAACACGTGGGCATCGGCGTGGCCACGTTGTGAGCGGTTTTGTTGAAGAAGTCCACTTCGCGCTCGTACATATTGGTGTTGTTGGCAATAGCGCGGTTGGCGGCTTCAGGGTGAGCAAATTTTGCGACGACAGAAACGGGGCCCGCATTATTTGGCGAGGCATATTGCAACGCAATGCGCACCACCATGCCCACTACTCCTACACCCGCACCAATAATCTCATGCGAAAAATCGGTGACCGAGTTTTCGGCTCCAAGTGCGCTCTTATTGCGCAGCATCTGTGTCAGCCATGCCGACGTCAGTTCTTCTGGTTGAGCTGGAAATGACATATTGCCCCCTTTAATGTGCACCCCCGTGCACAGATCAAACTAACTCACTTATTTGCGTGCATTTCCCGCAACACTTTTCTGTCGAGTTTGCCCACAGGGTTTCGCGGCAGGTCTTCTACAAAAACAAACTTCCGCGGAACCTTCGGCCCCGCAAGTACTTCCTTGCCAAATGAAATGATGTCGGCTTCGGTGAGTTCTTCGTCGTCTCTCACAATGCACGCAAGAAGGCTCTCACCCATTTCTGTATCGGGAACACCAACAACTGCCGCCTCGCGCACACCTGGGCAATCGAGCAACACGCGCTCAATTTCTGCTGGATACAAGTTCACTCCGCCCGATACCACGGTGTCGGCGGTACGGCCAGTGACAAACACATAACCCTCTTCATTCACATAGCCCAGGTCGCCAAGCGTGAAAACACCCGGGCGAATGTGTGCAGCAGCTGTTTTCTCGGGCGCATTCAAATACACCACGCCTTCACCACTGTGGTCTATGAAATACAAGCGGCCCACTTGCCCAATTGGCACTTCCATATCGTTGTCGTCAACCACATGAGCAGTGAATCGCGCCAAGCACTTTCCGGCCGAGCCTTTGTACTGCAACCACTCAAGTGAGGAAATGGTGCACACGGTGCCTGCTTCGGTGCCGCCATAACGGTCGACCAATATTGGCCCCATCCAGTTGATCATTGCTTCTTTTACCGCAACGGGGCACGACGAGCCCGTGTGGTCGAGCAAAGTAAGCGAACTTACATCACATGCAGTGCGCACTTCATTTGGCACGTCGAGCAAGCGCGAGAAATGCGTGGGCACCATGGTGGTTCCAGTTACGCCATAACGCTGTATTGCTTCTAAGGCACCGAGCGCTGTGAACTGTTTCATCACTATTATTGGCCGCCCACCTGTGAGCCTGCGCAATATGCCCAGCGTGCCTGCGTGGTACATGGGGCCCACCATTAAGTACGGTCCAATATCGACTGGTTCGCGGTAATCCTCAACGTGTTCACGCACACTGCACGTAAGCAACTGCGGGTTCATGACGCCTTTGGGAAAACCTGTGGTACCCGAGGTGTACAACACATTCGGCGCAGCCGGCACGGAAAGGTCGGGCTCAACAGCATCGAATTTCTGCACCCACGGCAAAAACGCCCGTGCGCCATCACTGCCATCACCGCCGTCAATAGTGAACACGTGGGCAATGCCCAACTCACGGGCAGCAGCAACCACATTGGCGCGCGTGCTCTCGTCGCAAAACACCGCACCCACATTGCCATCGTTCAAGATGTAGGAAATTTCCTTTGCCGTCAGGTGAAAACTCCCGGCAACTATTTGCACACCCGAAAACCGCGCCATGAGGTACACCACAGCGGTAGGCGCAGCATTGCGCGCAATCACCGCAACACGTTGACCCGAAGCCAACCGCAACGACGCCAACGCCTGCACGGCTTGCTCGCACACATCGGCAAGTTCACCCCACAAATAGCTGGTGTCGCCGTCGGTCAGCGCCACTTCTGCTGGTTTGTTGTTCGCCTGCTCGCGCAGAATGTGAGTCACTTCGCTTCACCTGCAGCAATACGTTTTTCTAACCACGCGTGGAAATGACGAATACGGCTTTCCTGATACGACGACATGCGCAAACCAGTAATAGGTGCTGAACGCAACCCCACCTGCAACTTCGCAATATTCGTAGAGTCTTGGTCGAGAATACGCCCCGTAATACCCAACACATTGGGCTTGGTCCATGGCTCATCGACACCCAGCCACACACACTTCGCAGGCGCTGGGCGCTCACCTTCAAATGGCGAAATGAGCATCACTTCCATCACCGCTTGTTCATGTGAATCGCCATGCGGGCGGAACCGATACACCGCACGCTGGTATGAAGCCCACGGGTGAAAGTTCGGCAAGATGGTGTATTCCATTGCATCTATGAGTTCAGCATCGCTCACCGCATCGGCTTCATCGCCAATGGCAGGTCGCAGCGCAGCACGCCCAATTTGCGCCGCAAAAGAACGCAAGGTCTCGCCTTCAGGTATTTGCACCGGTGCTTCTTCGCCTTCGCGCACATCGAGCAACGACTCGAGCATTTCTTGTTCTGTGGGCACCCAATTCAACAACGGGCTGGGCGTACCGCTGGGGTGCAGAGCACGGCTGAAGTTTTCGTAGCAGTCGTATTGCGTATTCACATCGCCCAAGCGCACCATTTGCTGTGGGTGTGTACCGGCCACATGGAACGACTCCATGAATGCTTCTTCCACCACTTTCCAGTTCGCATTGAACACCTTGGCCACATGAGCCTCAATGAATCGCGTTTCCATGTGCCATGGCGCAAAATGCTCCACCAATTCACCCAAATACTCGGTGAGGGTTTCGCCACCTTCGTCAACAGGGCGAGGCTTAATGAATACAAACCCACCCCACACATCGACCTGCACTTCGTGCAAACCAAAGTCGTCGCCTTCAATATGCGGGAAGTCCCACGCCGTTGGCACAAAGGCCAATGAGCCATCGAGGTTCCACGCAAAACCATGAAACGGGCAACGCAATACCTTCATGCGCCCTGGCTGCGACACCAACTGGCGACCACGGTGGTTGCACACATTCCAAAACGCACGAATGGTGTTCTCTGCCGAGCGCACTATTACAAACGACATATCGCAAATGTCATACACATACGTGTCGCCCACCACGGGAACATGTTCTTCACGGCACGCCATTTGCCACACCTGTCGCCACACGTGTTCTTTTTCTAAATCGAAAAACTCACGCGAGGTATAACGCGACACCGGAATATCTTGCGTTCCCTCAAAGAAAGGCTTCTCTTCAAAAAAGTGCGCGGCAGGCAACACAGCGTCTTTGGCCGCAATGCTCTTGAAGCTTGGCCCTGGCGAACGCCGCAAGTGAACAGGTACGTCTTGCATGCTCACTCCTTGGTCACAATTGAACGGAAACGACGGTGATCTTTTAAGTCGGTGGGCACACGCGGCCCTGTTCCTACCCAACCACACATATTGGGGCACACCATAAAGTTGTCGCCCGACAACCATTCACCTTCACTCGAAAACACACCCACCTGATTGCGGTCGGTTACCTTCACGCCCTCATCGCTCAACTCATAAGTTGCCAAGGTGAGTGGATGTTTAATAGCGCGCATGTGTTCCTACTTCTTCGACGTTCTCATGTGACGCAAATAATCGTTCGTGCCAATTGTTAAGCCACCATCAACCCAAATCACCTGGCCGGTGATATACGACGACTGTGGCGAACACAAAAACCCAATGGCTTCAGCAATATCGTTCGCCCGGCCCCAACGACCCAACGCAATAGCACTAGCTCCAATGAGTTCGTCTTCATTGCCACCTGTTCGCCCTGCGGTGCCTTCGGTTTCAATGCGCCCAGGCCCCACTGCATTCACGCGAATGCCCATGGGCCCCAGTTCAACCGCTGCTTGCTCGGTGAGTGCAATAACTCCCGCTTTCGACGCGGGGTAAATACCCGTACCTGAAGCAACTGCACGTGCTGCAACTGAAGTGAGATGCACAATTGACCCGCCACCATTTTTCGCCATCAAAGGCGCAACTGCTTTAATCCAAATGAGCGGCGCCACCACGTTCACGCTCAACACATCGTTCGCTTCCGACACCGGAGTTTCCAACAACGAAGTGAACTTCCAAATACCCGCGTTACTTACCAACACATCACAGCGCTCAAGCCCCGCTACCAATGCAGCAACAGCAGCTTCATCGCGCACGTCCATTGCCGGCGCCGCGATGCCATTCACCATGGTTGCGGTTTCCTGCGCAGCAGCACCATTCATGTCGACACACACCACGGTGAAACCCGCCCGCGCCAACACCACCGAGGTTTCACGCCCAATACCTTGGCCAGCCCCCGTCACAATGGCAATGCGCTTGTCGCTCATGGGTAATTCCTAACGTGGCTCACGAGGCAAGCCTAAAACGCGCTCGCCAATGATGTTGTGTTGAATCTCTTCGCTACCACCCGCAATGCGGTAACCCGGCGCACCCAACACCTGCTCGGCCCATGCATAGGTACCCCATTCGCCCGTATCGGCAATGAGCTTCGTGCCCAACAGCGCCGACACCACTTTGCTCGTACGAGTGAGGTTCAACGTGCACGACAAGCGACCAATAGAACCTTCCGGCCCAATTTCGCCACCGGCTTCCACACTCGCTGCCACGCGCAACTCATTCAAGTTGTGAACAGTCATGTGCGTGTAATACTCAGCAACCTTTTGGCGCACAATGGGGTCGTTCCCCACGCCCAAGTGTTTCACCAAGGCCAACACCTTGGGCAACGCATCGCCACCCAAACTATTTGCCGACGAACGCTCGGCCGACAACGTGGTGAGCGCTACCTTCCAGCCCTCGCCCACCGGACCCAAACGCATGTCGTCAGAAACGCGCACGTCGTCTAAAAACACTTCGTTGAAACTCGCCCCACCCGTCATTTGGCGAATGGGTCGCACTGTTATTCCCGGCGTATCGAGCTTCACCATAAAGGCGGTCATCCCCGCATGTTTCGCACCCGAGGAATCGCTACGGCAAATCGCCAAACCCCAATCGGCAAACACGGCCGAAGAGGTCCACACTTTTTGCCCCGACAACACCCACATGTCGCCATCGCGCGTGGCCTTGGTGGAAACATTCGCCAAGTCGCTTCCTGCACCTGGCTCAGAGAACAACTGGCAACAAAACTCATCGCAACGCAAGAAGCTGCGCACCCACATTGCCTTCTGTGCTTCTGTTCCCCACTTCTCCACCGTCACCGGAATGAGATGCCGGGTCACGTCGAACAACTCGGTACGCCGCGGCACATAGAAGTTCGCTTCTTCAGCATCGGCCAGCATCGCAAAGTCGTTCGGCAAATTGCGCCCGCCGTATTCCACGGGCCACGACACAATGTTGTAGCCCGCATCGAAGCGCTTCATTTCCCAGGCACGGCCAGCTTCTAACTGTTCACGCTCATCGGCTTCCGACAAATTGTCGAACAAGGCAACAGTGTCGCTCCCTACACCCCAGGCACTACTGCCCTGTTCACGCGGTGTCGTGACAGAGGCAAGCCACTGCTGCACTTCCATACGAAATTCTTCAATGTTTGGCTGTTCAGAAGTCATTACTTCCATTGTTGCAGTCGTATGACTGCGAACCACAATTCGTGCTGTTAAACGATGAAAGCCTCAGGAGCGAGCGGGGTGATATCGCTTGGGTCGACCTTGCGGTCGGCAATGCCCACCATCTTGTCGCAGTCCCACACTTCTTCACCCACCAACAATCCAGTGGCATCGTCAACTGGCCACACCACGGTGGTCATCCCCATTGCTGCATAAAACGCATCAGGATCGTCAACTTCAATACCCAGGCTCAACAATGTCTTGCCAGGAAACGCCACTTTCATCATGCCCTCGGTGAGCACTGCATGGTCGTCAA
>Ga0315909_10002938_pt1 | contig 21328 bp, 38 predicted proteins | sample LakEriMetagenome_11_FD_203527 | JGI IMG/M metagenome (GOLD analysis project Ga0315909, IMG submission 203527) | Freshwater fungal communities from buoy surface, Lake Erie, Ohio, United States - Buoy 2 MA125 | ecosystem: Environmental > Aquatic > Freshwater > Lake | place: USA: Lake Erie, Ohio... | reverse complement strand
AAATCTAAAATCATATCCACCACTAAAATTATAATCCATAGTATCAAAAGTTCTATCCATTAGTTCAAATGATTTTTCAACCATATTGTCCCAACCACCAAGAAAATCTCTATATATTTCGTGAACATGTCCTATTTGTTTGTAACCTATATAATTTGCAATCTTTGGGTCAAAGTCAATTTCTCCTATTGAGTCAAGTTCATCTTGCCAAATGCTGTATAGTGCGTTTCTTACAACGCGTTCATCATCTTGTTGTGATTCTAAAAGTCCCCTAAATTGTTCTTCCGTTACTATTATTTTCATATACAAATAACTTTTTCATTTTGATTATATGGTACCTTTTTAACCACTGGTTCAAGTTCTTCACTATCAACAAATCTAAATGTTTTTATTTCACTTACGCCCGGTTTAATTCTAAACCTAATTGATAGTCTCTTTTCATCACAACCACGTTGACCTTTGTTTGACCAATAAAGATCAATAAATTCACTTGGTACTATTGTTTGATATTCATAAATTATTCCACCGATTTGTGACTTAACTTTATCCAAATATTCCTCAGCATCTTCGTTATTATTTAACCATTCAAAAATCCTTTGGATTAATTCATTATAAAGTTCAACGTATTCACCTTTAAATACAATTTTTTCGGTTTCTTTAAATATTGAGAAGAACTCAGATAAATAACTGTCAATGAATGGATCCATTTTTTTAACTTCAAAATAAGTCCCTGTTGGAAATATAACCTCACCTTCGTATTTTAAATCTTTTGTTGTTACAAGATCGGCCTTTAAATAATAACTTCCCTGAGTAAATGATTTTTGGATACACCCGGTTACTTTATCAAAAACAAAATCCAATGTTCTTTCTTCTGATTTTATTTTGGTTAAAATATCAAACAACGTCTCTTTGATATCGTCATCACAATAATAATTCAATCGTAAATAAGTTGATTTTTTTCCAAAATAATCACCAACAAAACTTTCTTCATATTTTTGATGTTCCAAGGTTCTGGCTTGTTTTAAAATATCATCCAAATTTTCCGGAACATCTTTTGAAAAACGTTGTTTATCCAATATTTTTTTAGTATTGGTATCATCAAATTGATCGTCCACAATAAAGTCTGAAATCAATTTTAAATAGTTGATAGTTCTCCCTTCATCTTTAAGTGCTAATTCAACAATACGAGGAAACATCCCAACGTTACTGAATCTAAAATAATCGTCCAATATATTAACTGATTTATCAAGTTGTACTTGATCAATATCAGTTAGTTTTTCTCTCATTTGTAGTAAACTACAAAATGGTTTATTTTCTTTTTGATTTGTACAAAGTCTCTGAAGTCTATTTTTATCTGTTTTGTTAATCTCATTTAATAACTCATATTGTTCTTTGGTTATTACAATATTTAACTTTTTTGATTCCTCAACTTTTTCTTTTTTGGATTTTCCCTTTTCTGGTATTTCTTGTTCTTGAGGTATAAAGTCAACTCCAAGTTTTTTTCCAAATATCACCAAAAATGGAGTTAATGGTATTGGTAAAGGTATAATGGCAACAATCATAATTATGATGTTTTTAATCACATCAGTTGATTGTCCTTTAATAAATTTTTTATCTTGTTCGTTTAAGTCAAAATCTCTTTTTTTACTATAAGATTTTACAGCGTGTGTTAAAATCCTAACAAGAGCCCTGGTTTCCTTTATTTCGGATGTTGCTCTTTGTTTAACATCTTTTAATTTTGATATCACTTTTTTAATGACACTTTCTTCACTGGTATCTTCAGTAACCAAATCACGTTTTTTGAATAACATACTAATAAATATTGAACCAAACAAAAAAGTCAGGAGTTTGCCCTGACTTTCTGTAGTTTATTTTATTTTTTTAAAGTCCATAAATTTTGGCTTTATCACCCATTAATGTGATTGCCTCATTTACCGCATCATCTTTTGTTTTTAAATCACCTTTAACCACTTTTTTACCGTGTAAAATCTGATACGCTGTTGATTTCACGTCAGCAACAGTAAACTTGTATCTACTTGCTTTTTTTGGTTTGTGTGCGTCTTTAGCATATACATCCAAATAACCAACTTTACAAATGTAACGACCCTTTTGTCCTGCTTTTGTTCCCATAATTTTTGTTTATTTTTTTAAAAGATTTATAATGATACAAATGTAATAATATTATTTTGAATAATCAAACAATTGTGATGTTATCTAATGATCTTTTATTAAATTTAAAATCATACATAGGTCTCATATATCTCTCGTCTCTAATACCCAACATTTGAAAAATATCTAATAATTGCATTCCGATGTCGTGCCAATTTTCGCTCATAGTATTATAAACACCACCTTCTGTATCTACATCAATAAAAAGTATTAACACAGGCAACCCAGTATTAAACTTTCTTAAATGATAACCATATAGTTTAAATTCTAGTGGAACAAATTCACCAACCGATTCTGAAACTTGAGATAGCATTTGAAGGGCTTGTTTTATTTTTTCAATGTCGTAACCATATTTTTTTAATCTCAAGTGTGTTTGATCATTTTCATTCAAGTTATAAGAAATTTTATATTTTTTAAAATCAAAACTATAGTCATATGTTTCGGTTTGTTGATCTTCCCCCATATAACTTAAATAATCAAAAAGAATATCAATAATGTCTTCTTTCTCAGTCAAACTTAATTTTATTGTGTTACTATTTTTATCTAAAATATTTAATGTTGTGATGATAGTGTAAAAACCTAATTCTGAATATCTATGAGGTTCTATTTCATAGGTTATAGTGATATTTTCATCATTAAGAATGTTTTTTATTTCAGGTGTTGCAAATTCAATCACCGTTGATAATATTTTTTTATTTTCTTCTGGAATTTCTTCTATATTTTCAGATTCCTTTAATCTTTTTTTTCTTCCTTGACAATGTGCTCTTTGGGAGAAACCTTTCGGGTTACTACAGTTAATACTTTTTTTATATTTCTCTGACCATTTTTCTGTAACCTCTTCTTCTTTTTTATAGTTCTTCCAAAAGTTTTCAAGTTCGTCGTAGTTATGTTTTTCTTTTGCAGAATCATAACCACACATATGACATAGATATGGATGTTTATCTTCTTTTTCTATTTTCCAGGAATGATCACATTTTTCACAACTAAATTTTTTAGATACATTTTCTCTAATTTGTTCAAGTTGTTTTTGTGTTACTATTACTTTCATTAGATATACGAATCTAAATTATCATTTATGTTCTTTTTGATTAATGTCCAATCTGGATAGTCTGGTATTCTAAAATCTAACCAACTCCTTTCTCCGTTATCCATCATATGTGAAACAAATCCAGTATATGAACCCCAATACTCTAAACTTTGATCTGACCACTGTCTATCTTCATTTTCACTTAAAAAGGTATGAATATCATTATAAAAATCTTTTATTTTAATATATTCATGTTGAATTTTTTTACCATCGTATCTATCTTTTTGTTCATATTTCCATGATTTTGGTTCAAAGTATTCTGAAAGTTCACTCCATACACTATCATATATTTCATCAGTATATGCTCCGTTATATGCGTTATTATGTAAAGAATATAATTCACTTTTTAATTCATCAAGATCTTTACTAAACAATTCTTTCATTGCCATTTCGTCACCAATAAGTTGCATTACATTTTCACTATCTATTTTAAAAACCCCTTCGGTTCCTTGTTTTTCTGAGAATTGTTCAAATAGTCCATCATCATAATCATTAAGTGATAATTCTTGGTTCCCCATAATTTTTACAATATAGTTTGCTAAATGATTTTTATTTTCCTCATTTAGTTCATCAATCACATCACTATAAACATCATCTGTTGTGTCCCAATAAGGATCCCAAAAGTCTTCACTTAATACTTTTTCAGCGGCATCTCTTGAACTAAAGTCTCTTCCTGAATTACTAAATAGAATTGCCAGTTCTTCTCTTTCTCTTAGATATAGATAATATCCACCTTCCATATAATAAACATCTGTAATTATATTATCACAAATGTAGTTTAATGTCTCTTGAGGATATTTTTCTAATTTACGAAGTAATATTATATTTTGCCATTCATCGTCAACATTTTCATAATCTAATTCACCTTCTAAACCATTTTTTTCTAGATAATCTAAAAATGTTTCAAAGTCGTCGTTGAAATACGAACCAACTTCATTCCAATTACCGTCATTAAATTCGTCTAATAGTTCTCTTGCTGCTTCACTCATTTAACATAAATATCATAATTTATTGAAATTTCCGGATTTGATTTGACTTTTTAGTTGTAAATCCAAAACGTAACAATTATCCTTAATGTCAATTATGTAATCTTTATTTGGAAACGAGACAAAATCACCATTGGAAATATTAACCAACATAATTCGTTGAACGTCCATACCTAGATAGTTTTTTGGAAAAGGTGTATTTAGTAGAATTTTTCCATCTTTTTCTGACATACCAGTAAATTCCTTTACCTGGAATGAGTTTCCGTTAACTTCAATATCAATTCCTTGATCTCTATCTTGTGTTGAACCTGGAGGATAATATTTAATGTTGAAACCCTTATTTTTTAATTTTTCAATAACATATTTTTCTGTAATACATCCCTTGTTGTAGGTATTCATATTTGCCCTAATGAGTTCTTTTAATAATGGACCATCCTTTAATAATGTTTCTTTGTTATCAATTATCCACTGATAAAAATCTTTTGGTGTATCACCTTGATTTGATTTTTTGAAGTTATCTAATAATCTGTTTTTTACGAATTTGTGTCCACCAAAATAATTTAAAATGGACCAATTGGTAAAATCATTTAATGTGTAAACTCCGACAATGCCAAACTTACTTTTATCTTCATTCCAATCCAGATTATCTTTATATAACTCAAATAAGATTGTGTTTAACATTTTGGCAAATCGTCTGTTTTTCTGAATAAACTCAATTTCCAGATTATTTGGATTATTATCTTCCGAATCAACAATGTCAATGTATTTGTTAATTGATGTTTCATTCTCAACCAACATTAATTTTTTAATTCTAACAATATTTTCTTGTAGTTTTTCCATTAAACTAATTGTATTTTTTTAAGCTCAACTCTTTCGGTTTCTTCGTAACGTTGGTCATGTCTTATGGAAATTGTTTGTTTGTTGAAATCAATTATGATTTCACCGTCAGCTCCTTGATTATTTTCCCAACCACTGAAATAAACATCTATTATCGCATAACCCAAATATTCAATTTCATCTGGTAAATCTACTGGTGTTTCAATTTCACCACTATCACCATAACCATTATATGTGATTTCAAAAATCCCATTTTCACCTTCATTTTTATATTTTTCAATAAAATCTGGATCCAACAATTTTTTTATGTCTTTTGGGATTCGGTGCCATTCATATTGTGGTTCAACATTCGCCCATTCATTAAATGTTTTGGAAAAATATTCTTCATTGGTTAAAGTTAAATATTTGTCAAGTAATAAAGTGAACGTTTGATCTTCCGGTTGGTAATTAACGTATATATGACCTCCACCACTACAATCGTAACAATCCAAATTAGCATATACTTCATCTTCACTATCATTAATAATATTTTCGGCCATTATGTTAAGTATTTCCAATCCCACATCATTAAATATTGGATCCAACTCATTTTTTCTATCGTAACCACTAGGTCCGGATGGTGTTGGTCCATAAGTTTCATGATAATCATACCCTTCTTCTGATTCAACCCAACGATTCCATTCAATGCCTTCAGAAAAAACCGCTTGTAAATACAGGTTTGGTTTGTGTAAGTTCTTTTTTTGATCGTCTGTAAGTTTTATTGTTTTCATTTTCTTTTTATTTTTGTAACTTCAACTACACTATCATTGGTAACATCTGTGTCGTGATAATCTGTATCAAAACGATTACCTTCCCAATATTGATACTCACCGTTTGATTGCAAATCATATAAAATATCTTTATCTATAGGATAATAACTATCAATTCTTGTATTATAATAATTAGTTTTAATTTCTCTAACGTCTTCTTCATGAACCACATCATACGTTTCAAGTGTTGGTCTTTTTAACGGTTCTGTTTGAAAATTTGGGTTATCTTTATATAGTTTTACAAAAAATGATCTTTCAACAAAATCATCTAGTACCATACCGAAATACTCACAAACATTGTCTAACATTTCCATATTTGTTGAGTCAAAAGGGTCTTCATCTAAATCGGCCTCTCCATCATCAATTCTTTCTTGTATTGCTTCTAGTATTCTAATTAATACTCCGTCCTCTAATTCTGTTACGTCCATAATTTAAAAATTTAAAGTTCCCAAATCAACTTCTTGGTGTCTGGTATTATATTGTCTATGTTCCATTAATAAATAGTTTTTACCAAAATCAAAATTAATGGTTCCTTCACCACCATCTCTTTCCAAATGATAACCTCTTTCATAAATATTAATTAGTATTTCAGATAAAACTTCAATAACATCCGGTATCTTAGTAACACCGATATTACTTTTACAAGTGTCATCAACATAACTATTAAAATTGGATCCTTGATAATACACTTCAAACTTTGCATTATTTTGTTTCCATTCATTTAATTGTTTTTTTACATCATCCTCATTTCCTCTGGAGTATAATTCAACAATGGTTGATATTTCATCTTCGTATGGTGTATAGTCATCAACTCCATAATCATAATGTAATTCAATGTTTAATTTATTCATTTTAGGATATAGAGTAAAATACAACCAACCAGTTTCAGTTAACCTATCTTCATATTCTTCATCAATGTAACCCCACAAATTATCAACTGTAATATATTTTTGGATTATTTTTTGGAAATAGTTTTTTATTGGTTCTGACATTAATTCTTCTGAACCCCCACCATAAAAAGCTGGTACTCCCCAGAATATAGAATCAGTTAAATAAAAATCACATTCATACACCCAAGAGTTATCGTCTGAAAGTGCTTGAAGTAACAAACAAAACTTTCTAAACTCTCTCTTTAACTCATCCGTTAATTTTGATTGTAAAATATCCTCAAGTGAATTCATATTAATAAATACTCTTAATCTTCAAACTCTAACTTTTGAGTTTTAGTTGCCCATATAGGTCGTTGTTTATTTTCAACAATCATGAACCATTCTTTTGCGGATGGTATGTAACCATCACAATCTTCTCTTACGTGTTGCTCACCAACATAACGAGTATAAACGGTTTTGCCGTCACTATTTTTAAACTCAGGACCAAACCTTTGTTCCATCTCAAATATTCCTTCTGAGTGATGTCTCCACATTCTATGATAAGAATGTCCATACCAGCTCTTCGTCTCGTCCAACCAATTATGTAAATGAATATAATCTTCCCATTTTCCACCAAACTTTTTGGCAGAACTTTTTGCATGTAAAATAGGATGCGCCATAATATTTTTTGATTTAATTATAAGTTTTTTTCTTCTAAAGGTAAATTTTTATATTCATCTTCAGCATAACAAGTTAGATAAATTGATATTGGAATGTCTTTTAATTTATCTTCATATATTTCATTTTCTAATGATATAATATACCAAGTGTATCCATCATAACCTTCTTCTTTCCAAACAAACATCTTATCTTCTCCATCATTGGTAAATTCAGTTATAATAACATTAATAGAAGCGACTGTCTTTGTTCCTTCACCTAAAACTTTACCGACCTCCATGTAATATTTGAAAGTATATTCTTCATAAATTTCCTCTTCATCATTCCATGAAGTCACATTATCTTGGAATGTTGTTTCAAACTCTTGGTTTTCAAATAAACCTTTAAGAAGGTTTTTTATTTTGATATTTTCTTCTATTTTCATTTTACAGGTAATACAAAATTTAAAAAAGCTCGGATTGTTTTAATTGTTTTTTGTTTGTTTTTGTCCAATTGTCTATTGTACCTAAATTCGTCAGCGTTTAGTTTTTCGGCATCTTCCAACATATTAAGGATTCTCCATTCCATATCCTTTCGGTTCATAAAAGTGTTGAAACCGTACATTGGAAAATCAACAAAATTAACCTCAACCCACTTAATTGCGTCATCATCTTCTCCGATTGTTTTTTCTTCAACACTATATCTTCTTAATAAAAAGTTCATAATCTTTCTATCAATTTCTTCGTGTTTACTTAACAAATCACCTTTTTCTTCTTCGGTTAAAATAATTCGTGTCATATCCATAAATAGTTAATCATTTAAAACCGGAAACTCATCTGTTATTTCGTTTAATCTAAAACTAACATCCAGATTTTCTTCCAACAATAATTTAAAAAACTCTTTTGATTTTTTTTCGGTTATCAAATTTACAAAAAATTTTGATAATTCCGATTGAAATTCTTTATGATGATATTGAATTCCGGTAACTTCTTCAATTGTTCCCCAAATTAATGATATTTTTACCCTTCCAACCCTTCCGATGTCAATAATGTTATGGCCGGTAGTTTCAGATAAGTCGTGAAGATATATTTGTTTTTTCCTTGGATTATATCTTATTGTGTAGAACTCTTTGACATATACCTTTATGGCGTTTGAAATTCCCATAATTATAATTATCTTACATATCGGATATAATTTTGATTTGGTTATCTTTATATGTGACAACCAATGGTCCTTCGTTTTTATTTAATGTGTCCAATGTTGTTTCATCCAAATTTATTTTATCTGGTAACATCACAACTTTATGTCGTTTTGTCATTGTTGTTTTTGGTTTTTGAAACAAATTAATCTGATCATCGTGTATACAATCAACAAGTGTTGGATATAAATTACCCATTGTTACAATTACCTTATCTCCGATTTTAACATCTTCATCAATGGTGAGGTATGGTTTGTTATCAACCAAAAATAGTTTAAATGTTTGTTCCATCTTGTTTTTTAAATGTTAATAGCGTTTCAATTTCTTGGTTTTTTAATTCAACAATCGGACTCCAATCCCCTTTGAACGTTATCCCTCTTACCGGTCTGTTATCAACCCAAACATATTCGCAGTCATCCTCAATACATCTTGGTTTGTCAGTTATTAGGTCGTGAAATTTAAATCCGTGATTCCATAACCATTTTAAAGTAATTCCTTTATCTTTATATTCTCTGGCGGTGAAAAAAACAATTTTGTTGCCTTCATCATATAATCTGTTAATTTCTTCCTTTGCACCATCAATTGGTTCCGCACTTTCATAAAGGTGTGAATCCTCATTTTTTATATCGGTACAAATAGTTCCATCGATGTCAAAAAGATAAACCCGTTTTTTCATATGTTAAGATTATTTTTTATATTCATAGATAGAATATAAGCCATTAAATTCTTAACTAAAGTGTCGGCATCTATATTTTTATATAATTCTGGGTACCGATCTTGAAGTATTTTATTTTCTTCATATTCTCTACAACTATTAAGAATATCAGACAACATTGATTTTAACATATGTTCTTTATTATAGTTATCTTCAATTTTTTTTTCCATCACTTGTCCTTCAAGTTCTTGAGTATATTCAATAAGTTCTTCAACAGGACTTAAATCCATTAAATGTTCGTTCCCTTTGAATAATTGACTTATACTTTTCACATTAAATAATTTAATATTTTTTCTTTTACACCCAATTGTTTTATTCCTTCGTTTTGTTTTGGTGTTAAAACAAAATTATCAATTGCCCATTCATCTTTCCACGGTTCACCAATTTTTCCCATATTCAAATCATCAACCGCAACCCAATGTGTTATTTCAGGATGGTCGTGAAGATATTGTTTAATTTCAATAGTTCGTATTTGTTCTGATTCCCATCGTGGTGACCAAATAAAATTACTGTCGTAATCCTTACAGTTCTGTATATTTGGTGTTAATGCAATTGGTCGTTTGATAATCCCTTGACTTTCGTAGTAATCACCAAGTTCTTCAAGAGTCGCATGTAATTTCCAATCTGAAGAAACTACAATCTCACAACCCGTTTCTTCAATAATTTCATTAAGAACCTTAATTGCTTTTTTATCAAAATCATCAAAACGAACAAATACTGGTGCATCTTTTTTATCTTTACTACTATCTGGATTTTCACTACGGTATTTTGCCCATTTTTTTAATCGTCCACCCCAATTATTGGATAGACATATAACTCCGTCGTTATCTAAGAATATAACTTTCATAATACAAATATAATAAATTTATTTATAAAAAACAAACCCCCAATAAAAATACTGGGGGTTCTAAATAGTTTGATTCAAGATTAAAAAAGGTAAAGTAAAGAGTTTTAAGGGTTAAAAAAATGATCGTTGACAATTTGACTTTTGAATTTGGGACTATTACAGTATCAAAATCTATTATCAGTCACGTCGGATCGTATAGTTGAACAACCTATTATTTAATCTTAACCTCAAACTATTATATTTCGGTATTGGAATTAAACACGTCAAGGACATCTTGAATTTGTTCAATTCTATCTTCCAAATCCTTGATTTTGTTATTTCTCTCAACCAAATTCATCTCAACTGTCAAAATAATTTCAGCTGACGAATATCTATCTCTATTTGATTTTCCTGAAGTGCAATCCATTTTTTTAAGTGCTTGAATTGTTGATTTCATTTCCGCCATTAAAAAGATATCTTCCAAAACCGGAGCGTTTGCTCTGTGAATTCTTGCTTTTAATTCTGACAATTCTTTTGACTTTTCTGTAACATCAACGTAAAGTTCGTTGATGCTATAAGGTCTCTCATTACCTTCCTCAACCGAGTTGTACTGTTGCATCAACTTGATTTTTTCAGTGATCTCTTTGATCAACTTGTTTTTCTGTTTTAGTGCTTGTTTTATATTCATAATGTTAATTATATGGATTGTTTTTTAAAATGTCAAATTATTTTTTGTAGTTTAAAACTTCTTTTTTGTAATAGTCGTCAAATCCCTCCAAATAGTTTGTAATCGTTTTGTTCTTATCAACACCAATTACCTCATCAACCAAACCAAAATTAAGGGCTTCGTCAGAATTGAACCACTTATCTCTTCTGGATGTTTCGTACATTTCATCAAATGTTTTTCCACAATTCTCGGCCAATATTTTAAATAATATGTAGTTATATTTTTCACCTTCCATTTGGTCAATTCTGGTATCTTGGATATTTCCTTTTGTTCCGTGACTAACAAAATGTGTCATAACTTTTGAATGAACCAAAGCCGATCTTTTACCTTTTGTTCCGGATGATAATAAAACGGAACCCATTGACGCACACATTCCAATGTTTGTTGTTACCACATCTGAAGAAACATAATTCATCAAATCAACAATTCCCAACCCACACATAACCGAACCTCCAGGACTATTAATATAAAGTGTAATATCCTTTTTTTGAACCGAATCCAAAAATAATAATTGGGCTTGGACAATATCTGACATTCGTTGGTCAACGGGTCCGGATAACCAAATAATCCTATCAACCATTAATCTTGAGAAAATATCAATTTGGGTTGCCCTTAATTCCCTTTCTTCCAAAATATATGGTGTTAGTGATGATTCAAACTGATCCAATGTTAGTGAACTGATTCCTTCACTTTTTGCAAAACTTCTAAATTCTTTTCCGTAGTTCATTTTTTTGATTGTTTTTGTAAATAATTTAATTCAAATTTGTTTATCTTGTCAAGTCCAACTTCATTAATCCTATCCAATATCTGATCAACATCATATAACTTTTCAACATAATTGTCAATTTCTTCAATGAAATCCTTTTCTAGTTTTTTTGATTTTTTAATATATTGGTCCGTAATATCAGTGATTGTATAAACAATTCCATATTTAACCAACATATTCTCTAAGTAAAACAAAACTTCGTTGTCCAATAATAATATATCCCAATATTGTTCATCATTTAAATCCGATGTACTATTTGGATATTTTGTAGTTATGAATCCAACGTTTCTCTTTTCATCATTGTTTAATATGTCATATATCACATCATAAGCATCTGATGATCTGAAGTTGAAATCAAACCTAATAAGTTTAAGGTCGTCACCTCTTAATTTGTATGTTGAAAAATCAATCATTGTTCTTAACCTCCACCACTTTTAACGACCATGGATCAAATAACTTGTCCACATCACACGTTAATATTTCATTATCTAGTGCGTTGAAGTATATGTCACCTTTTAATATCGGATCTTTTAATTTTTTAAGATAAGTTTTACCATCAACCTCAACATATAGTTTTTCATCCCGGTGTGTATCACATAAAGTATAAACCCAGTTGTTTATTTTGTGTTGTTCGGCTGATTCGCCACAAACCTCACAAACTGAAAATGTTTCTTTATCTGCTTCAATTACAAAATGTAAACCATTCTCTGGAAGGTCGTCCAAAAATATACTCATTCCACCGAATTTTTCTTTAACTAAAATAAATTTCTTATTCCAACCAAGGGCGATTAATGTTTCAAACAATCGTTGAACAATCCCGAGCCAACCATTTCCTACCGTGAAACGCTTTCTTTCAAAAATTAAAGGTTCGTTAGTTCTACGACCATTAACAACACCACCGATACTAACTAAAAAATCTTCAAACTCAGCGTCAGTTCTATAGTTATCATTCTTTCTCATCATTTCTTATTTTTCTAACAATAGTTAATGCGTTTGACAATGTCCAGTAACCATCCCAAAAACCTCCACGGTCATCAAGGAAAATGTTCGCATATAATTTTCCATTAATCCCATATGGTCTATCCCATTCTGGATGCATTTCATTTACCCCATGGACTTCAATACCCAAAGATTCAACTTGTTCTTTTGCATTCTCTAACCTATCTAAACTTCTTGCCGTATTTATCAAAAAGTATATCCCTTCCTTTTGACATTCCAAAATCAAATCAACCATTTTTTGACAATTCTCTTTGATTTCTTCGTTGTAAGGAATAATAGTGTCGTCAAGATCACAACCAATTATAATCTTACCATTTCTTAACCATTCCTTGACCAGTCTATTTGTGTAAAAATTCGCGTGATATCTCATTTTAATTTTAATTCTGATTCGTAAAAATAAGGACAACACCACCTTGGTTTGTCACATTTAAGTTTGACCATTTTACCGTTGTAACAACCAGTTTCAATAACCATCGCTTTACCGGATAGTCTGGTTTCCACTCTATCACCAACCTTCAGTTCATTGAATTTTGTTGTGGTTTCCATTATTTAATTTTCGGATTCAATTGTTTCTTCCTTGACAATTTTTATTTCACCCATTGTTCTTGAATAAAATTCCTCCAAATCAAGCCCACTTTTTCCACATTCACAAACTTGCATATCCCATCTTCGGTTTGAATATGATTCGTGTTGGTTTCCACAACTAACACATTCCCAAGTTACTTTTTTATGTTTTTCCATATTAATTAAAATAACCACCAGTCATTAATAATGTAAAATAAATTCCAACACTTAAAAATGTAATCCAAAAACTGTAATTCCCTGTTCTTTCTTTCCCGTGAAAATGAGCACCAAACAATAAATTTGACCCCAACAACACTAACATTATAATCTGACTTGTTCCCATATCTTTTTTTTACAAATATAGTAATTAATTTTTAAATCTAATTAAATTTTTCTTTTACGACATAATATATGAGTAATGTTTAAAGTGTAGTATAATTCACTATTAATATCAATTAAGTCAATTTCAACCTAATTTTAACGATATAGTGTATTATATCGCACTATTCATAAACCTGTCCGTTATTTTTAATTATTTTCCAAACCCCATCTTACCAGAACCTTTAATTGTTGGTGTTTTTTTCAACCCTTCAAGATTTTCAATTGTTTCTTCAAAAGTTCTACCCATAACAATAACCGAAATTACAACTTCTTTTAAGTGTGACAATGACATCCCTTCAGTTTTTTTGATCCATTCCTCAATATCAATACCTTTTAAATCTTCTTCACTTAATTTATGTTCAATATAAGCCCTTCTAATATCTTCATTTGGAAGTTCCACTTTATATCTTCTATCAAAACGGGACGGACGGTTGGTGATTCTTTCCTGTAACTTCTCCGGGTAGTTTGTTGTTGCAATATATACAACACCTTCAATTTGTTTAACACCATCTAGTATGTTTAATAATCTAGCAGTTTGACTTCTACCTTCACCAGCAAGTGAATCAATATCCTCCAATAAAACAATCAATGGTCTTTTTGGTTCAACTTTTCTAAACGTTCCAATAAATGATGTGAACCTTTCAACATCTTCTTCATCTTTGATATTAATTACAATACCATCTTTTTCAATTAGTTGTTGTGATATTAATTGGATTATACCTGACTTACCACAACCTGGTTCACCATACATTAAAATGCCTCTTTTGTGGATATAGTTGTATTTTTTATAATTGTCGGCTCTATTCCAAAAATTATCAATATCTTTTAAGATGTCTGTAATTTCATATGACGGTAGATGGTATAACTCATCAGACTTGAATGGTTGTTTTTTAACGGTATAAGTTTGTAAATTACCATTCCAACCTATTTCATAAACACCGGCAGGAACCTTTGGTACTGTAACATATGCGGGCGCATATTCATTATTTTTTAAATTACTCCAACAAGAAGGTACGTCAGCATCAATTTTTCTATCTTCTTCAGAATCCATTATTCTACCAATAACTGGTTCTTCAATTCCTGGATATTCATCATATGTTGTTTCTACTTCAGGTATTGTATCACCATACTCTACCGTTTTTTCAATATACTCTTCACTCATATTATTTCTTTTTAAAATTTCTCTTAATTCTTTTTGCCAGTTTCTTTCCATTGTTCTATCTTTTGCCAATCTTCTTTTCTTGTAGCCACTGTAATCCCGTCAATATCAAAAAATACTTCTTGAGTAAAAATCCTTGGATTACTTATTTTTGAAGGATCTAACTTTATTTTGTCATAATAAACACCTTCGTTTGCGAACCTTACATATATTTCAATTTTTTCCATATTTAATCTTTTTTAAACGCCGAGTAAAACATTGTTAATTCCAAAAATAATAAAATGAATCTACCGAAACTATTCTGGATTAACCACCATTCTCTAATGTCAAAATTAAGATAAATAAAAGAAAATATCAAATACCAGAAAGTGTTGGTGACAAGAAAATGAATAACTTTTAAACCGAATGGTTTTTCTTCTTTACCTAAGTACATACCGATGAATTACCAAAACAATTTCTTCAACTCTATCGTCTCTCAAAATAACGGCACGGTCGTCCTTGACAACCAAATCCATCATTCCAAGTTCATCTTTCATTCTTTCAGCTTGGATTCTGATTTCTTTTTTGGCATCATCCTCGTGTTTGAAAAACCCGAAATACGAATTACATTTGTCTGTTTTATCACAAACACCAAATATTATTTCTCTTGTCATATTTTATCTGCGATTTGTTTAATTAATAATTCATCTTCATTGGATAGTCGGTGATAAGCACTCCATAACTTCTCAAGAGTGTCTTTAAACTCTTTTTCTCCTATTGAATCTTCATCACCTCTAACTAATTTTCTAATTTCTGGATTAGGATGTGAACCCAAAACACCGTCATCAAATAACCATTCGGCCATTTCTCTTTTATCACTTCTATCCATATCGTCGTAGATTTCATCTAAATCCACATGTAATCTAATGTAAGGCATATTTTAATTTTTTACAAAGTTAAGAAAAAAATTGATTCCATCAATGTGAATCACCATAATTATGTTTTTCACTTGCGATTAAATATCCAGGATTTATACATTTTGATATTTTTTTACGATCACCAGATTCGTGTTTTACTATAACACCTTCGTGTGGAACTTTGGTTCCTTCTATAAAGTTATCATAAACAAAACTATCTTGTTTTTCTTTGTCCCAATGACCCCAATGTAAAAGTTCAACCTTTGGTAAATCCATTACGTCAAAGTGTGTAACTTCAGCCGGATAACTTTCGTATTTACCGTCCACCTCAACATCAAACCCAGCAAACTTTATATCAGTTAAACAGTAGTCGTAGTTCTTCTGTATACCGGCACCATATATTTCACCATATATTATGAATCCAGTTTCAAGATATTCATAAGTATCTTTTACGTGTTGCCACAATTTTTCTCTTATGTTATACTTTATGGATATTTCTTCCCAAACATTGGTATCATAAAATCCTTGTGAGTCAGATCCTTTCTCAACATTATGACTACCTACTATGTAATCAAATCCAGCCCATTTGTCACCAAAGAACATTTTAACTCGGTCCCATATAGTAAGTTTTTTCTTTCTTATTATACCAAATCTGGAATTTGTTCCATGTAATTTTCTGGTTATAACAACCATATCTTCCTCATTAAACATATCCGGAACATTCTTTTGGTTTGGAAACTTGTAGTATATGTGGAAGTTTGGATTTTGGTGGTACTTTACTTTACGTCCACCAGATGATAAAGTTATTGTTTTAACTGGTGGTTCAAACTTGAATATTTCAAGTAATTCCATACAATCGGAACCTTCATAACGATATTTTTCAGGTACGAAAGTAACCGGTATTAACAAACATTCAGAATAAACACCACGAAGTTTTACAGTTCTAACCCTTTGCCCTTTACGAAGGTAGTTAGTAACACCTAAACCATCTGACAATTTTTGTGGTATAACAGCGTCAGTAGTTGCGACAACCACTAAATCATCAACCTTATATTCTCCTTTTTTGGTTATGGCGTTCCATCCACCAACAGTTACTAATTCTATATTGTCAGCACCTGGTATTTCAGATACTGAACCTATTTTTCCTACATACGCAACACTATTCTGATTCTCCATCATCTTCTTGTTTATAAGTTAAACTTGGTGTTAATAACAAGGCCCACAAACAATTACCATTATTAGTAATGTAAGTTGCGGTTCCGATAAGGGCGAAAAACCCTAAGTAAATTAAGCTAATAGATAAATTTTTCATAATACAAATATACAAATAATTTTTTAATTAATCATCATTTTCTTCAAAATAATTTTTCTTCATTGAAACTGGTTCAACAAAATCCCACTTATTACTTTCAAATTCTGTAACCCATTCACTAACATCTTCTCTTGTCCATATTGGAGCAAAAGAAGGTCTATATTGAAACGGTACATTTTCTCTACTTTCCCATTCATCAAGTCGTTGTGTTACATCTTCAATAAGGTTTTTTCTTTTAGTGTGTTTAATCCACTCTCTATAATCATCTTCTGATTTGATATACATAACATCACCATAATTATAAAACTCCATTTCAGGAAATTCTAAATTTGGGTTGTTAGTATAAACATCAACAATACCGTTGTCACCATTGTATTCACCACAAAGTTCTTTTAATGAATATAGACTCGTGGGTCTTTCTTCCCACACACTACCGAACTGACGAACAGAACAGATATACAAATATCCATCTTCATATGAATGAATAAGTCCCTCAATTTTATTTTTCAAAGAAATAAGTTCGTCCATTGTTAGTTTAGTAAGGTCCATATTATATTCAATTATTAGTTTGTTTTAATTTATCTTTCAATTTATTAAATTCTCTTCTACCCTTTATTAGTGTTTTACATTTAGGATAAAAACGTATGGTATTAACATCATACTTTTCAAACCCAATTTCCAAATCAAAAATAATTGATTTTATATCATCATAGTATTTACCATCAATATCAAACCAAGGAAATTTTTCACCCCAGTTTTTATGTCCCCAACAAGATTGTGTTGTCCCAATATTGTTATAGTTTAGTAAAACTATTAATTCTCTAATACCATCATCAATCTTACAACCAAGTCTATCTGTAATTATTTTTGATTTTTCGTCTATTTTTTTATATTTATCGTCCATTGTTATTTTTGTAAGGACCATATTATATATTTAAATGTTTTTTTGCGTTTTCTAAAAATTTCTCAATATTTTCTTTTCCTGCAGGATTTGCTGAATGTACCAAGTATTTAGGTAATGGTTGGTTTTCATCTGCACAATATTCAACAAGGAACTTTGCACAATCAAGTCCTGTTTTTTCCATACTACCGAATTTCATAACCATTTCATCTTCGGACATATTTTCATAATCTTCAGGTTTTAAGTCGTAATGAAAATCAGCCAAGTCGTGGTCGAATGAAACAAACTCTGGAACACCATTAACCTCAGTATATTGAACAAACTCATCGTAGTTTCTTACAATATCCCAATCATTTTCCCAATAAAACTTATTATGTTTATCAGGGACCAAACCTATAGCATCCTTTGGTATTCTAAGGTCGTCTAAAAATAACTTATCGTTTTTCATTTTTATATTTTCTTATTAAATTAAAAATTTCTTTGATGTCTGTAAATTCAGATGGTGGTGAATCATTTCTTCCTGGAAGAAACATTACAGTAAATCCGTGGTTTGCTTGGAAATTTTCTTTAACTCTTATACCATTGATTTCACTAATATAAACCCAAGGAAAGTTTCCTGATAGTTTTACATCAATTCCTATTTTTTTAAGTCGTTCAACAAACACTGCGAGTTTGTCTGTACTTATTTTTGTACTACTTATTGTTTCCATTGTATATGTTCCAAATTTTGATTCTACTTTCATTTGACAAATATAAGAATTATTTTTTAATATAACAAATGATCAACAACATTAAAACGATTGTTTATCATCGGACGTTATTTACCTCTTCCATCACCATCAATATAAATTAATTTTACAACTTCATCACCATTTATAATGGATATAGTTGGGTATTCATCATCAGGCACTGGATGTGTGGGTTTTATTTCAATGTGATATTCCCAACATAACGAATCCAACTTGTTGATGAACTCATCCATTTCTTTAGACATTTCTACTTCCATAACATTCAAGTTTCTTATCCGTTACATTCCACAAATCTTTTTTTCCTTCCGTCATATGACAATTATGTTTCTTTCCCGTTCTCTCACCGAACTCCACAATCATATCATTATGACGATTACGAATAAGATGTGGACATTCTTTACATGGTTTTTTCACCTTACAAAGGTAAAGAATGTTTTTTAATAAAACAAATTATTTTTTGAAATTATAAGATTTTTGAATTGGTCTTTCACCATACTTCTTTTCCATAAGTTTTTGGTGTAATTCCCAATCCAATATTGATTCATTTGTTTGTTCCTTTTCATCAGGAAGGAGTGCATAGATTTTTGATATTTTTTTCATAAGTTTTGTTGCAACATAATTAAACCGTTCACATTCGTCTTTGAAAAAGTCCATTTCTTTATTTTCATATTTTACAACGTGATTAACGAACTTTTTTCTAACATCTTCTTTTTCTTTACTCACTTTACCAAACAAACCACCCATAGATTGAAGGAACTTCTCCGCATTATCATAAAAATAGTTATCAAATATTTCAATCTTTAAATTAACGAGATTGACATATGCTATTTTTAAAATAAACTCAATTTTGTAATCTACGGACATTTTGCTCGGATCATCACCAATATGTTTTATTAACCCATCAATTCTGTCCATTTGTTTACGTAAACTACTTATCAAATAATCATAAGTAAAATTCTGGATTTGTTTTAATTGTTTAAATGTCTCATCTTCTTTAAGAAAATCTTTAAATTGATCTTTTGTTATTCCTTTTTTAATCATCCTTGAGGCAACCTCAGTTGGTCTAACAGTATTTTCGGCAGCTTGGATATAATAACTATATAGCATAAAATCATCAAGAACCGGAATATTGAATCTTATTTTCCCAGATGAATATGCTTGATAATCGGCAATGTCGCCAACAAACCCTTTTGTTTTTTTTGTACGATGAAATTTGTGCATTATTTCGTGGGCCATAACTGATTCATTATGTGTTTCGTCTGATATGAATGTTTCATATAAGTCTTGCGGTTCCCATTCTTTTGGTACAATGAAATTAATTTCCAATTCAATTACCTTATCAACTTTGCTTACTTGCATCATTATTCCTTTATCAAACCTAAATGCGTTATTTACACCCATTGATGCGATAACAGGCTTACCATCATAACCTTCAATTTCTTCAACTGATACTGTAATTTTAATGAAATCAATTGTAACATCAGAAATTTGTAATTCTTCCTCAGTTATGTGGAATTCGTGTTTATTATCTTTATTGTTGATTTTTTTTAGATTGGAAGCAACAATTTTAAATAGTTCTTCACCGGCTTTTAATATTCCTTCCGGAACGCCAACCGCTTCTTTAATAAGTTTTAATTGAGATTCAGTTATAATGATTTTCATACATATAAATATGTTGGAGTTATGGTTTTACCCAACAACTCCAACCAAATCATCCAGGTGGTGATCTCCGGACATATCGGACCCAACTGGTCTTTTATCCATAATTTTGATTATTTCATCAATACTATACGGATTCAATCCGTTTCCATCCATACCAACATCCATTTTTTTTCCATTACCAAATTTCTTATCTGGACTAAGGTGTACGTGCCCATGTAATTGGATTACACCCTTATTTAGACCGTGCCAACTTTGTAGTGGATAGTGACACAAAACAAAATCTTTATCGTTGATTCTAACCTCCAGATAATGTTGTACACTCAAAAATCTATTTTGAATTTCTTCTCTATTTTTTTCGATGTGTGTATCATGATTTCCAAGTATTAAATGAATATTTTTGCAAACCAATCTATCAAGGAATATTCCGATATTCTCAAAACCACCAAATGAAACATCACCCAACATAATTAATGTATCATCTTGACCTACCATAAAGTTAATACCATCAACTATCCTTTCATTCATTTGTTCAATGGTTTGAAAATCTCTTGTTGATTCAATTGGAATTTCACCGTCCTGGGTTCTCCAATTTGTTACTCCACGACACAAATTTTTGTGACCGAAATGCGTATCCGAACTAATCCAGACTTTTCCTGTTGTTTCTAATGTTTTGAATTTCATAACTTTATACTGAATCTGTTTTTCATTTGTTCTATTTTATCTTCTGGAACTCCGTGTTGGTTTATTCCTTCGTGACGATTTTCAACAATTATTGAAAACACTTTATATCCATACTGTTTTGCTAGTTCAAAGTATGGTTGGAACTCCCATTCTTGTGTGAAGGTATTTGAAACGACTATTTTATCTCTACCAACAGCCATATCTGTTTTAACCCTATCTAAACACCAAGCGTGGGCGTTTTTAATTTTTGTCCCATCAAATTTATATTCACCGGTAGTTGGATTAATAAAATACATATCGGCTTCATAATGTTTTCCACCCAATGTTTTAGCAAATGTTGATTTTCCAGCACCACAAATTCCGCGACATATCACAAGT
>Ga0315909_10002936_pt1 | contig 21335 bp, 20 predicted proteins | sample LakEriMetagenome_11_FD_203527 | JGI IMG/M metagenome (GOLD analysis project Ga0315909, IMG submission 203527) | Freshwater fungal communities from buoy surface, Lake Erie, Ohio, United States - Buoy 2 MA125 | ecosystem: Environmental > Aquatic > Freshwater > Lake | place: USA: Lake Erie, Ohio... | reverse complement strand
CCATGGCGATCTTCGGCGTGGGGATCAGCTTCCTCATCATGGTGCCGGCCGCCCTGCAGTCTGCGGGTGGCGAGAAGTCGGCCATCTGGTGGATCGTGTCGGTCTTCCTCGTGCAGACATGGTCGGAGCTGCTGCTCTCTCCCAACGGCCTGTCGGTGACGACCAAGTTGGCTCCCGCTGGCCTGCTCAGTCAGATGCTTGCCGTGTGGTTCCTCGCGACTGCCGTCGGTGACTCGATCGGAGGCCAACTAGTGCGTCTCATCGACGTATTGGGCTGGGCGGGCTACTTCGTCGCCTGCGGCATCGGCACGATCATCCTGGGCGGGCTCTTCCTCACCGTGGTGCCGCGCATCAAGCGGCTCATGGAGGGCGTGTCCTAGCGCGGGGGCGCTGCGAGGTAGTCGGCGAGATCTGCCGGCCGCAGGCCTTGTGCCCGAGCGGCGCTCACCGCCACCTTGAGATCGACCGCGAGGTTGGCGGAGTAGTGCAGCAGGATCACGGAGCCTGGGCGCAGGCCATCCCCGTAGCGGTAACTGATCCGACCCTGTTCGACCACGGTGTCCCACATGACGATGTTGGTGATGTGGCAGCGGCGCACGACGTCGTGCAGGACATGTCCGTCGGGGCCGGCGCCGTAAGGAGGTCTCAGCATCCACGGCTTGGTGCCGAAGGTGCGACGGAAGTCGACCTGCACGGGACACACCTGCGACTTGATTAGCCTGGCATCACTCGTCGCGAGGCTGGCGTGCGTGGTGGTGTGGTTCTGGACCGAGCCCCATCGCGAGATGCGCTCGAAATAGGGCACCTTGCTATCGGTCACCTGGGATGACGTGAGGAAACTCGTGATGGGGATCCGATGCTTCTCGACATACTCCAGGCCGGTCTGTGACGTGACGATGCCGTCGTCGATCGTGATGAAGACGACGGGGTCCTTGGTGTCCACGCGGTAGGTGACCGGCAGGGCCTGGGCACTCGCGAGGGGTGCCAGCGCGAAGGTGACCGCTAGGGCCAGTCCCACCGTCAGGAAGCGCCCCATGCCTTGAGTATGCGCCTGCCTGAACATGTGTGTGGGGCCCGGGCCAGATGGCCCGGGCCCCACACAAGATAGAGCTGCAGTTACCGCTGCGAGCACTCCTTCTTGGTCTTGCAGTTCTCCGTGATGGTGTACTTCGAGGCGATGTCGCCGAAGTCCAGGCCCGCCACGAAAATTGTCGTGCCCATGAAGCCGTTCAGGGCGCCAATGATGTTGGCGTTGTCCACGAGGCCAGCCTTGCCCGCGATCTCCACGGTGTAGGTCTGCTTCCACGCCTTGCCAGCCTTGGTCGCCTTGCCCCACTTGCCCTTGATCACGAAGTCCGTGATCGTCAGGAAGGGCACGCGCGTGCCGTTGAGAGCCGCGAAGGGTGAGGAATCCGGCACACCGTTGATCTCGATGGTGAGTGTCGCGGTGTCGCCGCCACTCGTGGCGTACTCGATTGCCGGCTTGGTCGCGGTGAGCGTGATGCCGGTGTTGGCGCTGGCCATCGAGATGCCGCCGCGGTGGTTGACGACGCCGTCCATGAGCGGACCCGAGACGGGGAAGGTCACACCAACGACCTCCGACGTGGCCTGGGCCCGGGACGGAGCGATGGGTGCAATCGTGATCCCCGCCTGAACGGCTGCGCCGATGGTCGTGAGGGGCACCTCGAGGACAGTCGTGCCCTTGATCGCGGCCTTGGACTTCGCCGAGGCCGGGGTGGCGGCGAGGGCGCCGGCACCGGCAACGAGCGCCGCGGCAGCCGCGACGCTGACGATCTTCTTGCTGAGATTCATGAACCCTCCGGGGGTGATCCTCCCGAGACCCCGCCGGGGCCCCGGCCGCCCAGGAAGGGCGGCCTTTCGATCATTACCGATGCTTCACGCCTGGGCCACCCGATTGAGGGAATTGGTCGGATACGCGAAGGGGTCCGGGCCAGATGGCCCGGACCCCTTCGCGACTGAGAGCCGCTGCGTTACTACTTGTTGATCGTCGTGCGGATCTGGCCGAGGCCCATGTCGGGCGTGAAGACGGGCTGGCCGACGGCCGCGTTGAGGGCATCGACGACAAGCTGGTTGTCAGTCAGGTGCAGGAAGCCCTGCCACACCTGCTGCTTCTTATCGTCCTTGCGGATCTTGAAGTTCTTGATCGAGAAGAGCGGCAGCGCATTGCCGGCCACCGAGACGTTGATGACGGCTGTGCTGTTCTCGGTGTCGATGATGATGACGGGGTTGCTGGCCTCAAGGGCGCCGATCTTGATGGCACCCTTGTGCTCAACGCCATTGCCCGTGACCTTCGACACGGGGAAGGACAGCTGCGTGCCGGTCTTCTTGGCGGGGGCGACGGGGACGATGCCTGCCACGACGGGCGCGAGGGCCTTGTCGAAGGAGATGACCGTGATGCCCTTGGTCTTGGGCTTGGGCTTGGCGACTGCCGGGCTGGCAGCCATGGCGCCGGCGCCGGCGACGAGCGCGGCGGCAGCGGCGAGGCTGACGATCTTCTTGGTGAGATTCATAGACCCTCCGGGGGCTGAGCAGACCCCCTGAGGGGTCGACCGCCCACGGCGGGCGGTGAGGAGATCCTCACAGACGCCTGACGTCGTTGCACCACGGGCTGCGGTTTCCCACCCCGCTCCCAGGGAAGCCCCTCAGGCAGGATGGCCTCGTGAGCGACCTCCTCAAGCGCCTGGCTGACGTCGTAGGCCCCGACCACTGCCTCACGGATCCGGCCCTTATCGAGTCCTTCACCACCGACTGGGGTGGTCGCTGGGGCGGACCGGCATTGGCCGTCGTCCGTCCCGCAAGCACGGCTGAGGTCGCCGCGGTCGTCGCGGCCTGCGCCGACGCGGGCGTCGCGGTGATCCCGCAGGGTGGCAACACCGGGCTCGTCGGCGGATCGGTGCCCGGCGACGAGGCAGGCGCGCTCCCCGTCATCCTCTCCACGCGCCGCCTCACGCGCCTTGATCCGATCGACGATGTCTCCGGCCAGGTGACTGTCGGCGCGGGTGTCACCCTCGGTGACCTCCATCGCTACGTCGCTCGTGGCGGCTGGGAGTACGGCGTCGATCTCGCCGCGCGTGACTCCGCAACCGTCGGCGGCACCGTCGCGACCAATGCCGGAGGCATCCGCGTCATCGCACACGGCATGACGCGCGCGCAGGTCGCCGGCATCGAGGCGGTGCTGCCCGACGGGAGCGTCGTCGAGCATCTCGCCGGGCTGCCCAAGGACAACACCGGATACGACCTGGCCGGGCTGCTCACCGGCAGCGAGGGCACGCTCGGTGTCATCACCGCCGTGCGCCTTCGACTGCATCGCCCGCATGTGCCGTCTTCCGTCGCCCTCCTCGGCGTATCGACGTACGACGAGGCACTGCGTCTCATGCGTAGCGCCGTCCGCCCGGGCGTCACCCTGCTCGCCGCGGAGGTGACCGACCGGACGGGTGTCGAGCTCGCGATGCGCATGTCCGGCCTCCCCTGGCCCTTGGAGCGCCGCCACCCGCTGACCCTGCTCCTCGAGGTCGCCGACAGAGGAGAGGGCGAGGGGTTCGAGCCCGAGGTGCTCGGCAACTGCGATGTGGTCGTCGGGCTCGACGCCAGCGAGCGGGCGCGACTGTGGACTTATCGCGAGCTGCAGGGGCAGGTCTTCACTGCGTACGCCGCGGAGCAGGGTGCACCGCCCGCGCACAAGCTCGACATCTCCATCCCCCTGCGCGATCTCGCCGAGTGCGCTGAGTTGCTGCGCCAGCGAGTGGAGGCCTACCCCAGCGTCATCGCCTTCGGAGTCTTCGGCCACCTCGGCGATGGCAACATCCACGTCGAGATCGCAGGCCCGGCCACGGATGACGAGGCCGTCGACATGATCGTGCTCGGGGCCGTGCGCGAATTCGGCGGCAGCATCTCAGCAGAGCACGGCATCGGGCGCGCCAAGGCGCACTTCCTCGAGTTCTCACGGTCACCAGCGGAGATCGCCACCATGCGCAGCATCAAGTCGGCGCTGGATCCCCGGGGGATCATGAATCCCGGCGTCCTGCTCGCAGATAGGGTCGGCGCGTGACTGAGGAGATCCCCGTCGTCGGGCTGCGCGAACCCTGCCCCTGCGGCTCGGGCAAGAGGTACAAGGCCTGCCACGGCAAGGCGCGCAACCGCGAGGCCGTCGCACACGTGTCGCGGCCCTTCGAGGGACTGACGAGCGAGTGCGACTGGGTCGCCTTCCGCGAGATCGTGCCGGCGGCGACCGCCCCCCTCACGCTCAAGGACGGCACGCATCGCCGGGTCATCCTCACGACGGTCCTGCCTCTCGCCTGGCCCGCCCTGGTGCGCGACAACGGCGACATCTACCTCGCCCTGCAGGTGACCACCGGTTCTGGTGATCCCAGCCGCGATGCGGCGGATGCCCTGCTGCGTGCACTTGAGAGCGAGCCGGGCACCCCGATCCCGCCCGTGGGCCTGCCCGGTCCCGGCCCGCGCCTTCAGGACCTCATCGCCGATGGGCCTCTCGAGGTCACGATCCACGAGGACTTCGACTACTGGATGGCCGATGAGGCGAGTGTCGACGCGCCCGGAGTCCGCGACTCCCTCGAGCGGGCCAACAGCAAGGTGATGCCGACCGTGCGCCTGACATCGGTTGATTCGGCGTACTGGGTGCAGATGGGCGACAAGGTCTTCCTGCGCTGGGTCCGACCGGAGCCCGAGGAGAAGCTGCTGGATGCGCTTGCTCGGCTGCATGCTGCGGGAGGAAGTGCTCTTGCGGGCGTGCCCTCGCGTTTCGTCGGCTCCTTCCGCGCTGACGGCCTGCTCGTGCCCGTGTGGGAGCTCACTGAGGGCACGAGCGCGGCAGACACCGAGGTGGCCGCGGCCGACTTCGGCGAGCGCCTTGCTGCTGCACTGGCGGTGGATGCTCCACTGACCTCGGAGGAGCGCCGCGCCCGCGCGGGGCTGCAGAACCGCCAGATCACCCTGCGCTAGGTAGTCGCCTGCAGCGAGCCACCCCCCGGACCGCCTAGTTTTCGCCACTTGCACGACCTTGTTGGCCCGCTAGCGTCGTGTAACTGGCAATCTCGGAGATGGGCGTTGCCTGCCAGCGGCCCAGCCGGGCACGCACTCACGCCTGGATGAACTCCACGAGCGTCCAGGCAGCGAGTGCGGCGAGGACGCCTGCCGACACGAGGCGAATCCGCCACAGCGCGACGCGCTTCTGAAGCCATCCGCCGATGAGCACGGCGATTCCCGCGACGATGATGAGCGCGAGCCAGGCGCCGATGAAGACGGAGATCGGCTCGCCTGTGCGCGCCGCCAGCCCCGCGGTGAGCAGCTGCGAGAGGTCGCCCCATTCGGCCGTGAAGAGCACGATGAAGCTCGTGATCGCGATGCGCAGGGTCGACGTCGACGTGCCTGCGTGACGTGCCGCGGACTCCTCGAATTCCTCAGCCTCATGGTCCTCTTCCGCCATCTCGGCACTGCGGGCCTTGAGCCCAGACACGAGCATGAGTACGGCGCCCGCGGCGAAAAGGAAGAAGGTGATGCCGAGGACGAGGCGCTGGGGAAGCAGGGCGAGCAGCCCTCCCGCCGCGACCGCGATGGCCGCCTGGACGGCGAAGGCGACCGCGACGCCGATCCACACGGCGAGTCGTCGATACCGAGTGGAGAGGACGAGGGTGGCGATGAAGGTCTTGTCGGGCAGTTCGGCCGGGAAGATGAGAATGAAGGCGAGGCCGACGGTCGCGAGGTCGAGGATCACGACTCCGGTAGTTTCGCCGCCAGAGTCGGCCAGATCACGGGCGTCTCCGGCTTGCGCGGCCCCGACCAGGGTGCCGGCGGGAGGTAGAAGCGCTGTGCGAGGTGGTACGCCGCAGACTCGTAACGGCCGCGAATGCGTCGGAAGATCTCGAATGCCTCGTCCCGGTCGCGATCGATCGTGACGCCCGCCGAGGCCATGTAGTCGAGTGCGGAGTCGAACTCCTCACGACTCAGTGTGGATTCCCGGGTCGCATAGGCGAGGTCGACGTTGTCGGGAGGTGTGAGCTGCGCGCGGATGCCGTCGAGGGTGGCCGCATCGGTGACCGCTTGCATCGCCTTGGGCATGTAGGTGTCGGCCGTCACAGGCCCGCGAGGACTCGCGGCATCGCGTTCGGATACGCCGAAGACTTTCAGGGTCCTGTCGAGCCCACGCTTCCTGGAGCGGAAGACGATGTGCCCGTCGACGCTTATCTCCGCGGCATCAATGGAGAGAATCGCCTGAGCGCCCTGCTGGAGGAACGTGACGGTTCGAGGATCAGGCGCATCCTTGCGTATCGCGTTATGAATGGCTGCGGCATCCAGGGCGGCGACCAAGGCAATGAGCCAGTTCCGCGTCCCCACCGCTGAGCGGAAGCGATTGAGGGACGGGTACAGCGTCTGGGTGAGCCGCACCTGAGCCGCCCAGGGGGTCCACTGCGCGAAGATCTCGGGCAGGTCCGTCTCGCCCTCAAGCATGCGCACGCGCGCAAGGAACTCCGGCCCCCACTCGGGCGCACCGCTAAGGCCCGTATCGAGAAGAACTCGGCTTTCCCGCGCGAGGTAGGCCTGGTAGAGGGTCGGCAGGAAGCCGATGAGTAGTGCGATCACGGCGGGGCCGGTCATTGCGGCGAAGAAATCGAGGATGGTGACCGTCTCGCCGGGAGTGCCGATGAGGCCGAGCGTGAGAAGGCCGGACCCAGCCTGGAGGAAGGCGTCGATGAGGCTCACGTTGGTGGCGCCGAAGATCATGAACGCGTAGGCGCACAGGAAGGAGATGAGCCAGACCACGAGCGCCGCGATAATGCCGAGAGGCCCACTCCACGCAAGGACACGATCGCGAGCGCGGTAGGTACGCATGAGTCGTGCGATTCCTGTGAATAGGGCGTCAGTCGACCGGATGACCACGGCGAAGAGCCAGGAGACAGACATGCGCGGGATGACCATGGTGCGCACGATGCTCATCCCCGCCGTGACCAGCAGGAGGGCTCCGATCGCGAACGCCACGACACGGGCCGCTGGCTCCCACGTCCCGAGTCCGGCTTCCAGCGCCCACGTCACGCCCCGAAGAGTAGTGGCGCTGAGGGCCGGTGGCCCCCACTAGGCTGCTCACGTGACCTGGGATGCGCAGACGGGCGTCATCGTCGTCGGGGTCATCGCCCTCGTGGCCCTGGTGATCGCCGTCCTCCTCGCATTCCGGACGAGCCGCATGAAGACCCAGTACGCCGTCCTCTCCGCGGCGGATGGCCGCGCCTCCTTCGTCGAGGTGGTCGCGCGCAAGGCCGAGGAAGTCGAGGGGCTGCGGGACGACGTAGCTCTCCTGGCGGACGAACTTCGCTCGACCCAGCGCGAACTCCAGATGGCCGTCCGCCACGTCGGAGTGGTCCGCTACGACGCGTTCGGCGACATGGGCGGTCGTATGTCCTTCAGCGCGGCCCTCATCGACGACCACGGCAATGGCTTCGTCCTCACCTCCGTGCATGCCCGCAGCGAGTCGCGCAGTTACATCAAGCAACTTCGCGGGGGCATGGCCGAGGTGAATCTTTCACCCGAGGAGGCCGCTGCCGTTGCCGATGCGGTGGCCAGCATTCCGCAGGGTCGACTGGACTGACGGACTCCTAGTTCGGAATCTTGACGCGACCCATGCCGGTGAAGTGAGTGTTGGTCCACGGTGTGCCCTTGACGACTCCCTTGACGACGCCGATGCCGTAGTCCGAGGCATGGACGACCTTGCCGTCTCCGATGTAGATGGCCACGTGTCGGGCGCCGTTCTCGAAGTAGAAGGCCAGGTCGCCGGGGCGGGCCTCCTTGAGGGAGATGCGCTCGGTCTCGTCGTACTGAGCCCTGCTGTAGTGGGTGAGCTTCACCCCGGCGGCGCGCCAGGAGTAGATGACCAGACCGGAGCAGTCGAAGACATTGGGGCCTTCGCCACCGGATCCGTAGGCATCGCCAACCTGAGCGAGGGCGCGCTCGACAACTTGCTCGCGGATCCGATCGCCGGCGGCGAGCGAGTCACGCTCGCGCTGGGACTTCTTGCGGTAGTCGGAGGCGGCCTTGCGGCTCGCTTCCTCGTGGACGCTTCCGCGGGGCGACTCCTCTGCCACGACGGGTGCGGCGTGGGCCGCGGGTGCGGCGACAGCCACGGCCGAGGCCATGAGGAGCGGGGTGAGAAGGATGGTGGTCAGGCGGGTGGTGTGGCGAATCGTGCGGCGCATGCGCTCCCTCTTCCGTCCGCCTCCCAGGTGAGCTGTCGGGCTCGGGCTGAAGAGCGCCCTACCCGCGTGCCGGAGCACACGGGATTCGCCCCAGGAGGGCCATGCCCTCCCGGCCGCGACCGGCTGTCGCGTCCGTCTCGTCAGGGCGTGGGCCCTGACGTGGGTCCCCGGTACGGCCCCCCCCGTCTCCGGGCCGTGGTGCTCCCGGTCGAGGCTTGCCGATTCGGCGGGCCGCTCGTCGGAGGCGGGTGCCTCCTTCTGCCGAGCGACTTTGTGACCTTGCCATGACCGGTCGGGGCTGGGTCAAACCCGCGTCCGGATAACGGAACGGTAACGGCGTGTCACACAAGAAACAGCAGTAACAGATCCCCGTCCGGATCCCTCCATTGCCGGCCGATGCAAGCGGCTCTGCCTTCGCCCGGAGGCGGAACTCAGGGCAGGGGGCGCCGGAACAGGATGATGACCCGCTCGGGCCTCATCCCTGCCCGTTCGTAGAGGGCGGTGGCGCCGGTCGTGTTGTCGCTGTCGACCGAAAGGGTCATGGCGGTGCGGCCCTCCTGGGCGGCTCGGGCGAAGGCGGTCCGGAGGAGCCACGAGGCGATCCCGCGCCCGCGCGCCTCCGGGATCACGCCCAGGATGCGCACGTGCCCGGCTCCGCGATCTGCCCGGGAATCATCGAGCATGCACAGCCCGACGGGCTCGTCACCAAGCCAGGCGATCCACCACTGGTCCGGCCGGGCATCACGCCGATCACTGAACCACGGGATCCACTCGTCGTACGGATGCGGCGCGAATCCGAAGTGCTCGGCGAAGGCGATCTCGTCGATGCGATGCAGCAGTCGCCGATCATCGTCTGACTCGGCGATGGTGATCCGCACTCCTATGGGAGCCGTGGGCTCCGGTGTCTGCGCAGCATCAAGGTCGATGGTCATGTGCCAGAAGCGGCGGATCTCGGAGAAGCCCGCCTGCTCCAGGATGTTGATGTACACCTCGTCCTGGGCGAAGGCGCCCGCCTCCACCTTCCATCCGTCGCCCTCTGCCCGCCGCTCGGCTGCCTCCAGACCCATGGCCACCAGCGGGGCAAGAAGTGCGCTGCCATGCGCGGGGACGGCGTAGGAGTCGACGAAGAGGGTGCGTGCCTCATCATCCCTCTCGATGATGAGCAGTCCAGCAGCATCACCATCGTCGGTGAGCACGAGGCGGTGCTCCTCGCGCATGGCATCGGGATTCGTCAGGTCCGAGCGCACGGACTCCCGGCTCGCGTCAGCCATGGCGAGCACACCGGAGTCGGCTGCTGAGACCACGGCGTAAGCGAGATCGACATCGGGCCCATCGACATAGCCATCCGTCTCGACGAGATGGAGCGGTCGCGCGGAGTAGCCAGGAGAGAGCACCCCGCGAGTGTAGGCGTGTCAGGCGGTAGGCAGTGCGGCAATGCAGCGCACGAGGTACGGCGAGAACCACCCGGCGTACTTCGCCTGAATCCCAGGGTTGCGCCAGTCCGAGCCGCTCACGACCTCGCGGCACGAAGAGACACCGCACAGGCAGCGGAACTCGTCGTAGTCGCTCGCATCGCACATGGCGTAGTCGAAGCTGAGTTCTTCGCCCAACTCGATGTCGCGCATCGCGACAAGGATCTGGGACCCCTGCAGGCCGCAGTTGGGCTCGCACGAGTGGTTGAGCATGTCGCCGGGCTCAGGGGTGTCGCCGGACACGAGGTAGAGGTCGGCGTCGATCTGGATCGAGCGGTGCTGGCGATCCGTGCTCATGTTCGCCAGCTGGCCGCCATCGACGACCCAACCGCCGAAGCCGGCGACGGTCTCACCCGCAGCAATGGATTCGGTCGCGTAGGAACCCCAGCCTTTGGCGCCGGCGGGGCGGGCCTCAGCTTTCGGGGTCAGCCAGTTGTAGTCCAACGCAACCTCCTTGTGTGCAGCGCTCGTCGGCGCGGACGGGAAGTGTGACACGTGAAGTCACTGAAGTGAAATCGTTGCTACTGGCTGAACGTTCAGTCGGGAAGTGGCGCTGTCGCCGCTGAGAGGGGCAGCCGAGTCGGCATCCTGACCGCTACCTCTAACCTTGGCCCGTGATCGATCCTCGTCTGCTCCGGGAATCCCCCGACGCCCTGCGCGAGTCGCAGCGCCGTCGCGGTGAGGATGTCGCCCTGGTCGATCGGCTCGCCGCGCTCGATGTCGAGCGCCGAGCCAAGCAGACGGCGTACGACGATCTCCGCGCCGAGCAGAAGCAGCTCTCCAAGCGCATCGGGCCCCTGCAGGGTGCGGTGAAGAAGGGCGACACGTCTGCCCAGCCCGAGCTCGATGCCCTCATGGCGCAGGCAGGTGATCTCGCCGACCGAGTGAAGGCCGCCGATGCCGCTGCAGGAGACGCGACCGGCGCCCTCGATGCAGCCTGGCTGGAGCTCTCCAACGTCGTCGACATGCGCGCGCCCGTCGGGGGCGAGGCAGACTTCACCGTCCTTGAGATCGTGGGGACTCCGCGCGACTTCGCCTCGGAGGGGTTCGCGCCGCGCGATCACCTCGAACTCGGCGAGATGCTGGGTGCGATCGACGTCGAACGCGCGGCCAAGGTCTCTGGCTCGCGCTTCTACTACCTCATGGGACCTGGTGCGCTGCTGGAGATCGCGCTGCTCAACCTGGCCATGGCGCAGGCGACTCGCAATGGATTCATTCCCGTCATCCCGCCGGTGCTTGTCGCGCCCCGCGCGATGGAGGGCACGGGATTTCTCGGCCAGGCAGCGGAGAACGTCTATCGGATCGAGTCGGACGACATGTATCTCGTGGGCACGGCCGAGGTGCCCCTGGCCGGCCTGCACAGCGATGAGATCCTCCCGGCGAGTGCCCTCCCGCTGCGCTACGCCGGCTGGTCCTCGTGCTTCCGCCGCGAGGCTGGCTCCTACGGCAAGGACACCCGCGGCATCATCCGGGTGCACCAGTTCGACAAGGTGGAGATGTTCGTCTTCTGCGATCCCGCCGACGCCGAGGCTGAGCACGAGCGCATCCTCGGCTGGGAGCGCGACTTCATGGATGCGCTCGAGATCCCCTACCGGGTTATCGATGTAGCCACCGGGGACTTGGGGTCGAGTGCAGCGCGAAAATTCGACATCGAGGCCTGGATTCCCACGCAGGGCACCTACCGCGAGGTCACCTCAACCTCCAACACCACGCAGTTCCAGGCCCGGCGTCTCGGTATCCGGATGCGTTCGGGAGACGAAGTGCAGCCCGTAGCCACGCTCAACGGCACGCTATGCGCGATGCCGCGCATCATCGTGGCGATCCTGGAGAACCACCAGCAGGCGGACGGATCCGTCATCGTGCCTGAAGCGCTGCGCCCCTACCTCGGACGAGACGTCCTCGAGTTGCCATGATCCACGCGTCGCGAGTTCGCGGCGTCGCAGCCCTCATCGCGGGCGCTGCTCTCCTGGCTGCGTGCACGAGCGGCTCCGGTGGTGGGGGGTCGAGCTCCGCGCCTGCGCCGACCGGGACGGCGTCGAGCGCATCGCCCGCCCCCAGCCCGTCCGCGACCCCGACCCCCGCGCCTCCAGCGCCTCCTCTGTCACCGGGCAAGGCGCGCGGAAGGCTGCTCATCGTGCAGCCGGCCGAGGACGCGGCACTGGTGTCGGGCGGCCAGCCGATTCGACTGACGCTTGCGCGCACGGGCAACGTCGCCTCGTGGTTCACCGCACCGCCGCAGAAGTTCGCGGGGACGATGTCGACCGAGCAGGCCCTGCTGAGCCTGGGCTGGCGCCCGGCGGATGACGGCACCACCGCCACGCTGCCCAATCCGAGGCCCAACGGCCTCCTCGTCTTCGCGGGAGGGACGCTCCCGTTCACCGTGCAGGGCGCCAATGTGCGGGCTGACGGCACCCTGGTGCTCGACATCCGGCCCATCGGCGCGATGCCCGAGACTGTGGAGTCCTACGGACCCGTCTCGCTCACCCTCGATGGTGCGCCGGGCGTCCTGGATCTGGAGGCCGCCCTCGGCGAGATCACGGTGCGGATCATCGTCACCGGTGACCGCAACGACCAGGCGGTGGTGCAGGTGGTCGATGCGGCGGGCGAAGTGGTCGAGTCCACCTTCGTCTCACCTGAGCGGACCACGGTCGACAGTTGGCTTGCTGTGACCTCGGGAACGACGACGTGGAGCGATCCCGTGGTGACCTTCACGCCCCCGCAGCGGAGCAAGCCCGGAACCCTCCGGGTCTCGGGCACGCTCACGGTGGATGGTGAGGCCACCGACCTCGATCGTGTCGTGGCTCGCTGGAGCATCCCCCTCGGCTGACCCCACACGCGAAGAGTGGCGGGTTATGCCAGCCGCGACGGCGTGTCGCGCTGCATAACCCGCCACTCAACGAAGTGCGAGGACGGCAGTCCGTCTAGGCGGGGACCGTCGGGAGGTTGCTGAGCGCCGGAGCGAAGCGCTCGTCGGAGAGCGCCTCGTCGACCATGGATCCGGCGAGGTAGGACTCGTACGCCGCGAGATCGAAGTGTCCGTGTCCACAGAGTGCCGTAAGGATCACCGTCTCCTCGCCCGTCTCCTTGGCCTGCTCCGCGAGCCGGATCGCCTGGGCAATTGCATGCGTGGGCTCGGGCGCGGGCACGATGCCCTCCGAACGCGCGAACTTCACTGCACCGGAGAAGCACTCCGTCTGCGGGATGGCCACGGCGTCCATGAGGCCAAGCTCATAAACGTGCGAGATGAGCGGCGCCATGCCGTGGTAGCGCAGGCCGCCGGCGTGGATGGGATCGGGGATGAAGTCGTGACCCAGCGTGTGCATCTTCATGAGCGGTGTCATGCCCGCGGTGTCGCCGAAGTCGTAGGCGTACACGCCGCGCGTCAGTGACGGGCACGAGGCGGGCTCGACCGCAGTGATCTGCGGGTTGATCTTGCCCGCGAGCTTCTCGCGCAGGAAGGGGAAGGACAGGCCCGCGAAGTTGGAGCCACCGCCGGTGCAGCCCACGATGTGCGTCGGCGTATCACCGGCCATCTGCAGCTGCAGCAGCGCCTCTTCGCCGATGACCGTCTGGTGCAGCAGCACGTGGTTGAGCACCGAGCCGAGCGCGTATCGCGTGTCGGCGTTCGTCGCGGCGACCTCGACGGCCTCGGAGATCGCGATGCCGAGCGAGCCGGACCAGTTGTTGGGGTCCTTCGCGAGCTCACGCCCGATCGCGGTGACATCGGAGGGTGAGCGATGGATCGTCGCGCCGAAGGTCTCGATCATGAGCCGGCGGTAGGGCTTCGCGTCGTACGACGCCCCGACCTGCCAGACCTCGCACTCGAGGTCGTAGAGAGCACATGCGAAGGCGAGCGCCGTACCCCACTGACCGGCTCCGGTCTCGGTGGTGAGCTTCTTGGTGCCTTCCTTCTTGTTGTAGTAGGCCTGGGGCACCGAGGTATTGGGCTTGTGCGAGCCCGCGGGTGAGACACCCTCGTACTTGTAGTAGATGCGCGCGGGCGTGCCGAGCAGTTTCTCGAGGCGATGCGCGCGGAAGAGCGGAGACGGGCGCCATTGGCGGTAGACATCGAGTACGCCGCCGGGAATCTCGACGTACCTCTCACCGGTCACCTCTTGCATGATGAGGTCCATCGGGAAGAGCGGTGCGAGATCGTCAGGTCCGACGGGATCCATGCGGCCGGGGTGCAGCGGCGGCGGCGGCGGCGAGGGTAGGTCCGCGATGAGGTTGTACCAGGTTGTGGGCATCTGATCTTCGGTGAGCACGTACTTGTGCTGCTGCACGGTGTCGTCCATGTCTCCGCCTTCCGCAACGGCCGGCGGGGACGCAGCGTCCCTGCCGGATGCCTGACCGGGAGAGCCCGGGGTTTCGGACGGTACCCGACCTGGCAGCATGGCGGGCGTGGTTTCGACAGGTCGCTCCGTGATCCCTACCCCGCAAGGAACGCGCCTGATCGCGTCTGACCTCGACGGCACCCTGCTGCTCTCCGACGGCTCGGTAGGCCGTCGGACCCGCGAGGTGCTCGACCGCCTGGCCGACAGCGAACTTGACCTCATCATCGTCACCGGTCGCCCGCCGCGGTGGATCTCGCCGATCGTGGAGATGACCGGGCATCGCGGCGTGGGGATCGCGGCCAATGGCGCCGTGGTCCTCGACCTGGCAGATGGCCACGTCACCGAGGTCTTCCCGATGAGCGGCGACATCGCGCTCGAGGCCGTGGACCGCCTGCGCCAGGAGGTGCCGGGCATGGTCTTCGCGGTCGAGCGGGCGCGTCCCGGGGGCAAACTCGCACCCACCGGCGGAGCGTCGTACGACGCACTCGATGCGACGCTCGCCGATGCGACCGAATTTGCCCTGGCCGACGGCTACACCCCGCGTTGGCCGGTGCCCCCCGAGACGCATGTCGGTCCGATCGAGGAACTCGTGGCTGCCGGTGACGTCGTCAAGATCCTGGCGCGGCCCGGGAAGGGCGCACCTATGGATCCCGAGGACCTCTATGCCCGCGGACTCCGTGCAGTTGGACCCCTGGCCGAGGTCACGCACTCGGGCTACGGTGATTCACTCATCGAGTTGAGTGCGCCCGGAGTCACGAAGGCGACAACCCTCGCACGTGTGGCTGCCGCGGAGGGGCACGGACCCCTGCACGTCGTGGCGGCAGGCGACGGTCCCAACGATCTGCCGATGCTGGCCTGGGCGGGCACGTCATACGCCATGGCCAATGCCCACCCCGAGGTCCTCGACCTCGCGACGTATGTGCTGCCGAGCAATGACGACGAGGGCGTGGCGGACCTGATCGAAGCGGTGCTCGACGAGCACGCGCGCGGCTTCACCGCCTGAGAATGATCTTGCCGGTGACGCCACCGGCCTCCAGTGCGCGGTGGGCATCGGCGGCGTCGACGAGCGGCATCACACGATCGACGACGGGCTTGACGATGCCCGCTGCAATCCACGGCCACACGTGACGCTCGACCTGGGCGCAGATCTCGGCCTTCTGCTCCGGCGTGCGTCCGCGCAGGGTCGTCGCGTGGACGGTGCCATTGCGTCGCAGGAGTGATCCGAGGTCGATCTCTGCCTTGACCCCACCCTGCATGCCGATGATGACAAGACGACCGCCCGCAGCGAGGGAGGAGATGTTGCGCTCGAGGTACTTCGCCGCCATGTTGTCGAGAATGACGTCGACACCGCGTCCCCCGGTCTCCGTGGCGATCACCTCGGCGAAGTCCTGCTCGCGATAGTTGATGAGCACCTCGGCACCGAGTGCCGCGCAGGTCGCCAGCTTGTCCGCGGATCCCGCAGTGACGGCGACTCGGGCTCCGAGGGCGCGCGCGACCTGGATGGCCATCGTGCCGATGCCGCTGCCCCCACCGTGGATGAGCAGCCATTCACCGCGCTGCAGGTGGGCCGTCATGACGAGGTTGGACCACACCGTGCACGCGACCTCGGGCAGGCCGGCAGCGGTGATGAGGTCGACACCGGCAGGGATCGGCATGGCCTGACCGGCGGGCAGGGCGACCCGCTCGGCGTACCCGCCGCCTGAAAGCAAGCAGCACACCTCGTCGCCGACGGACAAGGAGGTGACACCGGCTCCGAGCTCGGTGACAGTGCCGGAGCACTCCAGACCGAGCCACTCGGGCGCTCCCGGTGGTGGGGGATAGAGACCCTGTCGCTGCATGAGGTCCGCGCGATTGACCGCGGCCGCGGCGACATCGACAACGATCTCGCCCGGTCCCGCGACAGGATCAGGCACCTCCTGCCAGACGAGCACCTCTGGGTCACCGGGCTGGGTGACGACGATGGCGTGCACGTCAGGAGGCCGGTGGCGGGGTGACGCTGTAGCCGTTGTTCTCCGTGTGGCGGATGACGACCAGTTGGTCACCCTTCTGAAGGATCCTGATATCGCTCGTGTCGAAGCGATGAACGACGTCATCGCGGATGACGGCAAGAACGATCTCTCCGGATGCGTCTATCTCCGCTGGCGAGATGCCGAGCTCTTCCTTGGTGATGTCGCGCTGCACGACCTCAAGGCCGCGACCCGAGTCGAGCAGGTCCTCCATGAGCGTGCCGGCCACGGGGGAGATGAGCGACAGTGCCATGAGGTGGCCGGCCGACTCCGCCGTGGGGATGACGCTGCTGGCCCCGGATTGACGCAGGATCTGGGCATTCGCGGCCTCGCGCGCGGCGGCGACGATCTCGGCCTTCGGTGCCAGGCGTCGCGCTGTGAGCGTGACGAGCACGGAGGTGTCGTCCTCGTCGGTAGCCACGATGATCTTGGAAGCGCGCTCGGTGGCTGCGTCGCGCAGGACATCCTCCCGACGTGCGTCGCCGAGCACTCCGGCCAGGCCCATGCGGTTGGCGTCCTGCACGGCTGTCTTGTCCATGCTCACCACGACGATGGAGAGGGGTGACATCCCGCTCTCCAGGAGCATGCGTGCCGCGGAGCGGCCCTTGACGCCGAAGCCGACGATGACGGTGTGGTCTTCCACGCGCTGCCTCCAGCGGTTTGTGCGGATCTCATTGCGTGTCTTCTTGGTGAGGACCTCGATGGTCGTGCCGACGAGCACGATGAGGAAGATGAAGCGCAAGGGCGTGATCACCAGGATGTTGACCACGCGAGCGGATTCGCAGACAGGGACGATGTCGCCGTAGCCCGTGGTCGAGAGGCTCACGGTCGCGTAGTAGAAGGCGTCGACCCAGGTGATGCCGCCGATCTCGCCTCGGTCGGCGTAGCAGTCGCCTTCGACGTAGACGATCACGGCGGCGATGACCAGTGCCCCCACGGCAATGAGGACACGGACGAGGATGTTGCGGAAGGGGCTCCACGGCCTGCTCGGGAGCAGGATCCGGGCGGTCAGCGCCTCGGGGTCATCGTCGCCGGCGAGGGTGCGCTGGCGCCTTCTATCGGCCACGTCTCCTGACGCTAGCGGACGATAGGCACGGGCAGGAGCGTGACGCGACTCCCGGCGAGCCCACCCGATGGGGGAATCACCGCGAGGGCGTCCGCCAGGGCCAGGCTGCGGAGCATCGCTGGGCCATCGAAGCGCAGCGGGCGGGCCCGACCCTCCTCGACGAGCACCGGGATGATCCGCGTGTCGTGCGGATGGCTCGTGACGTCGACACCGAGCACGACCTCGAGTTCGTCGAGGGGCACCCCGCGCATGGCGGCGATGACAGGCGCGGCAAGGGTGACGAGGCCACTCACGGCTGCCAGCGGATTGCCGGGCAGCCCGACGACGGGGCGGCCGTCGGGGAGGACGGCGAGGAGCATGGGGTGACCGGGGCGCACCTGTACGCCGTCGACGATCCAGCGGGCGCCGAGATGATCGAGCACGTCGTGCACGAAGTCGACGGGGCCGGCCGCGGTAGAGCCTGTCGTCACGATGACATCGGCGGTCGAATCCTCGATCTCGTCGAGTAGCGCCTGCCGAGTGTCGGGGACACGAATCGGAGGGTTGGCGCGTGCGCCCAGGTCGGCGAGCCACGGAGGCACCAGGGGACTGAGTGCGTCGCGCACACGGCCCGGGCGTGGCAGGCCTCGCTCAAGGAGTTCATCGCCGAGCACGAGCACCGCGACCGTGGGCGGAGGGATCACCTCCAGTGAGTCGTAGCCGGCGGCTGCGGCAAGACCGAGCATGGCCGGAGTGACGACAGATCCCGCTGGCACGAGCGGCTCGCCTTCAGCGCACTCCTCGCCGCGAGGGCGCACGTCGGTGCCCGGGGGCAGCGATGCGCCGGTGTCGTCGGGCAATCCGGTGAGCGGATCGAGTGGGAAGAGTCGACTGCCGTGCAGTGCGGTCTCGATTCCAGCCTGCTCCGTGCGCAGCACGGCGTCGCATCCTTCGGGGAGTGCAGCGCCAGTCGCGATGGCGACGGCCGTGCCGGAGTCGAGGCGGGTGAGTGCTTCGTCACCTGCACGCAGATCCGTGTCGGAGAGCAGCCAGGGGCTCGCTCCGGCGACGGCGTAGCCATCCATCGCGGCGGAGTCGAAGGGCGGTAGGTCGGTGAGCGCCGCGATCGGCGAGGCAAGTGCGCACCCGAGCGCGGCCTCGAGTCGCACGGCCACCGGATCTAGGGGACGCGCTGCCGCTGCTGCGACGCGACGTGCCTGGTCCCAGGGGAGTGCGGTACTCACGTCTTCAGGGTGCCACCGCGGCCTCGGCGAGGGCTGCCGACTCTCCGTGAGGCCTTGCGACCGCCTCGTTCTGCCCGTTGCCTCGTACTCATCGCCAATTGCGCGACGTTTTCGGGTCCGACACGTCGCCTATCTGGCAATAACCCTCGGATCGGGCGATGCAATGGCGCGGGGCAGCGGAGGCTTTAGCCGGGCCTTACCTCAGATTTGCCTGCCCCGGCGATCAGCCGCGATGCAGGCCGAGGTCCCACTCTCCGCTGAGGCGCATGAGGGCGTGAGCCGCCTCGCTGAGCTTGTCGTCACCGGCCTTGGCGACGGCGTAGCCGAGCAGGAATGTCGTGATCGGCGCGGCCGGGCGGTCGACCGCGTGTGCGGCATCGCGGGCGACGTCGAGGAGCAGCTGGGCATCGACTTCGGGGATGTCGACGCCGAGGTCGGTGGCCAAGGCCGCGCGGGCCACGGAGGTCCACTGGCTGAGCGGGTCGTGAGTCATGGTCCCATCCTGCCCGGATCGCGCTGATGGAGGAACCGTGACCGCCCCACGGCAGGCGTCAGACTTGACGTCTCTGTCAAGTTGACGTTAGTGTCAAGTCCATGGCGCCCGTCCTGCGCTCCCGCCTCGATCCCGCCGTCACGGCGGCCAATCGCGAGGCCATGCTCGAATCCCTCGCCGAGATCGACACCCTGCTGGCCAAAGTGGTCGCGGGCGGTGGCAGCAGTGACCCGGACAAGAACGCACGCACGGTCGCGCGGCACCGCGGTCGCGGCAAGCTGCTCCCGCGCGAGCGGATCAACCTCCTACTCGATCGCGGCTCGCCCTTCCTCGAGCTCAGCCCACTCGCCGGCTGGGGGACAGACGATCCGCTCGGTGGCGGCGTAGTCACCGGCATCGGCCGCGTGCACGGCACCGAGTGCATGGTGGTCGCCAACGACCCCACCGTGAAGGGTGGATCGCAAGGACCGACATCGGTAGCCAAGGGCTTGCGCGCCATGGAGATCGCGCGCATCAATCGATTGCCGCTCGTCAGCCTCACCGAGTCCGGCGGCGCGGACCTGCCGAAGCAGGCCGAGATCTTCGTGCCCGGTGGTGCGAGCTTCAAGAACCTCACGCAGCTCTCCGCCGCTGGCATCCCCACGGTCACGCTCGTCTTCGGCAGCAGCACGGCGGGCGGCGCCTACGTGCCCGGCATGAGCGATTACGTCGTCCTGCAGAAGGACGCTGCCCGCGTCTACCTCGGCGGCCCGCCGCTGGTGAAGATGGCCATCGACGAGGACGCCGACGAGGAGGAGCTCGGCGGCGCCGAGATGCACGCGCGCACCTCGGGCCTCGCCGACTACCTCGCGCTCGACGAGCCCGACGCCCTGCGCATCGGCAGGCAGATCGTGGAGCACCTGCGCTGGAGCAAGGCCGGTCCCGGGCCGGATCGCGCGCCCGTCGCCCCGGCCTACGACCCCGAGGAACTGCTCGGCATCCCCAGTGCCGACGTGCGCCAACCCTTCGAGGCGCGCGAGGTGCTCGCGCGCATCCTTGATGGGAGTGAATTCGAGGAATTCAAGCCTCTCTACGGCACGACGCTCGTCACCGGGTGGGGCCATATCGGGGGCTACGCCGTGGGCGTGCTCGCTAACAACGGCATCCTCTTCAGCGAGGAGAGCGAGAAGGGTGCGCAGTTCATCCAGCTCTGCAATCGCATGGGTGTGCCGATCCTCTTCGCGCAGAACATCACCGGCTTCATGGTCGGCACGCGCTATGAGCAGGGCGGCATCATCAAGGATGGTGCCAAGCTCATCAACGCCGTGTCCAACTCCACGGTGCCGCACCTCACCCTGATGATGGGTGCGTCCTACGGCGCGGGCAACTACGGCATGTCGGGCCGGGCCTACGACCCGCGCTTCGTCTTCTCGTGGCCCAACCACCGCATCGCCGTCATGGGCCCCAAGCAGCTCGCCGGCGTGCTCACCATCGTGGCCCGGCAGAAGTCCGAAAGCATGGGTATCGACTTCGACGAGGCCGCCTTCGCACCCATGCGTGACGCCTTCGAGCAGCAGGTCGAGAGCCAGTCGACAGCGCTCTTCGCCACCGGGCGCCTCTGGGACGACGGCATCATCGACCCCCGCGACACCCGGACCGCACTCACGCTCGCGCTCTCCGCGACGCACTCCGCCCCCGTCACCGGCGCCGATGCCTACGGCGTCTTCCGGATGTGATCACGATGCCCACTCAGATTCGACGCATCCTGGTCGCCAACCGCGGTGAGATCGCCCGCCGCGTCTTCCGCACGGCTCGTGCCATGGGCATCGAGACGGTGGCGGTCTTCTCCGAGCCGGACGCAGATGCGCCCTTCGTCCGCGAGGCTGACATTGCGATCCCCCTGCGCGGTGCGACGAGCGCCGAGACCTACCTCGACGTCGAGCAGATTCTCGATGCCGTACGCCGCTCCGGTGCCGATGCCGTGCATCCCGGCTACGGCTTCCTGTCGGAGAACGCCGGCTTTGCCGAGGAGATGGCGGCCGCGGGCGTCACGTGGATCGGGCCGACGCCGGATTCGATCCGCGCGATGGCGCTCAAGGTCGAAGCCAAGCGCCTCGCCGCGTCGGCGGGCGTGCCACTCGTGCCGGGTGCGGAACTCAGCGATGGTGTCGACGCAGCCACGGCGGCCGCCGAGGTCGGCTACCCGCTCATGGTCAAGGCCTCGGCCGGTGGTGGCGGCAAGGGCATGCGCATCGTCGAGCGACCCGAGGATCTCGCCGAGGCACTCGAGTCGGCGAGGCGCGAGGCGCAAGCGTCCTTCGGTGACGCGACCGTCTTCCTCGAGCGCTACCTCACCGAGTCGCGACACGTCGAGGTCCAAGTCTTCGGCGATACGCGCGGCAATGTCGTGCACCTCGGCGAACGCGAGTGCTCGACCCAACGGCGCCACCAGAAGATCGTGGAGGAGTCGCCCTCGCCCGGTCTTGCCGCTCATCTCGCCGAGCCGATGTACGCCGCGGCGTTGTCGCTGGCGCAGAGCA
>Ga0315909_10002934_pt1 | contig 21342 bp, 22 predicted proteins | sample LakEriMetagenome_11_FD_203527 | JGI IMG/M metagenome (GOLD analysis project Ga0315909, IMG submission 203527) | Freshwater fungal communities from buoy surface, Lake Erie, Ohio, United States - Buoy 2 MA125 | ecosystem: Environmental > Aquatic > Freshwater > Lake | place: USA: Lake Erie, Ohio... | reverse complement strand
ATTTAAAATTGGATATGCTGCCGCAAATTTAAGTGGTGTTGGTATTGCTTCAACTGCTGCTGTTTGTGGAGCATCCCTAATGATGGGTGTTGAGGGTAAAATTGTTCAAAATGTATATCCAAGTTCCACATTTAGAAGTACTGCAGGATTAAGTGCAAACGTAGTAAATCATTTAATTACTGTTCAAAACCCAACTACAAATAATGGAGTACTTAATTCAAGAGAAATAATTATGAAAGGGTTGAGTGGGACATTTAATAGTGGGCAAGCACCTGCTGAAGTCTTTGTATTTCTAGATGCTCCTTTAGCAACAGGTTCTCATATTTTTAGAACTCAACCAGGAGGAAATTCAATTGCACTGGTTTCAGAAGAAAATGGAACTATAAGTGAAACTACTAATACTCCTATTTTATCTTATGCAATACCTAGTAGTGGTTCATTAAATATTGATTTGAGTAGTTACAGAATTGTAGTTTCTCCTGGAAGTAATATTTCTCTAGCAATAAAAGCATCTAACGTTACTGCAACTAATACTTCTCTTATTTGGGAAGTTGATTAAAGTTAAATATTGAGATAGGAGATAATTTTATGTCTGATAGCGTATATCTTGGTAATCCCAATTTAAAAAAAGCAAATACACAAATCCAATTTACTGAAGATCAAATCATTGAATTTTTAAAATGTAAAGAGGATCCGGTATATTTTGCAAAAAACTACATTAAAATCGTTTCTCTGGATCATGGATTGGTTCCATTTTCTTTATATAAGTTTCAAGAAAAATTAATTAAAAATTTCCATCAAAATAGATTCAACATTTGCAAGATGCCTCGTCAGACAGGCAAATCTACTACCTGCGTATCTTACCTTTTACACTATGCACTTTTTAATGATAATGTAAATATTGCGATTCTTGCAAACAAAGCATCTACGGCAAGAGATCTTCTTCAGAGACTACAACTTGCATATGAAAATCTCCCTAGGTGGATGCAGCAAGGGGTTCTACAGTGGAACAGGGGGAGCTTGGAGCTAGAGAATGGGTCAAAGATCATGGCAGCATCTACATCGGCGTCTGCGGTGCGTGGAGGATCATATAACATCATATTCTTGGATGAGTTTGCGTTCATTCCAAATCATATCGCTGATGACTTTTTTGCTTCTGTATATCCTACCATTTCATCAGGACAAAGTACCAAGGTAATTATTGTTTCTACCCCCCGTGGTATGAATCATTTTTATCGCATGTGGCATGATGCCGAAAGAAAAAAGAATGAGTATGTTCCAACGGATGTTCATTGGGCAGAAGTTCCGGGAAGAGATGAAAAGTGGAAAGCGCAGACCATTGCTAACACTTCCGAACAACAGTTCAAAGTTGAATTTGAATGTGAATTTTTAGGGTCCGTTGATACACTTATTAGTCCAGCAAAGTTAAAAACTCTAGTATATGATGATCCAATTAAAAGAAACAAAGGATTGGATGTATATGAAAATCCAAAGGAAGAACACAATTACTTAATGACAGTTGACGTTGCCAGAGGTATTGGTGGTGATTATTCAACTTTTATTGTTTTTGATATTACAGAGTTTCCATACAGAACAGTAGCAAAGTATAGGAATAATGAAATTAAACCAATGCTATTTCCAAGTATTATAAATGATGTTGCTCGTGGATATAATAATTCATATGTTTTGGCAGAAATAAATGATATTGGAGATCAAGTAGCAAATATTTTACACTTTGATTTAGAATACGACAATATACTAATGTGTTCTATGAGAGGACGCGCAGGACAAATAGTTGGATCTGGATTTAGTGGTAAAAAATCTCAACTAGGTGTTCGAATGACCGCATCTGTTAAAAAGTTAGGATGTTCAAACTTAAGGACGCTTATAGAAGATGATAAATTAATAGTCAATGACTATGAAATTATTAGTGAACTGACAACCTTTATACAAAAACATAACTCATTTGAGGCAGAAGAAGGATGTAATGATGATCTGGCAATGTGTCTTGTTATTTTTTCTTGGTTAGTTGCACAAGATTATTTTAAAGAAATGACAGACAATGATGTCCGCAAGAGGATATATGAAGAGCAAAAAAATCAAATAGAACAAGATATGGCACCTTTTGGTTTTATTGCAGATGGAATTGATGAAATGTCAAGTTTTGTTGATGAAGATGGTGATAGATGGTATACCGATGAATATGGTGATAAATCTTACATGTGGGATTATATGTAAATAAGGTGATTTATAAATACTTCTAGAATATTCTGGAATTGTAGAGGAGAACAAAGATGCCGCTAAACTTAGCATCTCCTGGAATTATAGTAAGAGAAGTTGACTTAACAAGTGGGAGAGTTGATCCATTATCGCAAAAAATTGGTGCCATTGCAGCACCATTTCAAAAAGGACCAGTTAATGTACCAGTTTTAATACAAAGTGAACAAGATTTATATTCAATTTTTGGAGGTCCACTTTCAGTAGACAGACAATATGAAAGTTGGTATGTTGCATCATCCTTTCTTTCTTATGGGGGATCCTTAAGAGTACTTAGGACTGATGACACTGATTTAAAAAACGCATCATCTCCCGACACAGCAAATATTAAAATCAAAAGTGCAGAACATTATACTCAACTTGGGTATAATGAAAATGTCATCACATCTGCTAGTATTGTTGCGAGAAATCCCGGATCATGGGGAAATTCTTTACAAGTTTGTTTAATTGATGGAAAGGCAGACCAAGTTTTATCTGGTATTGCTACTACCGGTGGAGTTGGTGGAACCCTTGCTGTTGGTATGGGAGTTACTCAAGCAGTACCTTCCGACACAGTTTTAGCAGGAGCAGGAACTACATCACTCCTTGATGGATATTTCAAGGGAATGATTACTGAAATTGGACAAAATAAAGTTTCAGTTAAATTACTTTCCCATATTTCTGCCGGAAATACCGCAACTAATGTAGAGTATCAGGTGGGTGGAGTTTATAAATTCTCCAGTACTGGGTCTGTTGCCATTCATACCGTTGGTAATGCAACTGCCGTAGGGACAACTTCTTACAACACTAGTTCTGATTGGTATGATGAGCAGTATATTACTCTTAATAGTGGATCACAATTATATTGGAATAATATAGCAGATAGACCAACCACAACTAGTTTTGGTGCTGATAGAAATGCAAGGTTCGATGAATTACACGTTTTAGTAATTGATAATGATGGATCCATTAGTGGTAATGCTGGAAATATTCTAGAAAAGCATCTAGGTCTTTCAAAAGCAACCGATGCTGAATTTGCAGCAGGGTCTCCTTCTTACTGGAGAAGATACTTAGAAATAAATTCTAGATTTATTTTTGGTGGTAAAACTCCTGCAGGAATAACCACGATTACTTATTCAAGTAATTTTACATTAGATACAGATAATGGGTGGGACCAAAAGGCATCAAATCAAGACTTTGCCGCTACTGGAAATAATCCTATAACTCTTGGTGGTGGTAAAAACTATGATGGCAGTGCAGGTATTACGACCGCCGGTTGTATGTCAGCCACTGTCAGCAAACTATCCGAGTCATACGCAATTCTATCGAATGCGGAAGATTATAGACTTGACTTTATTTTAATGGGTAGTGCAAATTATATTAAATCAGAGGCACAATCCCTTGCGAATAAAATTATTTCCATAGCAGAAGCAAGAAAAGACTGCATGGCGTTCATTAGTCCATATAGAGACGCTCTTATTGATAATACAGGATCAATTAACGCATCGGATGCAATTACTGATAATTTGATTAGTTTCTATTCTCCTATTACATCATCTTCTTATGCAGTTTTTGATAGTGGTTATAAGTACACGTATGATAGATTTAATGATACATTTAGATATATTCCATTAAATGGTGATACATCCGGATTGTGTGCAAGAACTGATATTAATGATTTCCCATGGTTCTCACCAGCAGGAACTTCTAGAGGAGTCATATTAAATGCTATTAAACTAGCATACAACCCAACTCAACTTCAAAGAGATAGATTATACACTAACAGAATTAATCCAATTGTATTCTCCCCTGGATCTGGTATCATTCTTTTTGGTGACAAAACAGGATTGGCAAAACCATCGGCATTTGATAGAATTAATGTAAGGAGATTGTTTATCTATATCCAAGAGGCAATTTCTACGGCAGCAAAAGATCAACTATTTGAATTTAATGATGAAATTACAAGAAATAACTTTGTAAATATTATTGAACCTTTCTTACGTGATATTCAGGCAAAGAGAGGAGTTCAATCCTTCAAAGTTGTTTGTGATGAATCTAATAATACTGCCGCAGTAATTGATAATAATGAATTTCTTGCGGATATTTACGTACAACCAAACAGATCGATTAACTTTATCGGTCTAACGTTTGTTGCCACCAGAACTGGTGTTTCGTTTGAAGAAATTATCGGAACCGTTTAATTTAAAAGAGGTAAAAAACAATGTCTTTAAGAACAATTACAGAATTTAAAAATAAACTAACCGGTGGTGGCGCAAGACCTAACCTCTTTGAAGTTAGTATTACTTTTCCAACTACTCTTGTTGGTAATAATTCTGACTTAGAAAGATTCATGGTAAAAGCGGCTGCTTTACCAGCATCAAACCTAGGACCAATTGACGTTCCATTTAGAGGTAGAATTTTAAAAATTGCTGGTGACAGAACATTTGATACTTGGACCATAACAGTTTTAAATGATACTAATTTCACACTCAGACATGCTTTTGAAGATTGGGTCAATCAAATTAATAATGTCGGAGATGCAACTGGATTAATCACTCCAGCATCTTACATGAAGGACGCCTATGTTAAACAACTTGATCGTGACGGATCTATTTTAAGAACATATAAATTCCATGATATTTTCCCAACTAATGTTTCTCAGATAGAACTTTCATATGATACTACTGATAGTATAGAAGAATTTACAGTTGAAATGCAAGTTCAATGGTGGGAAGCAGAAAAGGGTGATGGACCTGCAGCTGGTGGTGATGATATTACTGGAAACCCTCTTTCTAGTTGAAATAAATAGATACAGGTATTAGATTTATACTATGGCAAAGCTTTTTGGTTTTTCAATTGATGATAGTAATAATCAAGCAAAATCAATTGTCTCCCCCGTTCCCCAAAATAATGAGGACGGGGTTGATAATTATATTGCCAGTGGTTTTTATGGGTCTTACGTAGACATTGAGGGTGTTTACAGAACAGAGTACGACCTAATTAAAAGATATAGGGAAATGGCATTACACCCAGAGTGTGATAATGCTATTGAAGATGTTGTTAATGAAGCTATTGTAAGTGATTTATATGATTCCCCAGTTGAAATTGAACTTTCAAATCTAGATGTTAGTGACAAATTAAAAAAAATTATAAGAGAAGAATTCAAATATATTAAAGAAATTATGGACTTCGATAAGAAGTGCCATGAAATTTTTAGAAATTGGTATGTAGATGGTAGACTATTTTATCTAAAAGTCATTGACATTAAAAATCCCGAAGAGGGTATAAAGGATCTGAGGTATATTGATCCTATGAAGATGAAATACGTTCGTCAAGAAAAAAAGAGCGAATCAAAGGATAATATTGCAGTTAGAACTGGAATGAGAGATGTTGAAAAAACATTTACTCCGGAAATAGATGAATATTATATTTACACTCCACTACCAAAAAGTCCAACTGGATCTGTTGCAAGTTTATACGGACAAAAATCAATAAAAATTGCTAAAGATTCTATTACGTACTGTAGTTCTGGATTAGTAGATAGAAACAAAGGAACAGTTTTATCTTACCTACACAAAGCAATTAAAGCACTCAATCAATTAAGAATGATTGAAGATTCCCTTGTAATTTATAGATTGTCTCGTGCTCCAGAAAGAAGAATTTTTTATATTGACGTCGGCAATCTTCCGAAGGTCAAGGCAGAGCAATACCTTAAGGATGTAATGTATCGTTACAGAAATAAACTGGTATACAATGCAGAGACTGGGGAAGTTCGTGATGATCGTAAATTCATGAGTATGATGGAAGATTTTTGGCTTCCAAGGAGAGAAGGTGGTAGAGGAACTGAAATTACAACTCTTCCAGGCGGTCAAAATCTTGGAGAACTTTCTGATATTGAATATTTCCAAAAGAAACTCTACAGAGCACTTGGAGTTCCGGAATCTAGAATTGCGAGTGATGGTGGATTCAATCTTGGTCGCTCTTCAGAAATATTAAGAGATGAATTAAAGTTTTCTAAATTTGTCGGACGTTTAAGAAAGCGTTTTGCAAATTTATTCAATGACTTTCTTCGCACACAATTGATTTTAAAAAATATTGTAACCCCAGAAGATTGGGACAAAATTGTTGATCATGTTCAATATGACTTTTTATATGATAATCAATTTGCAGAACTAAAAGAAAGCGAATTGATGACTGATCGCTTAGGAATTCTTGCTACTATAGAACCCTATATTGGTAAATATTATTCTGCAGAATATGTTCGAAGAAAAGTACTTCGTCAAACTGATAGTGAAATTATCGAGATTGATGAGCAAATAGAAAAGGAAATTAAAGAAGGAATTATTCCCGACCCAAATTCAATTGATCCAATCACGGGAGAACCCCTTCCAGCTGGTGGTGAGGAGCAAATGATGGGTGATGTTCCTCAAGAACCTGATTTAGAATCTCAATCTAAAGATACTAACGCACAGGTTCAAAAAGATACTAAAAAAGCAGAAATATAAATAAAAATATAGGTTTATAAACACATTGAAATCTTATGGAAGAACTTTTGGATTTGATCGCAACTAATTCGCCCGCATCGGACGTAAGTGGCAAAATTAAAGAATTGATTTTTAATAAAGCTTCAGAAAAAATAGATGCAATAAGACCTTCAGTTGCATTCAAATTATTTGGAGAACTTGGAGATCAGTCAGAAACTACTGGGGATGAAGAATGATTACTAAGATAGTAACAACAGAACAAAGTACCGGTACTAGTGCTGGAGCTGCTACTAGTATTAGTGATGCAACTTGTGTGAGATTATATAACAATACTGCTGGTATTGTTACAGTTGCAATAAGCACTTCTGTTGGAGCAGCAACTAGTACATATTTCTCTATTCCAAATGGAAGTGTTGAATTTTTAGCTAAAACTCCATCTGATGTTATTTGGTCATCTGCATCAATCAAAGCAAATAAAGTAGCATTCACAAACTAAAATGAAACTCATCACAGAAGAAGTATCAAAAGTAGAATTTATTACCGAAGGAAAAGGTTCTTCGCAAAAATGCTATATTAAAGGCATTTTCTTACAAGCAGAGCAGGTTAATCGTAACGGTAGAATGTATCCTCTTTCTATTATGGAAAGAGAAGTAAATCGTTATAATGAAAATTTTGTTCAAAAAGGTCGCGCTCTCGGTGAACTTGGACATCCAGATGGTCCAACTGTAAATCTTGATCGCGTTTCACATAAAATTTGTGAACTTGCTAGAGAAGGTAATAATTTTATCGGTAAGGCACAACTTCTTGAGACCCCAATGGGAAAGATTGCAATGTCTTTGATTAAAGAGGGTGTTTGCCTTGGAGTTTCTTCTCGTGGTGTTGGTTCATTGAAGATGACCAATGAAGGTCATAAAGTTGTCGGTGAAGATTTTATGCTTGCAACCGCTGCTGATATTGTTGCCGATCCTTCTGCCCCCGATGCATTTGTTCAGGGAATTATGGAAGGTAAGGAGTGGGTTTGGGAAGGAGGGATTCTTCGTGAAAGACTTGCTGAGCAAACAAGACGCAGAATTAATACTCTTGTAGATGAAAGTACTTTACAAGAGCATAAAATTCAACTGTTCCAAGATTTCTTAGCAAATCTTTAATTTATAAATAAATATAGATTATAAAACAGATCTAAACAAATGTCCGTTGGTAGAAATTTACAAGAAATGGAAAACGTAGTAACCAAAGGAGCTAAGCCGGCAGAACCAATGCCAAAATTAACCACAGGTATTCCTGATGGTCAAACTGGCAATTGGGAAGATCTCGGTGGTCCTACTCCAGAAAATTATCGTTCAGATAATGACTCGGCAAAATTAAAAGAGCCTAGTGCAACGTTGTCACAAGTAAAAAATGTTGTCAACAAAGGTGCTAAGTCAGCAGATCCAATGCCACATCTTAATAAAGATGCCGTAAAGGAGGAAGAAGATCTAGATGATGAAGATCTCATTGTGGAAGCAGATGAAGAGGATGAAGAGGATGAGAATTCCAATTCTTCGTCACCTAAGAAGAAGAAGTCTAAAGAAGACGAAGACGAAGATGAAGAGGTGAAGGAAGAAGTTGAGGAAGATGAAGATTTTGACATCGAAGAAGATGTTAATGCTCTTCTTGCTGGTGAAGAACTTTCAGAAGAGTTCCAAGAAAAGGCAAGAATAATCTTTGAGACTGCAGTTAGAACAAAAATTTATTCAATCAAAGAACAGTTGGAAGAGAGATTCCAATCTGAATATGAGCAAGCTCTTGTAGAAGAAATTTCTACAATCAAAGAAGAACTCACCGATAGAGTAGATGCATATTTAGAATATGTTGCTGACGAGTGGATGCATGAAAACACTCTTGCAATTGAGCACGGTCTCAGAACCGAAATGACTGAATCATTCCTCTCAGGAATGAAGAATCTTTTTGAAGATCATTATGTAACAATCCCTGAAGAAAAATATGATGTTATCGAGAGTATGGTAGATAAACTTGATGAAATGGAAGGAAAACTCAACGAGCAAATCGAAAAGAATGTTGCTCTTAATAGAAGATTAGCAGAGTCAGTTGCTGATGTAATTTTTACTGAAGTTACTGAAGGTTTAGCACTTTCACAGAAAGATAAACTCGCTTCTCTTGCTGAAAATGTTGAGTTTGATAGTGAAGAAAACTATCGTGAGAAGCTAGTTACATTGAGAGATTCTTATTTCTCATCAAAATCGACTAGTACTCAAAGACCTGTTACTGAAAACATTGCTGAAGAAGCTAATTATTCCGAACAACCACAAGTTGGTGGAAGAATGGAAAGTTATCTTACAGTTCTCAGTAGAGTCGCTAAAAAGTGATTTTTAAATCATATCAAATCAAACTAACTTTTTAAAAGAGGTAAAACAAATGCAAATGTTCAATGCAGAACAATTGCAGGAGAAGTGGGCACCGATCCTCGATTACGATGGAATGGATCCAATCAGAGATTCACATCGTAGAGCTGTCACCGCTATCCTGCTAGAAAACCAAGAGAGAGAACTTCGTGAGGAGCGTGCTTTCCTCAACGAAGCTGTTCCTAACATGTCAACTGGATCCAGCGGTGCAACCGCAGGTTTCAGTGCAAACGCAGCTGATGCTGGTCCTGTTTCAGGTTTCGACCCTGTTCTAATCAGCCTCATCCGCCGTTCAATGCCTAACCTGGTCGCATATGACCTCGCTGGCGTTCAACCAATGAATGGTCCTACCGGACTCATCTTTGCAATGCGCTCACGTTATGGAGCACAAAGCAACAGTTCGGATGAAGCATTCTTCAACGAGCCAGATACTGCATATTCAGCACAAGGATCTGCCCGCGCAGCCGGCGGTCTTGGTTCTGGATATACCCAAAATGAGGGTAGTGAAACTGGCGGCGCTGTTGGTTTCGGTACAACTGCTGCTCAAGGTGGAACCAATCCCGGTCTCCTCAGCCCAGACAGCAATGTAACTCAATCTGCTTATACCACTGGACGTGGTATGGACACTGAAGATGCAGAAGGTCTTGGAACTGGTGGAAACGAGTTCAACCAAATGGCGTTCTCAATCGAGAAGGTCACTGTTACTGCCAAGAGCCGTGCTCTGAAAGCAGAATACAGCCTCGAACTTGCTCAAGACCTGAAGGCAATTCACGGTTTAAATGCAGAAGCAGAACTTGCTAACATTCTTTCTAGCGAGATTCTTGCTGAAATCAACCGCGAAGTCATCAGAACCATCTATAAGGTTGCAGAATCAGGTGCTCAACACAACACTGCTACCGCTGGTCAGTTCGACCTAGATGTTGACTCCAACGGACGTTGGTCAGTTGAGAAGTTCAAGGGTCTTATCTTCCAAATCGAGCGCGATGCTAACGCAATCGCACAAAGAACTCGTAGAGGGAAGGGCAACATGATCCTCTGCTCTGCTGACGTTGCTTCGGCACTCACCATGGCAGGTGTTCTTGATTACACCCCTGCACTCAACGCTAACCTTAACGTTGATGACACTGGTAACACCTTCGCTGGTGTTCTCCAAGGTAAGTATCGCGTTTATATCGACCCATATTCGGGCGGTTCAAACGTTGGTTCTGCTGGTGGTCAGTACTACGTTGTTGGTTATAAGGGTTCTAGCGCATATGACGCTGGTCTCTTCTATTGCCCTTATGTTCCCCTCCAAATGGTTCGTGCCGTTGGTGAGAACACCTTCCAGCCCAAGATTGGCTTTAAGACCCGTTATGGTCTTGTTGCTAACCCATTCGCAGAAGGAACCGACCAGGGTCTTGGACGCCTCAGAGTTAACGCTAACCGTTACTACAGAAGAGTTAAGGTTCTCAACCTCATGTGATCCATTTCACATAAATTTCTTGAGGGTCTTCGGACCCTCTTTTTTTATCTAAATAGAAATAAAAAAATGAAGACGTTTCAAGAATTTATTTCGGAAGCTGAATATAGGGCACCTGTAAATGCAAAACAAACATTTGCAATGGATCCCGCAACTCAAAAAAATTTAAATTCTTCAAGACCCATGGGTCCAGGAACTAAATCTAAACCACCTGTTAAATTTACATTACAAACTATTGGTAAACTACCATAATGGCATCAATTTTTGACAATCAAATTGGAAATAGAAATTTCCTCTCTCCAATTGGATTTAAATTTACCGTAGCAAAAAATCCTAAAATTTCATTCTTTAGTAATTCTGCAAGAATTCCAGAAATTACTTTAGGAACTGCTATACAACCATCATATTTAAAGATGTTGGATACTCCAGGAGAAATAATCCAATATGGAGATTTTTCTTTGAGATTTTTTGTTGATGAAGATATGGAAAACTACATGGCAATTCATAACTGGATTACTGGTTTAGGATTTCCAGAAACTCCACAACAATTCAAAGAGTTGACAACTAATGATGATGGAATAAGGGATTTAAAAAGTCAATATAGTGACGGTAGTTTAAGAATTTTAAATAGCAATTATAATGATGTTGCCATAGTAAAATTTAAAGATTTATTTCCATTCACATTGAGTGCAATGGAATTTGAATCAACAGAAACCGACTATAACTACTTTACAGCAGAGGTACTTTTCAAGTATACTGTCTATAACATATTAGATGTAAATGGCGATCCTCTATGAATCTTGATGAAATTCAGGAAATGTGGCAGAGAGATTCTGTCATAGACCCTGATAATTTACACGATGAATCTTTAAAAATTCCACAACTTCATGCAAAATATTATACTCTGTACAATACCATCACTCTTCTCCGTGAAAAGGCAAGAGAAACTTACAATAGAGTGCGTTTGGAACGCTACAACTACTACACAGGAAAGGCAACAGCAGAGGTATATGCTGAAGAACCATTTCCGTATAAAGTAAGAGAAAAAGACGCTATACAGAGGTATATGGATGCCGATGAGAGACTCTGTAAAGTTGATTTAAAAATTAGATATTATGATATTATGCTTAAGTTTCTAGAAGAAGTCCTTAAGATGATTTCCAATAGGACTTATCAAATCAAGAACAGTATTGAGTGGCATAAGTTCACGGCAGGATTTAACTAAATAAAAATAAACTTCCATCACTGAAATGAAACCGACGCCTAGAGAGATTCAAGAATCCTATCAAACCTACGAAAAAGTCGTTGAGCATTTAATTGCAGAGGGATATGCAGAAGATCAGCAGTCTGCTGATGATATAATCAAAGGTATGAGTCAAACCTGGTTTAATACAATCTTATTTGATTGAGTATAACAAATGAAGACGTTTCGACAGTTTTTGGAACAATCTACCCTTCCATCTAATTACATAGATTATAAAGCACCGGCAGTTCAAGCGGCACACGCAAGATCAATGGGTTCTGCATCAAGGATGAGACAAATTGGCATGAATGCAACTGCAAATGATCCAAAAGATACTGCTTCCGATAATATTAGTGGAGCAATGGATGTAGTAAAACCTCTTTCTGGAACTACTATTAGATCTGGTGCTGGAAAAGGATTTAAGGTTGGAGATCCTGGTGTTTCAATTAATCCAAACACAAAATAATTAATTTTGAGGCAGAAATGCCTCTTTTTATTGACCAAATAAATACTCATAACTGATACTTTATGAATGTCTCATTTGGTTATATCAAAGAAAAATGAGGTCTATCTCCATATTCAGGCAGAACCTCATGTTTATTATGAATTAGCAGATCAATTTACTTTTGATGTTCCTAATGCCAAGTTTGCACCGGCATATAGGAATAAGTATTGGGACGGAAAGATTCGCCTTTTCTCTACGCAAACGGGCGAAATCTATGTCGGTCTTTTAGATCGTGTAATTCAGTTCTGTAAGGATCACAATTACACTTATGAGTTCACGAATAATAAGTTTTATGGTCCACCCTTTGAGATAAATGAGAACATCTCAAAGGAAGGTGTTAAGGATTATATGACTGCCATCAGTAGACACGCCCCACGCGACTACCAAGTTGAGGGAGTATACGACGCCTTAAGACATAATCGAAAGTTATTGATATCTCCAACTGCTTCGGGAAAGTCATTGATGATATATTCTGTTGTGAGATATTACGTTGAGAAGCAACAAAATATTCTGATAGTTGTTCCGACGACTTCCCTTGTAGAACAAATGTATAAAGATTTTGCAGATTATGGATGGGATGTTGGTTCATACTGCCACAAGATATACGCTGGTAAGGAACGAGAAACTGATTCCCAAGTTATTATTACTACCTGGCAAAGTATTTACAAGTTGCCCAAGCAGTATTTTTCCAGATTTAATGTAGTCGTAGGAGATGAGGCACACCAATTTAAATCCAAGTCATTAATATCTATAATGACTAAACTTTGTGATGCAAAATACCGTTTTGGATTCACCGGAACACTAGATGGGTCTCAAACTCATAAGTGGGTTTTGGAAGGTTTATTTGGACCTTCATATAAGATTATTAAGACAGATGAACTGATGCAGAAGGGTCATCTTGCCAAATTAGATATTAAAGTTCTACTACTGAAGCATCCACCTCATAGATTTGAAACTTTTGAGGATGAGGTTCAGTATATTATCAATCATCAAAAAAGAAATAACTTTATAAAGAATCTTGCCCTTGATTTAAAGGGTAATACTCTTGTTCTTTTTGCTAGAGTAGAGGGGCACGGGCAACCACTTTACGAGATCATAAATAATAGCAAAACTGATAATAGGCACGTATTTTTTGTTCATGGTGGCGTTGATACTGAAGAACGTGAATTAGTTAGAGAAATTACCGAAAGAGAAAATAATGCAATCATCGTTGCTTCCTACGGCACTTTTTCTACTGGTGTCAATATCAGAAATCTTCATAATGTTATATTTGCTTCACCTAGCAAATCAAGGATACGAAATCTCCAATCCATCGGAAGAGTCTTACGAAAAGGAGAAAACAAAGTAAAGGCAACTCTATATGATATTGCTGATGATATTAGTTATAAGTCAACAAAAAATTATACTCTTAATCACTTAATTGAAAGAATTAAAATTTATAATGAAGAAAACTTTAATTACGATATTGTAAACATACCATTTAAAGATTAATATGGGAGAAGATTTTTACTGCATTTTAAAATTAATCTCTGGTGAAGAAATATTTTCATTAGTTTGTGCTGATAATGAAGAAGAAGAAATATTAATTCTTCAAAATCCTGTTGTCATGAAATCATTTAATAATGGAAGAGGAATATTCATAAAGGTTAAACCTTGGGTTGAACTATCTGACGATGATTTTTTTATCATTAAACTTTCAAGTGTAATAACAATGACTGAAAGTAAAGAACAGAAGCTTATTGATATTTACAATAATTACATAAATGATAGTGAAGATGACAGTGCTGAAATATATAATCCGGATGGCGGTAAAGTCGGTGTCTCAAAAGAGATGGGATATATATCTTCGGTCGAAGAATCTAGAAGAAATTTAGAGAATCTATTCAAAGATCTTTAAAGAAAGCTAATCCTTATCTTCAAACCCAACAAAGGTATTTTACTCAATATTTGAGTACTTGTCAAGTCTTTAAGATGATGGTATAATAAGTATACATTATACTTTATTTTTAAACTAAAGATGACATTATGTCCAAGAAAAAATCAGAACATTATGTAAACAATAAAGAATTATTGGAAGCCCTCATTGTTTACCGATCAAAATTATTAAAAGCTCAAAAAATATATTTTGAAAAGCATGATAAGTATCCTCCCAAATCTGGATTTTGGGAAGGTAAACCAAGAATTCCTAATTATCTTGGAGAGTGTTTTTTAAAAATTGCAACCCATCTTTCATATAAACCTAACTTTGTTAATTATATGTTTAGGGAAGATATGATATCAGATGGTATAGAAAACTGCGTACAGTATATTCACAATTTCGACCCAAATAAAACTAGCAATCCTTTTGCTTATTTTACTCAAATTATTCACTATGCTTTCTTGAGAAGAATTCAGAAGGAAAAGAAGCAGTTAGACATTAAAACTAAAATTATCGAAAGAACCGGTTTTGATGAGGTTATGATGGTTGACGATAGCTTGCTTTCTGGCAGCAGTTCAGACTACAATACGATGAAGGACAATATTCAATACCGCAGTAATCGATGAAAGTCGCCGTTATTACAGATACACATTATGGAGCTAGAAAGGGTTCCAAGTATCTTCATGATCACTTTGAACTCTTCTACAAAAATGTGTTTTTTCCTTCTTTGAAAGAACACGGTGTAGAGGCAGTCATTCATATGGGTGATGCTTTTGATAGTCGTAAATCTATCGATTATCAAAGCCTTGAGTGGGCAAAGAGAGTTGTATTTGAACATCTGAAGAAATATGATGTTCACATGATTATTGGTAATCATGACTGCTATTATAAGAATACCAATAGCGTAAACTCTCCAAGTCTTCTCCTCCAAACTTATTCAAATATTAAAACTTATAGTTCTCCACAAACTATTAAAGTTGGTGAACTGGATATTATGATGGTTCCATGGATTTGTAGTGACAACTATGATGAAACCTTGAATCAAATTAAGAAGTCCAAGGCAAAAGTTGCTATGGGACACTTAGAGCTTCAAGGATTTCGTGTAAATCGTAATCTTATTATGGAAGAACATGGATTGGATTCGAATATTTTTAGTAAGTTCAAAAAGGTATTTTCTGGTCATTACCACACTCGTTCTGATAATGGACGTATTTTCTACCTTGGTAATCCTTATGAAATGTACTGGACGGATGTGAATGATACTAGGGGGTTTCATATTTTTGATACTGAGACTCTAGAACATACTCCAATTAACAATCCTTATAAATTATTTCATAACATTTATTATGAAGATACTCCACATCAATTGTTTGATGCCAGTGAGTATGAAAATAAAATTGTTAAGGTAATTGTCCGTAAAAAATCTAAACAAAAAGATTTTGAAAAGTTTATTGATAAACTTTATACCTCCGGAGTTCAAGAACTTAAAATTATTGAAAATTTTGAAATCCAGGAAAGTGAAGATTTTGAGATTGATGAGGAAGAGAATACTCTTTCAATTCTAAATCGTTATATTGATGACTCGGAGTTTGAGTTCGATAAAAATATCATTAAAGGAATATTTCAAGATCTTTATCAACAAGCTTGCGAAGTAGAATAATGTTTCTTCTTACACTCAAAGACCATAAGGATGATGGTGCATATGCCTTAAGCGATAGGCATGGTGAAAAAGTTTTGCTTTTATTTGAAGATGAAGATGATGCAACTAGGTATGCTATGATGCTTGAAGAAGATGAAGAATATGAGAAGGAAATGGAAGTTGTTGAAGTCGATGATGAACTTGCCATAAAGACTTGTAAGATGTATAATTACAAGTATGCTGTGGTTACTCCTGACGATATTGTAATTCCCCCCAAAAATGCTAGTATTTCATAAAATTCGATATAAAAACTTTTTAAGTTCCGGGAATCAATTTACGGAAATAGACTTTGAAAGGCATCATACCAACCTTATAATTGGTACAAATGGAGCAGGTAAGTCTACTGTTTTGGATGCTCTTACGTTTGTTCTTTTTAATAAGCCATTTAGGCGTATTAATAAACCTCAATTGGTCAATAGTGTAAATGAAAAGGATTGCTTGGTAGAAATTGAATTTACTATTAACAATAGAGAATATCTTGTTCGTCGTGGAATAAAACCGAATATTTTTGATATTGAAGTCAATGGTTCTCCTCTTCATAAGGAGGCTGATGATCGTGCTAACCAAAGAATTCTTGAAGAAAATATTCTGAAAGTGAATTATAAATCTTTTACCCAGATTGTGATTTTGGGTAGTAGTACTTTTGTTCCTTTTATGCAACTTACAACAGCAAATCGCCGTGAGGTGATTGAGGATCTTTTGGACATTCGCATTTTTTCTGCAATGAATAATCTCATCAAGGATAGAATTCGCACACAAAAAGATCAAATTAAATCTCTTGAACTTAAGAAAGAAAATCTTAAAGACAAGATGAAGATGCAGAAAAACTTCATCGAAGAACTAGAGAACCGTGGAAATGCCAATATAAATGCCAATAAAGAAAAGATTGCCAAGTTAGATGCTGAAGTTGGCATTTATATAGTTGAGAACGCCAAGACTGAGGAGTCCATATTTGGGTATACAAAGGAACAGGAAGAAGTTATTGGTGCTGGAGATAAGTTAGTAAAGCTTAACAATTTGAGAGGAAAAATCTCTCAAAAAGTATCCGGTATTACCAAAGAGCATAAGTTCTTTACTGAAAATACGGTATGCCCCACTTGTACTCAAACTATAGAGGAAGAGTTTCGGTTAAATAGAATTGCAGATGCTCAAAATAAAGCAAAAGAACTCCAAAGGGGTTATCAAGATCTTGAGGAGACTATTAAATTAGAACAAGAGCGAGAGCGTCAATTCACAGTTCTATCGAAGGAGATTACAAAACTCAATCATGAGATTTCTCAAAACAATACTCGGATATCACTCAATCAGAGACAAATCCGGGGTCTTGAATCTGAAGTTCAGACTATTGCCGAACAACTTAAAAACCGAAATACTGAACATGAAAAGTTAGAGGAATTTAAAGATAATTTCCAAAAAACATTTGATGATCTTTCAAAGAAAAAAGAAGAAATTGTTTATTATGATTTTGCATATTCGTTGCTAAAAGATGATGGTGTAAAGACGAAGATAATTAAGAAGTATCTTCCATTCATCAATCAGCAGGTCAATCGTTATCTTCAGATGATGGATTTTTACATTAATTTCTATCTTGATGAGGAATTTAATGAATCAATTCAGTCTCCTATTCATGAGAATTTCTCATATAGTTCATTTAGTGAAGGTGAGAAAATGCGAGTTGATTTGGCACTTCTTTTTACTTGGAGAGAAATTGCGAAAATTAAAAATTCAGTAAACACAAATCTATTGATTATGGATGAGGTGTTTGATAGTTCTCTTGATGGGTTTGGAACTGATGAGTTTCTTAAAATTATTCGTTACGTGATTAAAGATGCCAATATATTTGTCATCTCCCACAAATCAGATTTGCTTGATAAGTTTGATAATGTGATAAAATTTGATAAAGTTAAAGGATTTAGTAGGATGATTGTATGATCGGAATTATTGGAAATGGGTTTGTTGGTAATGCTGTATATCAAAATTTAAGGGATAAAGTATCCTGTAAAGTTTTTGATGTTGATAAAAACAAATCTTTTAATAGTCTGGATGAAGTTTTAAATCAATCTTTTATTTTTGTTTGTTTGCCTACCCCAATGAAATCAACTGGGGAGTGCGATCTTTCCATTTTAGACAATTTCTTTAAAGATCTACCTAAAGTTGTTGATGGTATTTTTATTATAAAATCTACCGTCCCAATTGGAACAACTAAAAAATATTCTAAAAAATATAAAGTTATTCATAATCCAGAATTCTTAACCGCCAGGAATGCTGTAGAAGATTTTAGAAATTCTGAAAGAAATGTGGTTGGTGGAGATAAAAATCTATGTCAACAGTTTGTGAATTTTTTCAAAACTATTTTTCCAGATATTCCAAGTGTGATTACTTCCTCCAATGAAAGTGAATCTATTAAATATTTTGCAAATAGTTTTCTTGCATGTAAAGTTGCATACTTCAACAAAATGTATGATTTATGTGAATCACTTGGGATGAATTATGAAACTGTTTGTTCTGGTGTAGTTGCCGACAGTAGAATTGGTAATTCTCACACCAAAGTTCCTGGATTTGATAATGATCGTGGTTTCGGCGGAACCTGCTTCCCCAAAGATTTAAATTCATTAATTGTCCAAATGGAAGCAAATGGAATAAATGCAGATATGCTTATGGAAGTATGGAAGTACAATCAGGAAATCAGAACCGTTATTGACTGGTCAGTCACCTGACCGCTATAATAGACCCATTCACAACCCACTGCGATGGCAAAGCAAATTCCAAACTGGCAACACCACTCCAAAAAGGAGCAGAAACGAAAACTCAAACCTCAGGCACTCCGACAAGCAAAGGCACGTCGGCAGGCACTCAAGAAGCGTCTCCTTCATGGGGATGCTTCTTTTTTTATAAATAACTAAAAAGTCTTGGAAAAATGAGAGAACAAGAAGTTAAAGATCTTTATAAGGCTTATAGCCTGGTTCATCAACCTCAAGAAGAGGTAGAGAAACTTGATGAGGAAGCGCCAGAAAGAATTACAAAATCGACTAAAAATAAAAGATTAATGAAAGATGCTGGACCTGCCAGAGTTCATAATCCAGTAAAAGAAGAAACCGACCCCTTTGATATCATCCGTTCATATCTTCTTGAAGGTGGATATGCCGAAACACCAGAAGCGGCATTTGCGATTATGGCAAATATGAGCGAAGGGTGGAGACAGAGTATTGTTGAAGCACAAGAGGCTCGCAATAATCCTGAAGATTATGAGGAGAGACAAAGAAAAGCAAAGAGTAAAAAGCAAAAAGCAATGGAAGATCCAAATACAGGAATAAATTCACCCGCTTTTGCTGCCTTTATGAAAAGGCAGGGACGTTAAGACCACTTCCAAAACTGGCACACAAGAGGGTTTTACCACCCTCTTTTTTTGTATAATACGTTCATAAGACAAACGAACTCAAATGACCGTAAATTTTGAAGTAAAAGGTATGCTCGCCCGTCTTCTGGCAACGGAAGACCTGATTGTGGAACACAAGAAGGTTGAGACTGCCTGCTTTAACGTTCATACGCGGGTTCTGACGCTTCCTATGTGGCAGAAGGCAAGTAGTGGAGTTTATGATATGTTGGTTGCTCACGAAGTCTCTCACGCTCTCTACACGCCTGATGAGGACTGGACGGAGCAGGTTCAGGTTCCTCCACAGTTTGTGAATGTGTGTGAGGATGCCCGTGTGGAGAAACTAATGAAGCGTCGTTATGCCGGTCTGGCAAAGACCTTCTATGCTGCCTATCGGGAACTTCAGGAAGATGATTTCTTTCAGGTTGGCGACGATGACCTTTCAACCTATAATCTTGCCGACCGTGTGAATCTTTACTTCAAGGTTGGCAATTTCTTGACTCTTGAATTCACCAAGAGGGAACAGGAAATCGTAGATATGATTGGTAAGGCAGAGACTTTTACTGAAACTCTGGATGCTGCCAAGGTTCTTTATGAATACTGCACTCAAAAGCAGGAAGAAACCATTCAACTTCCCAGTATTGATAATCACGAACAGTCTCCTGGATCTGGTGCTGGAGATAAATCCGAAGAACAGCAAGAACTTTTTCCCGAAGAGGATGGTGAAGGTGGTGAGGATAAGCAACAAACTTCTGGGTCTGAGCAACAAACTCAAGGTAAAAAGTTTGACAACCAAAATATTCAACAGACTGGTGGAGAACACGCCGAACCAGATGTGAAGACTATGAATTCTCTTGAGGAAAACCTGAAAGAACTCATTAATAATAGTATCCATGAGAATATCTATCTTGAACTTCCCAAACTGAATATGGATTCCGTGATTATTTCAAATCAAATTATTCACGAAAACTGTAAAGAAACCTGGGAAAAGCAAGTTTATATTCAGGACGATGTTAATATTTTTGATACTGTTGATAGTGATTATGTGAATTTTAAGCGTTCTGCACAAAAGGAAGTTAATTATCTGGTGAAAGAATTTGAATGCCGTAAGGCAGCAGATTCCTATGCCCGTGCATCTGTCTCAAAGACTGGTGTTCTGGACTGCACCAAACTTCATACTTATAAGTATCAGGAGGATTTATTTAAGAAAGTAACCACATTTGCCAACGGTAAGAATCACGGTCTGGTTTTCGTTCTGGACTGGTCTGGTTCTATGAGTAATGTTCTTATGGATACTGTCAAGCAACTTTATAATCTTATCTGGTTCTGTAATAAGGTGAATATTCCTTTTGAGGTTTATGCCTTTACAAATGATTGGAACTATAGGTCTTCATATGATGCTGATGGTAAAGTGACTAGTACTCCTAAAGAACATACTCCTCGTAAAGAAAATGAACTGGTAATTGATTATTCCTTTGGTTTGATGAACATTCTTACCAGCAAAGTAAAAAGTTCGGTTCTTGATACTCAACTCAAGAACATTTATCGGGTTGCCAAATATCACGACCGTTCTGCCTATTGTGCCTATCAAGCTCCTCACAGAATGACTCTTTCAGGCACTCCTTTGAATGAGTCACTTGTTGCCTTACATCAAATCCTCCCCAAATTCCAAAGTGAGAACAAACTGCAGAAAGTTCAGTGTGTTGTTCTAACTGATGGTGAAGCTGCTCCTTTGAAGTATTATCGTGAAATCAAACGCAATTGGGAGAATGGAGAGTCTTATTTGGGATGTAATTATGTGACTGATAATGCTTATCTGCGGGATCGTAAGACTGGAAATGTCTATAAGTTCTCTGAAAAGAATTGGAATAATGCCAGTTCATTTACCGACCTTCTTCTTCGGAATCTTCGTGATAATTTCCCCAGTGTGAATTTTATTGGAATGCGTATTCTTGAATCCCGTGATGCTGGGCACTTTGTTCGTAACTACACTGGATATACTG
>Ga0315909_10002933_pt1 | contig 21346 bp, 22 predicted proteins | sample LakEriMetagenome_11_FD_203527 | JGI IMG/M metagenome (GOLD analysis project Ga0315909, IMG submission 203527) | Freshwater fungal communities from buoy surface, Lake Erie, Ohio, United States - Buoy 2 MA125 | ecosystem: Environmental > Aquatic > Freshwater > Lake | place: USA: Lake Erie, Ohio... | reverse complement strand
GGCGTGATGCTAGACGGGTGTTTTTTGCGTTTTTCGCAGCCAAGGGAGTCCCTCCAGGGCAATAGTTAGTAACCGGTCAGATTTAGGGCTGTCCCGAAACCGATTGTCGCCAAAATATGCGTACAGAGCGCGCCACAATATGCACACTGGTTTTTTGGGGTCAAGTTGATATCTTATAACGATTTAGCCACGTTTGTAAACACCCTCCTTTAATCCCAATTCGGGACCGGTTTTGGGTGTACTGGGGTCGCAAGACCCCATATTTTGAGCCTGCGGGCACAGTGGGTACGTGCCTCTCGGGGCTTTAGCTAACGGGTAAGTAAACAAGAGGTAAATAAGAGGCTTTGCAAAAGGAGTACATTATTTACACCTGTGACAATCACTGGGACATAAAACCACTTACAAAGGGGATATACATGTTTAGAAGCAAAAAGCGCGTCATCGGTGCCGCGTTGGTTGTTGCGTTAGGTCTCTCCGGAGCTCTAACTTCAGCGCCAGCATTTGCCGAGGACAAAGTCATCACAGTTTGGGCCGACGAAACTCGCGGACCGAACCTAATCAGAGCTCTCGGAGGAGACGTTGCTCAGCAGAAGGAAGGTCAGTGGGTAGCTGGCTACAAGGTCAAGGTTGTTTCATACTCCAACTTTGACGCTCTAAAGACAGCCATTGACAATGCAACCGAGAAGACCGGTCCAGACATCGTTGTCGGAGCAAACGACTGGGTGCCTACGCTTGCAAAGAATGGAACACTTGCGCCAGTGGGAACACTGCCTGCATCAGTTCGTTCTAACTTCTCACCTGGAAACTTTACTGATCTAACTTACGGTGGCAAGCTTTACGGTGTTCCACTGGACATCAACAACGTAGCCATGCTCTACAACGACAAGCTAGTCACATCGGCCCCTCGTTCATTTGCTGACATGGTCAACTACTACAACGCCAACAAGACCTCCAAGAAGCTAAAGGCTGGCCTTTGCATCGCTGGTGGATCTATGAACTGGGGAGCTTACTCAGTATTCACCGCTCTTGGCGGTGGCGCTTACGCCATGAACGCTAATGGCACACCAAACACAAAGGCTGATCCATTCAACGCCGCAACATTTGCTGCGAACGTGAAGCAGTACCTGCTAGCTCCAAACGGCAAGGGTAACGGATTCTTCCCAGCAACCGATGCTGGGTGTAAGGATAACTTCCTTGCAGGTAAGGTTCCTTTTGCGGTTATTGGAAACTGGGAGTGGCGTTCATACCAGGACAAGGGATTCAAGATGTCAAACTTGATGCCAGTTCCTGGTGTAGCTGCAGGCACCTACGGAACCGCTTTTGGTAGCGTTTCCGGTGCTCTACTAACCACCTTCGCTGCGAAGAACGGAAACGCTGCAGGAGCCAAGACGCTTCTAACTCGTTTCTTTGCCTCTCGCGATGGAGCGGTGGCTTACCAGAGGTTCGAGCAGCGTCCACCAGCACATAAGGCAGCTGCAGCGTTGTCTAACGCTGGAGCAAAGGGCTTTAGCCGTACAGCTGGTCTAGCATCTGTTCCACAGCTGGTCTACCTAAACGGTGTAACTGGAAGCCCTAGCTACTGGGACGCACTGCCGGCATTCTGGAACAACGTGCTAGTTGACGGAAAGAATGTCAGCACCGAGTCGACCAAGCTCTTCAAGATCATGAAGAAGAACTTGACCGCAAAGCCGTAATCCAACGAGCAAACAACCAGAGGAGAAGTGGCGAAATCTTGCCACTTCTCCTCTGGCTTGTAAGCTTCAAATCGACTGAAGGGTGCCCACGTTGATTGCAAGGGTTTTGAGAGGCCGGCCAATAGCCGTCGTTATCAAAGTCATCGTCCTGGCACTGTCTCTTTCACTTCTGGGCTCTTTGGCGATTAGCGCTTTAGCCACAGGTGAGCTGTTTATTGCAGCATTTATCTTTCTTTCCATGTTGTTGATGGGATTCACATACCTCACCAACAAATCCGTTCCGATGAAGTTTTTCCTCCCCGGCATGCTGTTGCTGGTCGCATTCGTAGTTGCGCCGATTGTCTACACGGTTTCGATGTCTGCTTTCAACTTCCAGACCGGTAACTACACCTCTAAATCCAACGCAATTGAGATTATCCAGTCTCAGGGTGTTGTTCCAGATGAGTCAGGAAGTTCGTTCGATATTCGAATCGGACGAGATGGCTCTGGCAACTTACAGCTTCTAGTAACTGACTACTTGGCTCAGAAGTACTTCATAGCCACTCAAGATCAGTACATTGAAGTGCCAACCGATCAAGTTGAACTGGATGAGTTTGACGTTGCGTTTTCCGCTCCAGGATTCACTCTTGTTCCCGAAGATCAACTTCCTTCACTGGACAAGGAATTGAACACCTATCGCTTCTTTTACTCGGACGAGTACTATCTAATTCCCGAAGGCTTTGATTTTGCAGCAGTCTACAAACAGTCACTTAACTACGATCCAGCAACCGACACCTTCACAAACCTTCAAACTGGAGAGCTATACAAAGACAACGAGCGAGGCAATTTCGTTGCTGAGTCTAACTCCGAGGAAGTGCTTATGCCTGGCTGGCGAGCTCCAGTCTGGTTTGAAAATTACGTGAAACTGGTTAACGACCCTCAGGTCAGGGGGCCACTGGTTTCGGTGTTTATCTGGACCATTTCTTTTGCATTCTTGACTGTTCTAACCCAGTTTGCCTTTGGGCTGCTGCTCGCCCTTGCGCTAGATAAGAAACTTCGCGGACGCCGGTTCTATCGAACCGTGCTGATTCTTCCTTACGCCGTTCCAAGCATTATGAGCATTTTGATCTGGGCTGGAATGTTTGATGGTGAGTTTGGCGCTATCAACGCCTTGCTTGGAACCGACATCGCCTGGTTTAGAGATGGGAACTTTGCTAAGTTTGCAGTCCTGCTAGTGAATCTATGGCTTGGCTTCCCCTACTTCTATTTGGTATCCAGTGGGGCTCTGCAGGCCATACCGACTGAGCTCGGTGAAGCAGCATCTATTGATGGCGCTAGGCCAATTCAGATTTTTAGTTTGATCACGCTTCCGATGCTTCTTAAGATTTTGACTCCTCTGTTGATTTCTTCATTTGCTTTCAACTTCAATAACTTCAACTTGATATATCTTCTAACTGGCGGTGGGCCTAGAAATGATCTGGAAGGCGAAGTGGCCGGAGCCACAGACATTCTGATCAGCTACACCTTCAGAATTGCCTTTGGTGCAGAGACACAGAACCTAGGTCTGGCCAGTGCTATCTCAGTTGTGATTTTCATTCTGGTAGCAGTTATATCCCTGTACGGAATAAGACGATCTAAAGTATTGGATGAGTTCCTATGATCAAGTGGCTAAAAAACAATCTTTGGCGGCACGCCGTAGGTATTGGTATGGTTTTGTTCGCAGTCTTTCCGCTCTATCTGGTGATTTTGTCCTCGTTCAACCCCACAGGAAGTTTGCAACTAACCTCTTTCCTGCCCAACGAGATTTCACTCGTGAACTACGAGATGTTGTTCACAAGTCCATTGATCCCATTCCTGACCTGGATGGGAAACTCCCTAATCATTGCTGGTCTAGTAGCGCTGTTCTCGGTGATTATTGGCGCGGGCTCCGCCTTTGCCTTTAGTCGGTTGAGATTTCGCGGAAAGAAACGAGGACTGGAGCTGCTGCTACTTGTGCAGATGTTCCCGTCGATTCTCGCTCTTGGAGCTGTCTACGTGATTATGGAGCGGGTCTACTCTTTCGCACCCGAGATCGGTATCGGAACCGTTGGCGGACTTATGTTGGTTTATCTAGGTGGAGCCATGGGGGTAAACATTTGGCTACTTAAGGGATTCGTTGACTCCATACCGGTGGAGATCGACGAGGCAGCCAAAATTGATGGCGCAAGTCCAATGCAGATTTACTGGCAGATCTTCCTGCCTTTGGCAACCCCGGTGCTAGCAGTGGTAACTCTGCTTAGCTTTATTGGAACCTTCAACGAGTTCATCTTGGCAAGCCTGTTTCTCACTGACATGGAATCAAGAACTGTTGCAGTTGGTTTGCAGCAGTTCGTGGGCGGCCAATACGCAACTAACTGGGGGGCTTTTGCCGCCGGATCAGTTTTGGCCTCAATACCAATTGTTGCAATATTCTTATCGCTTCAGCGATACATAGTAAGCGGTCTAACCGCTGGTTCAATCAAGGGCTAAGAAGCAGTGCGCCCAACGCGCTGCAGATAGGCCAGGAAACCAAACAGCGGAAACGCCAAGGACAAAACCCCTAGGTAAATCCAGAGCAGGATCACGTTCGAAGAAGATGACTCAAAGCCTCCGAAGTTCTCCTCGGGAACCAAGAACCTGATTGCCAAGCCAATTGAGACCAACACAAAGAAGATTGCCCAAAGGGAGCGTCTTGGCTGAGCCGGGCCATCGGTATTGGCCTTGCGAGCGCCGAAGTAAGCACCGATAGCTGGTAAGAAGATAACGGCCCCGATCTGAGGGGCAAACCAAAAGATTATGAAACCAATCAAGGCGATAGCCCCAAGCACGGTCATGTGTTTGCTGTAGTTCACTTTTGGCCCTTCAATCTAATGAGTCTTTGGTGGCGGTGACGGTGGGATTTGAACCCACGGTGCGCTTTCACGCACACAACTTTTCGAGAGTTGCACCTTCGGCCGCTCGGACACGTCACCGTGAATCAGCCTAGTGGCTTATCTCTTAGCCTCGAAAAAATCCTTCAGCAGCTTCGAGCACTCTTTTTCCTTGACCCCAGCGATAACCTCGATTGGGTTTCCGAGTCTTGAATCCCTAAGCAAGTCATAGCGAGAACCTGCAGCCCCAACCTTTTCATCAAAGGCACCAAAGATAACCTTCGGGATACGGGCCGCAACAATTGCCCCAGCACACATCACGCAAGGCTCCAAAGTGACAACCAAAGTCAGATCCTCTAATCGCCAGTCCCCCTTGGCTTTGCCAACTCTTTGGATAGCCAATAGCTCGGCGTGAGCGGTTGGGTCTCCCGTTAGCTCCCGCTCGTTATGAGCTGAGGCAACTACTTGACCCGATGAATCAAGCAACACTGCCCCAACGGGAACGTCAAGACCAGAAAGCATGGCCTGGCCAAGGGCCAGCTCCATTGCTTGATCGGGGCTTTGATTCATTGGGTTTTTTTTCCGTTCCTAGTTAGCTACTTATTACTTTAGAACCTGTTGCGGAAGCTGTTGCTGGGGTTGGATTGGAGACCTGTAGATTTGGTGTCATGCGAGTCCATGTTGCCAACCACCCACTGATTACCCACAAAATCACCGTGCTTCGGGATAAGAACACCCCATCCCCAACCTTTAGGTTGCTGGTTGAAGAGCTTGTGACACTACTTGCCTATGAGGCAACCAGAGACGTAAAAGTTCAAGAAGTTGAGATTGAGACTCCGTTGGCCAAGACCGTAGGTGTGAAGCTTTCTGACCCTCAGCCAATCATCGTTCCAGTACTTCGTGCAGGCCTTGGCATGCTCGAGGGAATGATGAAGCTTCTGCCTACGGCAGAAGTTGGCTTTCTTGGCATCAAGAGAAACGAAGAAACTCTCGAGCCATTCACCTACGCCGAAAGATTGCCGGATGATCTAACTGGTAGACAAGTATTCATCATCGACCCAATGCTTGCTACCGGTGGAACACTAATTGACTCAATCAACTATGTCTTCGAGCGCGGAGCAACCGATGTCACAGCGGTCTGCTTACTCGGTGCCCCTGAAGGACTAAAGGCCGTTGAGGCCGCCGTTGGCAACAAAAACGTCACTGTTGTTCTTGGAGCCCTCGATGAAAAGCTCAACGACGTCGGCTACATCGTTCCAGGTCTTGGAGACGCTGGCGATCGCCTCTACGGCCTAGCTGAATAAATGTCGGAAGGCTCCGACCAGACAACTAAAGATCAGCTCGCGCTGATCGAAAAAATCAGCTCGCAAGTTCTTGAACTAATTGACCGCGGCAATCAAACGCCAATTGTTCTTATCGATGGCCGAGCAGGCTCGGGCAAATCTACTTTTGCAGAAGCTCTTCAACAACAACTCTTCCGCGATGGCGAATCAGCACCGCGCGTTATACACATGGACAACATCTTCGAAGGCTGGGAAGGGCTGGCCCTGGGCTCTGATTACATGGTGCGATTTATCCTGCAGCCATTGGCAAGAAGGGAGACTGCCTCCTGGCAGGACTGGTCCTGGGTCAAAAACCAAAGATCTTCTTGGCGACAATTCTCTGGCGGTACGCCATTGATTGTTGAGGGGTGTGGTTCCCTTACCGAACGCAGTAAAGAACATGCTGACATTTCCATCTGGCTAGAAGCCGGTGAGGAAACTAGGCGCGAGCGCTGGATCCAAAGAGAGCGGCACTTGGAGAAGTTTGATTTCTGGGCTGCCCAAGAGCTTGATTTCTACGCTCGGGAGAAATCTCAGTCCTTGGCGGATCTGGTTATAAAAACCGACTAGAGAAGATCTAGAGCTTGGTTGAAAGCGGCGCCATTTTGGCACTCTTGTTGTTTTTATACCAAGCGCGTATGCCTGCAACTAAAGATGCTGCGATAAAGAACACGGCAAGGAAATAGCTAATGTTTTTTACCAGCGGAATGCTTGCTGCGAAGTACCCAGCTACTGAAAGCCCAAACCCCCAGAGCACTGCGCCAACTAAGTTAGCCGAGAAGAATTTGTAGTAGTTCATCTTGCCGATACCGGCAATTACTGGAATCAGCACTCGTGCGAAGGGAACAAATCTTGCAACAACAACAGCCCACCAACCCCAGGCAAGATAAAACTTCTCGGCGTTGGCGATTGCCTTGGTAAGAACTACCCCTTGACGTTTATCTAGGTAAGGTCTGCCGTAGTGCCGACCAAGGGTATATCCGACCTGATCTCCAAGCCAAGCAAAGATTGCAATTCCAATTGCCAACACCCAGATGTTGACTACAGCTGGGAAATTAGCTGCAACGATTCCCGCTGCAAAGATCAACGAGTCGCCGGTGATAAAAGGTATGAAGGCGCCGACAAGTAAACCAGTACCTGCAAAAACCAAACCCCAAACAACTGCAACAAATATCACCGGCCCAAACTGGGCATACCAGGACGCTAATTCAGCTGCAAAGGACATACTCCAAGCCTACGGCTTGCCGTGCAGCACTATTTCAGACAGATCGAGCCTGGTTCTAGGTGCAACCTCACGAGCCAGTGCCTCTCCTTCAAATTTTTCTGGAGCATCTTTTTTGCCAATGGAAATCACAACTGCAACTTCAAGATCAGCTGGTAACGAAAGGGATTTGTGGAGCTGATCGTGCAAGATGCCACCCATCTGGTGGGTATACAAATCAAGGGCCTGAGCCTGAATGCTCATCTGGGCAACTGCAAGACCTGCGTCGTAAAAGTTTCCCTTGATCGATTCGCCGGCATCGCTTCTTTTGATAGAGACAACTATGAGAGCTGCGGCATCGGGTGCCCAAGACTGGTTGAAACCAGTAAGTCCTGCAACTACCTTCTCGTGCAGCTCGGTACCCCGCTTGGCAACAGAGAATCTCCAGGGCTGCAAGTTATTTGCCGATGGCGCCCAGCGACCTGCTTCCAAGATGGAAAGGAGCTCTTGGTCTGAGATTTCATAGCTCTTGTCGTATGAGCGTGGGCTCCAACGAGAGGCCAATAACGGGTTCAACGGGGCTGAGGTTTCAGGGATTTTAGACATGTTGTATCCAACTAACTTGCTTGTGGTTTTGTTCCCGAAGGGATTACTTCAGGGCTTTTCTTAGAGCTTCCAAAAGGCCATCAACATCAGCAGAGGTTGTGTCCCAGGCACACATCCAACGAACCTGGCCGGTGGCCTGGTTCCAAACATAGAAGCGGTAGTCATTCTGCAGCTTCGCAGTGACCTTCGGAGGCAGAATCGGAAAAACAGCGTTTGCTTCGGTTGGGTTTGGAACCTTAACTTCTTTGTGCTTTTTTGAAATCTGCAGCACACCTTCATAAAGCCTTTTTGCCATTGCGTTGGCGTGACGAGCATTGGCTAGGGCAACTCTGGCGTCATCTTCAAACAGTGCAAGCAGCTGAGCTGAAACAAAGCGCATCTTCGAGGGCAGCTGCATTGATGTCTTTCGCAAGAACGGCATTGCGTTAGCAAGCTCTTTGCCTCTCGCTGATTTGGAGTCAGTGACGATAACTGCCTCTGCAGCCAGTGCACCGATCTTGGTGGCACCAAGAGATACCAAATCAACACCAACATCGGTAGTGAACTGCTTGAAAGAAAGACCAAGAGCAGCAGCAGCATTGGAAAGTCTTGCGCCGTCCATGTGAAGAAGTAGTCCGTGCTTGTGAGCTCTAGCTGCGAGGGCTTTAATCTCTTTTGCCGTATAAACGGTTCCCATTTCAGTGGTCTGGGTAATTGAGACAACCCCGGGCTGAGCCCGGTGAACAAAACCCATGTCAAATACTTGAGTATCGATTAGCTCTGGGGTGAGCTTGCCGTTTGGTGAAGGCACAGTCCAGAGCTTGATGCCGCCCATTTTTTCTGGGGCTCCGCCTTCGTCGGCGTGGATGTGTGCTGACTCAACGCAGATCACAGCTTCCCAGCGCTTTAGCCCTGCTTGCAGAGCAACAACGTTTGCACCGGTGCCATTAAAGACTGGAAACCCGACTGCTTTAGGGCCAAAGAGCCCTTTGACTAATTTGTTGAATTCAGCAGTGACGGTGTCATCGCCGTAGGCGATTTCATGGCCTTGATTGACAAGCACCATTCGTTTGATGACTTCTGAATCAATACCTGCGTAATTATCACTAGCAAAGCCGCGCCAAACTGCTTTAGTCATAACCAATCACTTTCTCAAACGAAGACAATAGTTTAGTTAGCCCTTGGGCAGAACATTTAGCTTGGAAGTTTCTGTTGAGACAGGAAAGTCCTTCTTTGATCCTTTGTTCTTCTTGGGTTTTACTTCATGACGCTTACCGGCAAACCAACTGCCGATCAGAATAAGCGGGAAGCCAATAAGCAAACCTGTGGTAATCGGCTCGTTCAAGAACACAACGCCCAAAATCAGAGCCACCAAAGTGTTCAGGTAAGTAAGCAGTGTTGCTCTGGCTGCTCCAACTTCTTTGATCAGAGCAAAGAAGATGATGAAGGCAACTGCTGAGCACATCACACCAAGAACAAGTAAGGCAATCCAGGACTCGACAGCAGGTCCGGCAGCTATCTCTGCTGGAAGGGTGAGAGCTGCAGGAACTGCATAAATCACTCCAACGATCACCATCGACAAGCTGATAACCCCAGCGGTTGGAACAAAGCCAATCTTTTCGGCAATTAGAGCCGGTGCAATGGCGTAGCCAACAGCTGCCAGGATCACAGCTCCCACCCAAAGCGGATCAATAAGCCCTCCGAAGGAGTCAACCCCCACCAGGGCAACCACCCCTGCAAAGCCCAAAAGTAGTCCCATGATGGTCTTGGGGTGCCGAACGGATTTATCTCCCATAAAGGTTGCAAACAACACAGCAAAGAAAGGAACCGTTGCAATCAATAGGCCAATCAGGCCAGAGGATAGGTGTCTACCGGATTCAGTAATCAACCACCAAGGACCAGCCATCTCAAGCAGTGCAAAGACCATAACCCAGGGCCAGTGCTTTAGGGCCAGCTTTAGAGCCCCTTGGTTCAAAGCAATGGGAACTAGAACCATGGCCCCAATCAGGACACGAAATAGCACGATCGAATAGGTCGAGAAGTCCTCGACGGCTATTCGAATAAAGAAGTATGGGATACCCCAAGCTAGGCCAGCAGCAAGAAAGAGCCAAAGGGCTTTACGGGACATGTTTACTAGCCTAGGGCTTAAAAACTGGCCGGTTCCAAGGTGTTCGCATAAGCGAACCAAGGGTGGAAACCCGAAGATTTTTCTGCTTTGATTTCTTCCATGGCTCAAACCCCAGTAAAGGTACTCGTCGTCGAAGACGAACCACTGGTTAGAGCGCTGCTTACTTCCCTACTGGAAGCCGACGGCTTCCAGATCAAATCAGCTTCCAATGCAGCAGAAGCAAGATCTGCAACAAAAGACTTTGACCCAAGGGTTGCAATACTCGATATCGAACTAGGCGATGGCCCATCGGGAATCGATCTTGCACATATCCTCAGACTTCAGTTTCCCCAAATAGGACTTGTCTTTCTAACTCACATCCCAGAACCAAGAGTGGTTGGAGTTGAAAACAGGAACATCCCTAAAAACGCTGCCTACCTTCGCAAAGACCGAATGGCAGATACCGGAGTGCTCAAGCAAGCAATTGAAGCTGCCTCCAGAGATCGAGTTGGCAAACAATTCCGCGACGACAAGACCATCCAGCACGAACTAACAAACGTATCGAGAAGTCAACTAGATGTCTTACGAATGGTTGCCATGGGACTGAGTAATCACGAGATCGCAGCCCAAAGAGGAACCACAGTTAGAGCAGTTGAACACCTGGTCAAACGAGCATTCTCAGCAGCCGGCGTAGATACCGAAACCCCTGGCAACGCCAGGGTGGTTGCCGCCAGACAGTTCATCACAGTTGCCGGTATGCCCTTCGGGAAATAACGAGCAAAACAAAAACCCCCGGCCAAAACGATGAGATTTCAGCTTGGGACGCTTCTCCAATGTCAGAAGCTATCCGGGAAAAAAGGCTTGTGGTCGGCAAACTTGACCACCTCGGATTGGAATTTAAGGTTATTGCATTTCCCTTCATTACCCACGGCGTGCCAACAGGATTGATGGCGCTCGTGCTGGAGGAAAAACACTTTGAACTCCAAGAATTGCAGATGGCATCGGAGATGTTTTTTAAGCTTGGAGCTTTTTATCTTGAGAGCCTAGATCTAGGCAACGCCATGACTAGTGGAGCCGGAGCAATCCCAGCCAGCCCAGAGGATCTATCCGCCAGGCAACTGATTATTCTCGGTCACATTCAAGATGGTCTAGTAAACCTAGAGATCGCCAAAGAGCTGATGCTCTCAGAATCCACCATTAGACAAGAAACCGTCAGGATCTATAGAGCACTGGGTGTAGGCACCCGACACGAGGCCGTAAAGAGAGCTCAGGTTCTGGGGATTCTCCACAAACGGCCACACCTGACAGGACTCTAAAATTTCACAACCCCAGTTCAAATAAAAACCCCCGGAATTTCTCCCGGGGGTCTTTATTAGCTGTTATAGAAGGAGTTACTTCGTAGCAACTCGCTTGCTCTTCTTTACTAGCTTGTTGTACTTGGTAGCTAGTGCGTTGTAGTCAGCAGTCAAAGTAGCAACTGATGCCTTTAGAGTTGCGATTTCTGCACGTAGGACCTTTACGTCACCAGCGGCTGCAACGGTGATTACACCGAAGTAAGTGTTTACTGGGTCGCCAAAGGCAGCCTTCTGGTCAGCAGTTGCGGTTAGACCGGTAATGGTCAGACCAACAGCTAGAGAACCAGCAACTGCACCTGCAGTGATGGAGCCTTCCCAGCGCTTCGAGGTGGCTGAGTACTCTACGTAAGATGCACCAGAAGAGCTTCCGGTTCCAACGCGAGCAACAGTCAAGCTTCCGGCCGTTACTGCGTTACCGAATGCGTCAGAAACGACAGCAACGATTGCGTCTGTGCCTGAAACTTCTAGCGAAGGAAGAGTAACAGAAGTAATGTCGTAGGCAGCACCTGCGTTACCAGTCACGTAGATCTGAGTGATGTCACCATCAAGAGTCACAGTGATTACACCCTTGGTAGTGGTGGTTGGGAAAGCGTAGAATACCGCTGCACCAGCTGCGTCAGTTGTTGAAGTCCATGAAGCTGAACCAGACGCTGCTGTGTACTTGTTGGTGGCGTCACCAGGAGCGTCAAGTAGCTTGATGCCTGAGGTGGTTGTAACAGAGATTGCACGTGACTTTACGTCGGAGCTAACTGCAAACTTCATTAGGGATGCAGCAGCTACTGTTCCAGCGCTAGGTACTGCAGCCTTGTAAGGGTCTGAGGTTGCACCAGTGCCTGTGGTGGACAGTCCTGAAACGGTAATGCTGTTTCCGGTCGGAGAAGCTCCGAAAGGAAGGGCAGTAGCTGGCGCAACGCCAACTAGTGCTGATAGAGCTATTGCAGCTGCTGATGCAACTGCGATTAGTTTCTTAGACATTTAGTCTCTTTCTTTTACTTGGTTAAACACATCAGATCGTCGATCTGATGGGAGCTAGTCTTCAATCTGGCCAACCAAGTAGGCCAGCCCAAAGATGTCGCTCATAGAAGGTTACCGTAAGGATGTCCGGACTATTACGGTTACAGACCAGACTTTTTGAAAAGAATTTCAATGACTTTTCGGCTCAGAGCCTTGCATATTCAAGGGTTTGGCTCAATTGAGTCAAAATGGCCGGCTTGAAGAAGGTTTTGGGATGCTTTGGGTCAAAACAGCATTGATCAGGGAAGTTACCCCCTAGAAACCAGGCTTTTAGCGACCGAATAAGGCGAGGCTGATGGACTTGACGGTGGTTCCGTTTGACTCCATGACAACCTCGATCTTTACCCTGGACTTACCAATCTCAGATTTGGACCATTTCTTGCCAAATTCGTCATAAATGTAGGTTGCATCTCCAACCAGGATGTAAACATCGAGGTTTTCGGCGTTCTTGCCAGTGATTAGCTGTCGATTCACTGGCTCAAATTCGAAGAAGAAGCCGTCGATTTCAACTTCAACCACTGGGGCGGTAAATACTGCGTCTGAGCTTGGGTTGAAGGTAAACATTGCTGTTAGGCCATTGTCCCCGATAGCTGTGTAGGACTGATCAACGGCAAAGACCCTGGACTTGGAATCCGAGTTGAAAATAGCCCCGGCAGCTGGAGAGCTAAGAACTGCCTCAACCTGCTCTTGTTTAGACTTTGCAGAAGCTGATGGGCTCGCAGAAACAGCAGCCGAATCCTCCGGATTCCCTGCTTCAGAAGAAGAATCGGCGGCTCCAGCCTCCGGCATTGGATCAACGGCAACCGAACCAGCTTCAGAGCTTGATTGACCTGCTTCCTGGCTCGAGCCTGGGTTTACTGGAGCCTCAGCCATCTGGTCAGTGGTAGCTCGGTTGAGTCCTGGGAAAACTGTTAGCGACATTACAACTAGTGCAATCAGGGTCAGTGCTGCAGCGCCAACCTTCTTGCCTTCTGATGCTGCCTTGCGGGCAGCAACAGAAAGAATGGCTGCTGCAGACATGCCTGTTGTGTCGATGTCTCCAATAAGGGCCTTCTTGAAGGCCGCGCGAGCGCGGAAGATAAGTTGTCTGGTGGCGTTCTCGGATAGGCCAACCTGAGAAGCGATCTGCTCGGTGCTCTTTTCCTCGTACATCGAGGCAATTAGTACTTCTCTATGGCGTGGGTTCAGCTTCGATAGAGCAAGGCGCACTACCGCTGCATCGTCTTGCTGCTCAAGGTGGGAGTAAACCTCAGGATCGTTGGATTCTGGCTCAGCCACGTCATCAATTGAATTGATGTAAGCACGTCCCGAAGCCCTGATGACATCTAGGGCTAGAAGTCTGGTCTTCCACTTTAGAAACCTAAGGACTCCAATCTCGGAGTCTAGTTCTGGCAGGGAAACCATCAGATAAAGGAATGCGTCCTGAACTACTTCGTCGACCTGGGACGGGTTGTTTAGGAACCTTCTTGCGTGACGCTCTAGGTGAGGACGGAAGCGAAGGTATATAGAAGAGAAGTCTTGAGCGCTCCATTCGGCTAGCTTTACAGGCTTGCCGGAGCGCTCTTTGAGCTCTAGATCTCCGAAATCTTCATCTGATTGCTCATCGAGCAGGGCCTCTAGGGGGTCCTCGTTGAAAAGCTGGCTAGCTTCTAGCTCTGAGAGAGCTTCAGGCACAGGAGATAGAGCTGCCTTGGCAGCTTCTTCCTTGCCTTTTTTGCTAAATGCCATGCTTCACCTATATCTAGTTTGCCAGATACTTCTTATAACGCTAGAGGGGGCTGGTTTGTTATGGTCTTCGCACCAAGAGAATTGAGTGAAGCTCAAGACCAGAGGGCTCCAAGCACTGGAATGCTTATAGGTAAAGAGGGCACCGATCTTTCCAACTCCGGTCTAGAGCTAGCTGGTTTTTGGAGCAAACCCCTTCGGACACTTAGGATTCACAGCCCTGACCTTCTTGGTCTTAGCTGCATCCGCATTTGCAACACAAGTGATAGTTGTTGCCTTGGCCTTGGTGATCTTGGCTCTAATAGTCTTCTTGCTGAAGGTAAAACCGTAGGCAGCTAGCTTTAGCCAGCCGTTTTTCTCACTAACGACAGTTGTTGCAATTGACTTGTCGCCGTCACCAACGACGGAGATAGTTGCACTCAATGGAGCACGGGAGAAACCGTACAAGCACCTTGCAACTTCGGATCTGATAACCAGGTCGTAGCTACCTTGAACTTTTGTTGTGCCATCTGGTTGGTAGTGAAGCCCTGCCACCTGGTAGTTCAGGAAGCCATTACTGAACTTAGGAACTCCCCCGTCGTAGGCCATGGCATTAGTTGTTACTATCCCTAAAACTTTGGATGTGTCAGACAAGCACGAGTTACCCTGCTGCTCACCACTGGAGGAAAAGTTCCAGAATGTGTTGGTTGCACTGGTGGTGTCTTTGACCTTGGGTCGCAGATAGTTGAGGTACCCGAAGGTAGATGAATACGATGACCCCGCCCAGGAAATGAACTGGCTGTCCCAGCTACCGGCCATGCCGTTCAGCATTCCGTATTCACGCTCGGTTGGAGTCAGATCGGCGATTGAGGTTTTATATACCATCCGTGACACCTCGGCAGGGGCTGCTTCGACCGTGATCTCGTTAATGGAAGAGCTCGGTTGGGCGACGCTAATTAGAGGATTTTTAATTCTCCCCTTGAACCAACCACCGACGTCTGAAGTGATTCTGATTGTCAACCTAACTCGGGTGTTGGCCGCGAAGTCCTGAAGCACTCCACATGTTCCATTCTCTGACCAAGCGCACTCGTAGCCATGGTTTCCAATTGATAATCCCTTGTCACCGCGATGGTTTTTCTCAGTGATGGCTTGAAAAGGAGCCTTGTAGTTTCCTGCCTGGGCTCTAAACGGTCGAACCGATGCAAAAACTCCAGAAGTTTTAAACTTTCCTTCTCTCCAAATCAATCTTGACTCGGCCCGCACGATCACCGCATAGTCAGTTGTTCCGGAAGCGCTAGGAACCTGAGGAATGCTAAACAACGCCGGTGTTGTGGCTCCCGAATAACCTGTTGACGAGTTTGCTGGGAACTTCATACCGTTTGGGTTTCGAACAAAACTTGCCTGATGGAAGACGCCATCTGCTCCAGCCATTTCCAGTCGCAGAACGCAGTTGTTTTCCGAGCTTGAAGAACAAACTTTCAGTATTGAACTGGCCATTACGACATCGGTGTTGCTGGAGGAGCATTCTGCATCCGACATCGAGTCACAAATGGCCCCTCCAGATCTATTCTGAGCAAAGAGTGTTGAGTAGTGAATGCTCGCACCCTCCTCTCCAACCTGGAAAGTGGCAGTTCCTTGTGTCGGTGGAATGATGTCTGGGTTGTAAGCGTCCTGGGCGCTCGAGGGGGCGGCTCCGGTCCCAATCAGCACTAATGCCAAAGCAATTGAGGCAAGTTTTTTCACGGTTTCTAGTCCCCCCTTAAGCCCCTGGCCAAAGGCCGAATTTGCGCACTCTTTTCCCAAAAGTCTTTAGGAAGACACTACTGTAGCAAGTACATATTCGAAACACCCCAGGGGGATTAATCATGAGAAAACTCAAAGCTGCAGCCATTGTGGCGGCCTTTATATTCACTACCTTGTCTCCGGTTCCGGCAACGGCTGTGCCACTCACTTTGCCAATTGGAAACTGGCCAGCGTGTGATCAGGTCCGCATCACCTACTGCATCGAGAGTGTGCAGATTCAAGGCATCGGCGCTGCAGCCGAGACCCTGACTTGGTCTGCAACTGGAGCAGCTTCAGCTGCTGTTTATCCAGAAGGTGCCATTGAAACGACTGCGAGCGCAAAGGCGCTTCCAGGAATGTGGAGCAACCCAACCTGGGCAACTTATGGTCACGCCGACTATGGATACGACGGTGTCTTCATTAAATTCTCTACGGCCAACCAGTTCACGAACCATCTCTCCTTTGAGGTAGTGCCAGTCAGAGTAGACAGTGGTGCGACCCAGCAGGCTAACCAAAAAGATGGAATCTCTGCTCCCGAGTCACCAATCGAACCAGTACCACTTCCAATCGAAGATGAGACCGGTGCACTTCCTGAAGAAATCGTTGCAGGAGAAGAATTTGCCGAGCCTGTTGCTAACTCCGCCTACCAAGCTTCCTTGAACCCGAATGACACCATCATTGCCACGGTGCGAATCGGTGAAGCACTTCCTGGAATTTCTCTTGGAATAGGCCGAGTAGTGGACGTCAACTCAACTCTTGCTGGAAAGCTAACCTTCACAGGAACTCCGGTTTTCACAGCGGAAGCTAGCAGCACTAGAGACTGTAATTCGGATCAGGGTATTGCCGTTGCCAACAGCTACCAGATCATGGCTTTCACGATCGTGGAAAACGATGACCAGGGATTTGGTGTTGATGGCCTATCTGGAAAGATGTCTGTCACCTCAAACGCTGCCTGTGAGTTCAGCACACCAACCTGGGATGCAAACACGGGATCAATCAGCTGGGTGGCTGCAGCACCTCACTACGCGGCAGATGGTGTGACTCTAAACCGCGGTTTCTACCGTGCGCTCATCCCTGCCGAAGATGCTCTGCTTCTATGGGGACTTGCTAACCCAGCCGATGCCAAGCTTGCCCTTACCGTTTCAGTCACTAACGATGGAACAGATAAGCAAACTGCCATAAAGAACATCTCCTTCCGGAAGGGTGCTATTCGCATCGAGTTCTCCAACTTCACCTTCTCGAAGAACACCTTCGTGATCAAGAAAAACAGGGGATACTCCAAGTTCGTATCCAAGAAGTCCCTCACTTGCACCAAGCTTGCTTCCAACATCAAGCCTGGAAAAAATGTGATTAAGGTAAAGAACGCTTACGCCTGTCCAGCAGGATACAAGCGCTAAACAACAACTAAAAAACTAAACCCCGCTCTGTGAATAACAGGGCGGGGTTTAGTTTTTGCTAAAGAATTAGTTGATCTTCAAAGTCAGCATGTACTGACCACCACCAGATTTGATTTCGGTTGAAAGATCTAGCTCGGGGGAAAGTCGCTGCAGACGATCCAACAACCACTCTGAGGCCTGTTGGGCCTCTTGCTCGCCAGGACAGCGGGCAATTATCTCCCTGCCTCCTTTTTTGCGAAGGCGCTCAACGGTTTCAAAGATCGGTGATGGATCCACCACAAAGACATCCTTGGACCAGGGAACAACCGGAGAGATCTTGCCCTTTTGAGTGTTGCACTGCCTGTGAGCTAGACGCTCAATGGCAACAGCTCCTTTTTTGACCCTGGTGGCAGCAAAGCTGTCTGTGCTGGGTCCAAGGTCTGAGTTCACAGAAGCATCTGGGTCAACTGGCTTATCGCATAGCCAACAGATCCAGTTATCTTGCTCGCCCACGGCGCTTAGGTCGCTCATGGACTAAAGGCTACCTTGCAAGGGAAGTGGCTGATCTAAGCGATGGCCCATGGGCCTTTTGGGTAGCGGCCTAGTTGTTGTCTGTAGCCCGCACTATGGTGAAGACATGAAGACAAATAGGTTCTCCGGGATTCAAAGAATTGCCGCCGCCACTTCTCTAGCACTGCTACTTTCTTTTGGTGTTGCTACGCCATCTTTTTCAGAAGAGTACGTTCCGCCACCTGAGGCCTTTGAAGGCCTTGGGGGTTGGGCAGTAATTGACCCAACTACTGGAATTGTCTACGGGGTCATTGTTGGTGACTGGAATGCTGAGACTTGGGAAGAGGTCAAAAACACCAGAACTGTTGATGGGTTCATGGGTTGCCCAGCTCCTTGCGAATTGAGATTTCAAACTAGGGCAACAGCTGATGGAAACGTTGCTGGTTGGCACGGAACCCAAACCAACATCGATTCTGATGGCAACGCCACCCAAACCAACGATGGCAGTGTTCGATTCGATCAGTCCTCCGGAACATTTTCAATCAACAACCAAACCGGAGATAGCTCTACTTCGCAGACACTAGTTCCTGAAAAAACTGCCCGCGATGAAAACGGTGAGGGCCGCAGTATGGACCTTGGTACAGGGATAGTTGATATCAGAACATCCAAGAAGATTGTGTCCGGTTCTGAATCTGCAACAGTGGATACTTATCGATCAGACCTTGCAGACACTACTGTCGATGCTGTTATTGCCCTTCCAGGTCTCGGGTTGGAAGGGAATCTGGAGTACGTCTTTGGCAGCCGAGAGAGTACTTCTTTGGAGCCAGTAAGCGAACTCGGACAGATCAGAACTGACTTGATTTCAATACTGATGGGCATGGGCTTTACAAAAACCGTCGAATCCGTTGACGAAGAAACTGGCGAGGAAAGCTCAACTGAGGTTCTGGACGAATCCAATGCCTTTGTCGGCGCAATCATGAGCGTGACCGAAGGAATCGTTGACTTTCTCAGTTCGCTGCTTGGATTTTTCAGTCCCAGCAACCAAGAGCCAGCTGATGCTTAAGGCCTAACCAAGAAACAACATCCCGCTTCGCTCAACAACTGAATACTTTTTTAGCGGCATCGACGCAGGCCCCGCAAGCCTTGCTCCATTAGAAGTTGAGAACTCAGAGTCGTGGCAGGTGCAAATGATTGCAGCTGCAGTAGCACTAGATACTTCACAACCAGCGTGTGTACAGATTGCCGAGAAGGCAGAGAAGTTTCCTCTGGTTGGCTGAACAATCATCAACACCCCGGCTGATGATGAAACCTTTAGCCCTCCGCCAACTGGAACCTTCGAACTTTCAACCAGTTGACTTGCCGATGGAGCGGGAGCCGCGATGGCTCCTAAGTTTGCAATCAAAAACCCATTTGTGATCTTGAGGTTGACCTTTTCAAGACCTGAGGTTGCAGGGCCAGAAATTCTTGCACCGGTTGCTGCATTGAAGACGCTACTGTCTCCTGGGCAAGTAATGCGTCCGCCGCTAACGTTAGCTGCCGTGAGCTTGGTGTCATCTCTTGGGCAGGAAGCTATAAAGCCTGAGAACTTTTTTGCTGAGCGCCTAAAGACGAGAACTCTCGAAGAGGCAACTGAGAAAAGCTTGGCAGTTCCGTTTTTGATCTGAGTTATTCGGCCAAGGTTTACTTCACTGCCAAAAGCTGGCGCTCCGGCAAACATAAAGCCTGCGAGCGCTATGGCTCCACCCAGTAGCGATCGTCTTTGAATGGCCATTGATCAAGCCTATATCGTCCAAGGCTGGCACCTGAAACTAAACCCGATGCGGTCTAGTCGTCGTCTTCTTCTTCATCTTCGTCTTCATCTTCGCCACGAACCGTAGCTTCAGGAAGTGTGGTTCCCGAGGCCAATGGTCCAAGAGCGAAGGCCGCCATAATGTTTTTAGGCTTTGCTGCCCCTGCATGCTCGCTAACAAATGAGGTCGAGCCATCTAAACCACAAATGGCCTTGATCAGAGACGCCCCACCTGGATGATCTTTCACATAAGCAGTGAGGTCGTAGACCTCACCTTTTATTACGCTCCAACAGTCTGTTGCGGTTGAGTGCTTTAGAACTTCTGCTGCGGTCAGCGCCACTGTTGTTCCTGTGCCAGGCAACGCTCCAGAAGAACTTGATCCTGAACTAGAACCAGCTGCTGAAAGTGCTCCAACTAGTAGCGAAGAAAGATCAGCGTTTGGTTTTGATGCTCCAGCGTGCTGACCAGAGAAAGCTTTTGTTCCATCCTTACCGCAGATGGCTTTGATAACTGCTTCGCCACCTGCGTGCGTGGCGACGTAAGAAGTTAAGTCGTAAACATTTCCGTTGACAACGCTCCAACAATCTGCAGCGGTGTAGTGCTTTAGAACTTCGGCAACAGTAATCCCGCCATCAGAAGTACCACCTGTTGTGCCACCGGTAGTTCCATCAGTTGTTCCAGTACCTGGATCGGTTGGAGCAACTAGCTCAGAAGCCGCAGTCGCTTCTATGCGATTTCCCCAAGTAGCTTCCGCACCTGAGTGACCAACCAAAACAGAAAGAATTACAACACCAGCTACCGCTGCAGTTGATAATCCCCCTGCAAGCTGCAGAGTCCATTTCGGATTTTTAGTTTTAGTAAAGAAGTAAAAGGCAGCCCCAAGGAAGAACAATCCAATTGACGCGGGAAAAAGCAAGTCTCCAAGTTCTTGGTGATCAGCAGGATTTCCTACCCGAGCAGCAAGGGCTTCACCGGATTGCTTGGCAGCAAATGCCAAGCCAACTGACACCGCGAGCGCTCCGACCGTTAGAGGAAGGTAAGCCTTTCGCCACTTAGGAACAAAGACCAGTAGCACTAGGGCTAAGGCCGAGAGGGGGATCAGTACCGATGCTGCATGGACTGTGAGCGGGTGAAGCGGTAGGCCGCCGATGGTGTCAAAGAATTGATTCATAACTTTGAACTTAGGCCCCCCACCTGTGTGCCAGCTGTCCACAGCCTGCCAGCCGGCTGACCATTTGGCTAGAGGCTCCAATGTCGGAGGTTCCCACAAGAATTGGGCTTCCGGAAGCTCCAGTTTTGGAGATATCGATCAATTCCTACGACACGCCTGAGAATGAGCTGATAGAACCCTCAACTTAAGGTTTAGTCTTCGGATTACAACTAAAAAACAACTAAATAAGTGAAGATTTTCTCGTGTCGGTACTACATCTAGTGGTTTAGTGCTAATGTTGGGAATCCGAACTTCGAGAGATTTTCACAAATTTAGCTCAAAATAGGGGTTTTTCGACCCCGCAAGCAGAAGGAAACACCATGGCAGTAACCGTTTACACGCTCCCAGCCTGTGTGCAGTGCGACAGCACTAAGCGCATGCTCAAGAGCATCGATGTTGACTACGAAGAAGTCGATATGAGCCAAGATCCGGTTGCTTTAGAAATGGTGAAAACCCTGGGCTATACCGCAGCTCCTGTAGTTGTACCTACTTATGGGGGCGGAAACGACGGATCTACTGTCCCTAAGCAGGTTATAAAGTTTCTGAACAATCCTGAGAACCGCAAGCACATCAAAGCGGTGATCGGCGGAGGAAACACCAATTTTGGTAGCCACTTCTGCAAAGCCGGCGACATAGTCGCCACTAAATTAGGTGTTCCATTGATTTATAAGTTTGAAATCACCGGTACACCAGAAGACGTAATCGAAGTTAAAGAAAGGCTGGCCCAGCTGTGGCAAACCAACTCGTAGAGATCGCTGATGATCAAGGCAACCTAGTCGGTAAGTCTGGGGTTGAATCTGCTCTGAGCTATCAGGACCTCAACGCCATG
>Ga0315909_10002926_pt1 | contig 21386 bp, 14 predicted proteins | sample LakEriMetagenome_11_FD_203527 | JGI IMG/M metagenome (GOLD analysis project Ga0315909, IMG submission 203527) | Freshwater fungal communities from buoy surface, Lake Erie, Ohio, United States - Buoy 2 MA125 | ecosystem: Environmental > Aquatic > Freshwater > Lake | place: USA: Lake Erie, Ohio... | reverse complement strand
CCATACCTTAATTACAAATTAAAAAACTTCAATTATAACTCATCCAATTATATAAGTTGGTTGAAACAAATTTCAAATAACGGAACCGGTCAATCGTATATTGATTTTATCAAAGACATATTTGTTACCCCCTATATAAGAAGTTATACAGACAACACATTTGCAATACTTACAACTCAAAATATTGGTGCGACACCAACAAACAAAACAGATTCATCAAAATTATTGAAATTCGTTCAATCAACTCAAATGAATCAAACAACCATAACAGATACATATCCATTTACTAATCAAAATTGGGTAACAAAAAATTTATATGAGAATAAAAATAAAGTAGGAACACAATTCAACACATCGAAAGTATTGCAAGTCTTTAATGAGAGAAACGTAATCGCAAACTTTTCATCAATTACCGATACCATTACGAACAGACCTGTAACAAACTTTTCATATCTATCAGTACAAAATCCATTAACAGATACTATTAATAATAATTCTAATAGTCAAACAGGGTTTTTACCTACATTCTATTCAAATAGAACACCTCAAAACTTCATACCAACAGAAGGTTATTGTTATTTTGATGTTCCAACTAATAATAATTTACAATTCATAAGTCCCCTTAATGGTACATTACCAATTAAAACAACAACTTCAATACTTAACACACCATATTTTATAAACGCAATATCTGATGGTGTTGCAAAATCAAAACAAAATAATCAATATCCTTATACAGAGGCGGCCTTTTTATTTATAAATTCATTACCTTTAATTTCTCTTAAAGAAAAATATAAAACAAATGGTGTTAATTCAGATGAGTTGGATTATATGTTTGCAACACTCAAGAAATTTGGGGGTATACATAAACTACCTTATTCTTGGATATTAAAAATAGGTTCACTGTGGTATAGATATAAATTAGAAAAAGAAACCGGAGTAGACCTTCTTTCTAATATTTGGAAAGACACAGACTACAAAAATAATTTTGACCCAATAAATAAGAATGTTAACAAAATATACACCCTTAATTTCAACGGTATTCAAAATAATACGATTCAATTAGAAAATAATGACGGAGTTAATTTGACTGTACAGACAGGATTTTACCCCAAATTAATAAATGATTTTAATTATTTTTATAAGGGCGTTGATTTATATTCAACTTACACTGATTCTGAAATTCAGACATCGATAGACAATGGATTAAAAATATTCAATTTTACGGAATCCAATATAATCACTACACAGAACGGTCAAATTTCTAAAAATCTAACGTGGTCTGTTATGTTACCAACAGATTCTGGAAACTTTGTAGTACCATCTTTTGGTGGTAAACAAAACCAAGTAGCAAATTCAATACTTGATTCCGCGCAAGACGTTTTACCGGGTTATTCTCTTACAGGAAATACATCAATATATAATGGTTCGTCTCGATTATTATGGGCATCCCCTAACTATGGATATTTTGATACCTCACAAATTGTGAAACCAAAAGTAGATTCATATGTAAATGTTATAAAAACAGATGATTCAAACTTATCACCTTATACATTATCAAATCAAGATAACTACTCCAAAATAGAAGAAATTTTTTCTGTATTCAACAAAGATATTTTAGATTTATTTGAATCAGAGTTTAAAAACTTTTCCAAATCAGAGGACAATATCGAGAATAAATCAGAGACATCCTTAAGATATGGGATACAGATAGGTGACCCTAATATAGTATATACCAATTTTCAAATGTTGTTTAAACAACTAATGAAATTGGAAAGTATGAAAACTAACGAATCAATTGAAACATATTTTTTGAATTCAATTAATTCACAGCTTGAAACTTTTAACACGACAATATCAAAATTTTTAACATTTGATATTTTATTCAAGTTCGGTAATCCATCAAATTACAACAGATTTGTATTTGATTCTTTTTTAATTTATAACCCAAACAACGCTCCCGATAAACAGATTTCTGTAGAACAAGCATCCTCAGAGGGTACTTTAGCAACACCAAAATATTATGGTGTGTATGTAAACAATAGTCTACCATCAAACGGAGGTACAACAACTTTAGCTCAATCTAAGGCAAATTTTCCAAAAGAATGGAAAGAGTTGGAATTGAGGGTCGGGTTTTCAACAATACCTGAGTTAGCCTACGGAGACAACGGCTCGTACATTACGGACTTCTTCATCGATAACAACATAAGTTTCAATGTCGACAACATTAAGGAATTGGAATCAATAATAAAAATGTATGCGACTCAGAAGTTATCTAATAATTCAATAACATCAAATGATTTCAAAAATCAAATAAAAAAATATTTAGATGATTGTAAAAAATTAGAAAATGATGTATTGAACCAAATTTTAGATAATATCAGAAAAAAATTACCTAACTATCAAGAACTACCACAAAAAACTGAAGACTCTAGAATCACAGGTACCCAAACGAAAGTTCAACTTTGGGAAAATTTCAAGGCGTTGAATGATAAGTGGATTGCTGGTTCGGATTATAAAACTAAAACATTTTTTGAAGATATATTGTTTTTAGATAGGGCATCCAGAAACATAGGTGATATTTTATACTTAGATATTTTCAGTCTAAAAAACGAATTTACAGACTCGATATTGGGTAGTTCTATGAGTGTATATACATTTATTGCGGGACTTTTAATTAAGAATAATTTCACTATAATGAACTTACCCGCATATGTTAATTTTTACAACACACAAAATATAGATGGTTTACCAAAACCAATTGGTGCACCAAACACGACCAAGTTTGCGAACGACATATGGGGTACACATCCTTTCGTAGACTATAGGGAATCCGGACCTAAAATGGTTTGTTTTTTTGTGGGTAGACCGTCAAGTTATGTTTCATTACCTGAAAGTAAAAACTATTTGTTTAGAAGTGATGGATTAGTACTTGATTGTTCAAAAGACAACCCTCTTTATGAAGTTTTAGATGATAAAAAGGATGCGTATGCCCATCAGAAATCAAATAGATGCGTTGGGTTCACTGTAGACATTGGTATAAGAAACCAAAATGTTTTCAACACGTTTAGTATAACACAAGACAATGGAAAGGGTACTGCAGAGTCTGTTCAGACAGTATTAAATATGATTAACCAAACGAGCGGTAGAGAAACCGCGACACAAAACGTGAGTCTATATAATCTTTATGCTCAAAGAAGTTACGGTGCTTCGATTGTGTGTATGGGTAATGCTATGATACAACCAACAATGTATTTTAATTTAAGACACGTACCTATGTTCAACGGACCATATTTGATTACAGAAGTTTCCCATCAAATACAACCAGGAACCTTCCAAACATCTTTTACAGGTGTCAGACAGGGAGTATTTGATTTACCACCTATCGATAGTTTCCTACAAAGTATCAATCAAAACTTACTCACGAAAATAGAGCAAACAGTTTTAAGTAAAAATAATGGAGAAAGTGTTAATACGACAACATCTAATTCTAATGCGGCTAAAACCTCACAAAACTCAGACAATAAAAAGGCTCCTGAAAATTCCTGCAAGGCTAATGATTCATATAATTTACCCGATGCAGTACCAACCACGGCAACCACAACTAGTATCACCGAGTTCATTTCTAAATTAAAATTAGAAACAACAGACCCAGACTTACAAGCAACAATTTTTGGACTTTGTTATTTGAGAGGATATAAAGACCCACAATTCAATAGTTTTGGAAACAATTATGCTGGAGTTAGTTTAGTTGATAATAGATACGCATCAAATCTGAGTAGGTTTGTAAAATCATATTCTTGTGTACAAAACGGAAACAATTATGTACCGTTTGCGAACTTTGATAATATTGATGTCTTTATGAAGTTTATGGTAGAGAGACTCTCAACTTTGGTTAGACAAGTTAAAATTTTAGGAATACATCAGTTTTATTTAACTCAGTGGCAGGATTTCAAAATTCCTACAGATAATTACAACACAAATAAATTCGGATTATACAAAGAAAGTTTTGATACACTTTACAAATCATTAACAACTTTATCAAATTATGGTATAACACCGACCGATGGAATTGCAAAATTCTTGCAAGGACAATCATATGTACCACCACCAACACCAACACCATCTCTTGGACCGATTGTAGTCCCACCCTCAACAACATTATATACTCTATCAAGAATATCCACAGCGGGAAACGATACTAGAGTTACTATAAGTGTTGCACCTAACGTAGGACTTTGGAAAATAACCGATATCGCCTATACGATACCATCTAGTGCACCGTGTGGAAACGAAGAATCCGAATGTGGTGTTAGAGTTAATGATACAGAATGGTTTGTCACACCTTATCAATACGCGGTTGATAGTTGTAACGATGGTATATTAGAATCGGGTACATACGTTATAACTTTTTTGGTGGGATTCAAACCAATATTGGCAAATGGACAACCCGACCCAAGTAGAGGTAATGGACAAACACAACGCTTTACTAGCGTCATCACAGGAAGCGCTCAAGTAACAACATCAATTAGAATTGATTATTTGGGAGAATTTGGAACTGTCCAAGGAACAGATTTTAGTTATCGTAATATTGAACTTAACAATGGTAGGTTCAAAGTATTAAGAATTATTGACCCTAACTTTAATTTTAATTATGTTGGAAATGTTAATTTTAGAGATTCTAATGGTGATTTGGTAGTTTCAAATTGTCTTGCGGGTTCTGGTGCGGCAACTTGTACTGTTAATGGTAGAGGTTCCGGTACTTACACTATGCATGTTGAATATTATCCGACCGGGGTAGGTAATTCAAATCCAATAAATTTAGTTAGTCAACCATTCACCCAATAACATTTACAACAACTGAGATATTTATTAATAAATTATTTTATGAACTTAAATGATAAATTAAACAACTACCTTGGAAAACAAGGTCAGTATTCAGAACAATCATTATCAAATGGAGATAAAGAAATTTGTGATTTAGAAACCGGTGATTGTTATGTGGTAAGGGAGAGAGATGGTCTTATTGAAAGGGCGGGTCATCAAGTTACTGCCAACAGAAGAGTTAAGGTAGAAACCGTAAACGGTATAAAACAATTATTAAACGGATAATAAAATGTCTATAGAAAGAAAAATTATAAGTGAAATAGAGAGATATAAAAGTATCAACAGATACCTAAATGAACAAGGAGTACCTCCACCACCAGCACCTGAAGGTGATTTAGGTGCCGCACCACCTCCTCCACCCGGAGGAGATGCCGGAGCCCCACCACCTGCGGGAGGTGTCACAGGTGCCGAACCCCAACCAATAGATGTTGAGGCGGATAAGGATGTTGAAAAAATAGATGAAAAAGGTGAATCACAAGAAGGTGGAGATGCGGAAGAACTTGAGATAACTGACTTAGTAACTTCACAAGAAAACATCGAAAAGAAACAAGAGGAGTATTTCAATAATTTATTTTCACAACTAACAAACTTGGAATCCAAATTAAAAGATATGGATTCAATTGTTGCAAAACTTAACACCCTTGAGAAGAAGATTGAGAAGTATAGAGAAAAAACTCCACAAGAAAAGTTAGATTTAAGAAAGTATGACTCATATCCATTTAATCAAAAGCTTTCAGATTTTTTTAATGATAAGCAAGACGAATTTGAAAAAACCGGAAAAGATGAGTATATTTTAACAAGCGATGACGTTACAGATATTTCAGATAGTGAAATCAAAGATACTTTCTTACCAACAGAAGAAGACCAATATTAATATTGAAAATATATAAATAATGGGTACCATAAATAGGTATCCATTTTTTATTTGACAAAGTGAAAGATTACAATTATCTTTATAAAAACAAAAATTAAACACTATGAGTACACTCGACGCCGTATTGGCACAGTATGAGAAAAATCAAAGTTCGGCCGGGGGCCAATCTAAGATGACACAAGACGAAAGAATGAAAAAGTATTTCGCACTTCTTCTTTCTGATAAAGAAAAGTCAGGACAAAGAAGAATCAGAATCCTCCCTACACCGGATGGTTCATCACCTTTTAAGGAAGCTTGGTATCACGAAATCCAAGTTGGAGGTCAGTGGCAGAAATTCTATGACCCAGGAAAGAACGACAACGAACGTTCACCACTTAATGAAGTTTATGAAGAACTTATGTCTACCGGTAAAGAGTCAGACAAAGAACTTGCAAAACAGTACAAATCCCGTAAGTTTTACATCGTAAAAGTTATCGACCGTGATAACGAGCAAGACGGACCAAAGTTTTGGAGATTCAAGCACAACTATAAGAATGACGGAATCCTTGATAAAATCATTCCTATTTGGAGAAACAAAGGTGATATCACCGACCCTGAAAAAGGACGTGATTTGATTATCGAGTTAACCAAATCTAAAACCGGAAAAGGTAAAGAGTATACATCGGTATCTACAATTATGTATGATGATGTTCAACCGCTATCAGCTGATAAAGACCAAATGAAAGAATGGTTGTCCGATGACCTTACTTGGTTAGATGTTTATTCAAAAAAACCGGTTGAGTATTTGGAAGCAATTGCACAAGGAAAAACTCCAAAGTGGGATTCAGAAAAAGGTGGATATGTTTATGGTGATGACGAAGAAGCTACTATCAGTTTGGGTGGTGGTGTAAAATCGAAAACTATTGTTGACCCACAAGCAGATTCAGACCCGGATTCAGAATTACCATTCTAATCTAATAACAAATGGGGTGGAGGAAAAACTCCACCCTTATTTTTCTAACAAAATAAAATTTTATAATATGGCTAAAAAAGCAAAAAAGAAAGCAGTTGCTAAGATGAGTGAAGTAATACCACCTTATGCAACTTTAACTGAGCAACAATTTGATGAACTAAGAGATTTGGTTATTTGGGATAACCCACAATCTGAACTTGAAAGTATCGTTACCGAACAGACAGTAAATGAAATTCTGTATAAACTTGGTAGGGTTAGTGTTTCATTCGATACAATGATTAAAAAACTTGATTCGATACTAGACGCTATCGCTCCGGAAAGTACTAACGAATTTACTGACTCAGTAGATTGGGATGATGCAGAAGATGATTATGAAGACACTAATGAAGATTAAAACAACAAACTATGGCAGGGATTAAGAAAAAAAATATTGGTGGAATTGGAGACATAAAAAACAAATTCTCAACCAAAACAAAATATAAGGAAACTAATTACTACAATTGTGGTGAAGCTTTCCATAATGCTTGTGGACTACCCGGACCTGTAATGGGGGGTATTAATATGTTTTTGGGACATACCAATAGTAGTAAAACAACAGCTATGATTCTTGCTGCAGCCGATGCTCAAAAAAAAGGACATCTTCCTGTGTTCATCATTACTGAACGTAAATGGAGTTGGGAACACGCAGTCGAACTCGGACTCCAAGCATCTAAAAACGAAGATGGTGAATGGGATGGTGATTTTATCTTTAATGATTCTTTCGACTACATTGAACAAGCAACAGATTTTATCAATGAGTTATTAGATGCTCAAGAAAAGGGTGATGTTCCTTATAACTTATGTATTTGTTGGGATTCCATTGGTAGCATCCCTTGTAAAATGACCTTTGACGGGAAGGGGGGTAAACAACATAATGCCTCCACACTTGCAGACAAAATTGGAATGGGGATTCATTCGAGAATAACAAAATCCAAAAAAGAAGATTACCCCTACTATAACACGATGGTTGTAATCAATCAGCCTTGGGTTGAGTTACCGGATAATCCGTTCGGACAACCAACCATTAAAGCGAAAGGTGGTGAGGCTTTGTGGTTAGCATCTTCTTTGGTATTTTTATTCGGTAATCAGAAGAACGCCGGTATTAATCACATCACAGCCACTAAGAACGGAAGAACTGTGTCTTATGCAATCAGAACAAAAGTTTCTATTCTTAAGAATCACGTAAATGGTCTTGGTTACAAGGATGGTAAGATTATAGCAGTACCACAAGGGTATATTGCAGATGATAAAGAAGCCCTCGAAAAATATAAAAAAGATTTCTCACAGTATTGGAACGCGATACTGTCCGGTGATGGTGAAATATCACTTGAAGAGAGTGATGAACCTGAAATTACGGAATAATTTTTGACCCCACATTTAAGTGGGGTTTTTTATTGGATATTTATTGTAAATCCAATACTATGAAAAAAGAAGAATCTACCGGTGGATTTGCCGATACTTTTTTGAGTAAGTTAAAAGAGCAATCATTCACAATTATTATCCTTGTCGGAATAATGTATTATCAAAACACACTCTTCACCTCACAAATGAATGAGTATAAAATGATGATAAAAGAAAAAGAACAACTAATATTAAAACTAACTGACGACGAAAGAGAAAGACTAATAGAAAGGGAAAAATATCTTATAGGACAAAGAGATGAGTTCATTAAAGAATTAAAAGAAATAACAAAAGAACGTCGATGATGTATTTATAATAAAAGATTATGAAAACAATTACAGACCAATTGATAAGAAAAACTATTAAGGAAGTTGCAGAAAAAAAATCTGCGTTTGAAGAATTTGCGGAAAAAAGACATGCCGGGGCAAAAAAAATTGCTGAAAATGCAAAACAGAAAGGTGGTTCGGCTATGTTAACATATCATCACTTCATTGTTAAACTACCATATTATAAAAATGCGTATGAGGGTAAATTCGATTTATCAGAGGCGAAAAAACAACTATCAGGATTTATGAAAGAAGTTTGTGGATTAGGTAAAAATGTTGAAATATCACAAACTGAATTTCAGAAGTTAGTTGGTAAAATCGAAGTTCTCGGGGAATTAATTATCAGAAGTAAGTCCTAACTAATTGACATCCACAATTTATTAGTTTATATTTCGTTTGTAACAATATTTTTCACTATTCAACCTTTCTGTGTGAAGACACTACTCATTGACGGAAATAACCTTTATCTCATTGGATACCACGGAGTCAAAGACTATTTTTCAAACAACGAACACATCGGAGGAATTTTTCATTTCATTAATACAATTAGAAAATTTTTAGACGAACATAATTACGATAAGGTAATTGTATTTTGGGACAGCGAATCAAATACATCTCTTAGAAAAGAAATTTATCCAAATTACAAGATGCAAAGGAGGAATGAAATGACTGAAGAGCAGTACGAATCATACCTCCATCAAAGACAAAGAGTGAAACAGTATTTGGAAGAAGTTTTTGTCAGACAAGTCGAGGCTCCACATAATGAATCTGATGATTTGATAGCGTACTACTGTAAAATTGCGTTAGATGAGAATATAACCATCTTCTCGGCCGATAAGGACTTGACACAGCTAATATCACCGAATGTCCAAATTTACTCCCCAATCAAGAAAGAACACTATAAATTTGGTGACAAGATACAAATCAACAAAGTAGATATTCCACATCAAAACGTATTAGTTACAAAGGTCTTTGTTGGCGATAAGTCAGACAACATATGTGGTATTGATGGGTTAGGTGAAAAAACACTAGTCAAGTTATTCCCACAGATGTTGACAAAATCCTGCAGTATAAATGAAATCTTGGATAATGCTAGAATTCTACAGCAAGAAAAGAAAGTTCCAAAAATTATAGAGAAAATTTTGACTGGGACATCAAAAAATGGTATACTTGGAGAACAGTTTTATAATACTAATCTAAAGATTGTAGATTTAGGAAACCCACTCATTACTGAAGAAGCAAAAACCGAGGTAGAACAGGTTTACAAAGATACCATAGACCCAACGGACAGAGGATATAAAAATCTTATGAAGATGATGATGGAGGATGGATTATTTAAGTATCTCCCAAAAGATGACAATGCTTGGGTATATTTCCTCAAACCATTCCTTAAACTCGCAAGAAAAGAAAAAAGAATTAACCAAAAATAAAATAAAATGAAAGAGCAACAAGACAGCACAAAACTTGAGTTTCTACTCACCCTGAATGACAACATTATCGTTCAAAGGTTTTTTAATGTTAGAGGGTTCAACCCAAAGGCAGGAAAGTCAATCGACCTTTATGAGTATGTAAAGGCAATCAAAGACACATTGTCGTATCATTTGAAAATGAAAACGGTAAGTTATATGATTGACAACAAAGATGCGATTATACACGACCCAAAGGTTATGGAAACTTCATTCACTGATGAACCGGAGTATTTTAATATCTTTGTGAAAAATGGCGAACAGACAATTTGTCATAGAATTTTTGACGGAAAAATGTTTCCACCAAAAGTTCGTTATACGGTGGATGTAAGACCATTCTTGAAAGAAATCCTCAGAGAACTTACTGACATCTTTTCAGATTACAGATTAAGTTACGAATATTTGGATTATCGTACGGTCTAAAAGATATTTATCATTAAAAGGGGAACCAACATTATGAAGAAAAATTTTGATTATTTAGGGAACACATTTCAGGTACAACTTATTAACCAATTAATCGTTGATAAGAGTTTTTCAAATTCCATAATGGATGTTTTAGACCCCACTTATTTTGATAACAAGTATTTTAAGATTATAGTTCAGTTAATCAAAGAGTATTATAAGAAGTACGAATCAGCACCATCTTTTGATACTTTGGAACAATTGATTAAGTCAGAAATTACCCAAGAGTTCGTTTCCAAGATTGTTTTGGACACTCTGAAACAAATAAAAGATGCACCTTTCGAAGGTAGTATGTTTGTCCAAGAAAAAGCATTGAAATTCTGTAAACAACAAGAGTTACAGAAGGTAATGGAAAAAGCCCAAAAGATTATTTCCGAGGGGGATTTTGAATCTTATGATAAGGTTGAGGGTTTAGTAAGAGACGCATTACAAGTTGGACAAACGGACAATGGGATAACTGATATCTTTTCCGGGTTAGATGAAGTTCTAAATGAAGATTTCAGACACCCAATACCTATGGGAATACCCGGAATTGATAAGTTATTAAAAGGAGGACTGGCGAAGGGTGAGATTGGAGTTATACTTGCACCAACCGGTGTTGGTAAGACAACCATCCTCACAAAGATTGCAAATACAGCCTTCAATCTTGGGTATAATGTCTTACAAATATTTTTTGAGGATAACCCAAAGATTGTTCAGAGAAAACACTTCACCTTATGGACAGGTATTCCACCTGATGACTTAAACAAACATAAGGATGAAGTTATCTCTAAAGTTGAAGAGGTTAAACAAAAAATGACTAATGAATTGAAACTTGTTAAGTTGGCTTCAGATACTTACAATATGTCTAACATTAAGAATATGGTTAGAAAGATGATTGCGGACGGAACAAAAATTGATTTGATTATGTTAGATTATATTGATTGTGTAACCCCGGAGTCATCAAGTAAAGATGAGTGGAAGGCGGAAGGCTCTGTAATGAGAGGATTTGAGGCTATGTGTCACGAACTTAATTTGGTTGGATGGACAGCGACTCAAGGTAATAGAAGTTCAATCTCATCTGAGGTTGTGACCACAGACCAAATGGGAGGTTCAATTAAGAAAGCTCAAGTTGGACACGTAATTATATCAATCGCTAAAACCCTTCAACAAAAAGAACTTAACTTAGCAACAATCGCAATCACGAAATCAAGGTTAGGTAAAGATGGTGTTGTTTTTGAGAACTGTAAATTTAATAATGAATTACTTGAGATAGATATTGAGTCCTCTGTAACATTCCTCGGATTTGAAGAACAACAAGAAGAAAAGAAAAGAGACAGGGTTAGAGAACTGTTAGAAAAAAGAAAACAAAGAGAAACAAATACAACAAACTAAATATATTGTTTTTCTCAAAAAAACTTATTATTTTTTATTAGAAAATAGGGTCGCTTTATCGGCGACCTTATATTTAATAATAAAATCACCGATTTTTTATAAAAAACTAAAAGCACTAAAAATGGAAATTTCAAACAGAATTTTATCGGAAATTACAGTGTATATGAAATACGCAAAGTATATTCCCGAGTTGAAGAGAAGAGAAACTTGGTTCGAATTAGTAACCAGGAATATGGAGATGCATATTAAATCGTATCCCCATTTAGAACAAGAGATAAGAGACAACTATCAGTTCGTCTATAATAAGCAAGTGTTACCATCTATGAGGTCAATGCAGTTTGCAGGTAAACCAATTGAGATTTCCCCAAATAGAATTTACAACTGTGCTTATGCACCGGTTGATGATTGGAGAGTATTTTCAGAGATTATGTTCCTTTTGTTAGGAGGAACAGGTGTGGGTTATTCGGTTCAGAAACACCACGTAGAAGAATTACCTGAGATTAGAAAACCAAATGAGAGAACAAGAAGATGGTTGGTTGCAGATTCAATCGAAGGATGGGCTGACGCTGTTAAAGTATTAGTTAAGTCATACTTCTTCGGTGGTTCAAAGATTGAATTTGATTTCAGTGATATCAGACCAAAAGGTGCAAGACTTGTTACATCAGGTGGTAAAGCACCCGGTCCTCAACCATTAAAAGAGTGTTTAATTAAACTTGAAGGAATACTCGACGCTAAAAGTGATGGTGATAGATTAAGACCAATTGAGGTTCACGATATGGTTTGTCATATTGCTGACGCAGTACTAGCAGGTGGGATTCGCAGGGCTGCTCTGATAAGTTTGTTCTCAGCAACAGATGATGAAATGATTAGTTGTAAGTCAGGTGCGTGGTGGGAAACTAACCCCCAAAGAGGAAGAGCAAACAACTCAGCTGCACTTGTAAGACACAAAATTACTAAAGATTACTTTATGGAACTTTGGAAAAGAATTGAATTGAGTGGAGCAGGAGAACCTGGAATTTATTTTACAAATGATAAAGATTGGGGAACAAACCCTTGTTGTGAGATTGCATTAAGACCATTCCAATTCTGTAACCTTTGTGAAGTGAACGTATCAAATGTTGTTAATCAAGAAGATTTTGAAGCAAGAATTAAAGCCGCAACATTCATCGGAACACTCCAAGCAGGATATACGAATTTTCACTACTTAAGACCGGTATGGCAAAGAACAACTGAAAAGGATGCTCTTATTGGTGTGTCAATGACGGGTATTGGTTCAGGTGCAGTATTAGGGTTGGATATGAAAGTAGGGGCTAAAATCGTAAAGGCAGAAAATGAGAGAGTTGCGGGATTGTTGGGAATCAACAAAGCGGCAAGAACAACAACAGTTAAACCTGCCGGAACAACCTCACTTACACTTGGAACATCATCAGGTATTCACGCTTGGCACAATGACTACTACATCCGTAGAGTTAGAGTTGGCAAGAATGAAGCTATCTATGGTTATTTGAGAGATAATCACGCAGAACTAATTGAAGATGAATATTTCCGTCCACACGATACTGCGGTAATTGGAATTCCACAAAAAGCACCGGAAGGTTCAATCTTGAGAAATGAATCACCTATTCAATTATTAGAAAGGGTTAAAAAGGTTCATATGGAATGGATTAAACCAGGACACAGAAGTGGAAGTAATTCACATAATGTATCTGCGACCATTTCAGTTAGAGAACACGAATGGCCTGCGGTAGGTGAATGGATGTGGACCGAAAGGGAGCACTACAATGGATTATCTGTATTACCCTATGATTCAGGGAGTTACAAACAAGCACCTTTTGAGGATTGCACGAAAGAAAAGTATGAGGAGTTAATGGAAACATTAAAAGATGTTGATTTATCAAAAATTGTTGAATTAGATGATGATACAAATTTGAGTGGAGAAGTTGCTTGTGCTGGTGGGGCGTGTGAAGTAACAGTTGCTTAAATTATGGAAAAAGAAAAAAAAGATGGGGAGAAGTCAAAACTTCTCCCTTCTTATTATTATAAAGAAAACGGTCTTTTGGTATTCACAGAAGAGTTTCATCTAAATAGAGGTTTCTGTTGCGGTAACAAGTGTAAACATTGTCCTTATGAACCTTTACATCAGAAAGGTAATACTACAATAAAAAAATAATCAACATATATTTATAACATATGGCAGATGGTAGGACATATGGTATAAATTTTCCTTTTAGAGATTCCAAAAGAGGAGATTATTTAGATTTAACCCAATATCAGAAGGATGAAATCAGAGCTAGCCTGATTCACCTTATTTTAACAAGGAAGGGCAGTAGGTACTATCTACCAACTTTTGGAACAAGGATTTACGAATTTTTATTTGAACAATTTGATGGGATAACATTTAGTGCTATAGAGTCAGATATTAGAGATGCAATCAATACTTTTATGCCGAATTTAATAGTTACCAACATATCAATTGAACCGGCAAGTCCGGAAGATGAGGCTCCTGATTACGCGTACAATACAACAACAGAAGATTTACCAAACATATATAGAACACCTGGAAAAGGGACCGCAGATTACACTGCAAAAATAAGAATTGATTATTCAACAGATTCACAAACTTTTGCACAGAGTGATTTTGTAATTATAAATATTTAAGAGAAATGGCAAACGGAAAAATATCATATACAGTAAGAGATTACGAAGGAATAAGAGTCGAGCTCGCAAATTATGTAAAAACTTATTATCCCGAACTTATACAAAACTTCAACGACGCATCTGTGTTTTCCGTGTTTTTAGATTTGAATGCCGCAGTGGCGGACAACCTACACTATCATATTGATAGAAGTATTCAAGAAACAGTTTTACAATACGCACAGCAAAAGTCATCGATATATAACATAGCAAGAACTTATGGACTTAAAATACCGGGAGTTAGACCATCTGTTTCAATATGTGATTTATCAATAACAGTCCCCGCTTTTGGTGATAAAGAAGATGAGAGATATCTTGGAAAATTGATAAGAGGTGCCCAAGTATTTGGTGCTGGACAAGCCTTCGAAACTGTTTATGATGTTGACTTTGCATCACCATATAACTCACAAGGGGTTCTTAACAGATTAAAAATTCCAAATTTTAATGCTAACGGTGTTTTAATAAACTACACAATAACAAAAAGAGAACTTGTTGTTAATGGTATAACAAAAGTATTCAAAAGGGTTGTAACACCAAGTGACGTTAGACCTTTTTTAGAAATATTTTTGCCCGAGAAAAATGTTCTTGGAATAACAAGTGTTTTATTGAAAAGTGGTACAAATTATACAACAATACCCACACCCGCAGAATTTTTGAGTGCACAAGACAGATGGTATGAAGTTGATGCACTTGCTGAAGATAGAATTTTTATAGAAGACGACACAAAAGTCTCAGACCAACCTTCAATTAAAGTTGGTAAATATATTCAAACAAACAATAGATTTATATCCGAATATACTGCGGAGGGATTCAAAAAAATAACTTTTGGTGGGGGTACAACTTCCGCTCAAGACACATTGAACGAGTTTACAAATTTAGGTATAAACTTGAATGTTCAAAATTTATACAATAATTTTTCCTTAGGTTCAACATTAACACCTAATTCGACACTATTCATTCAGTATAGAATCGGAGGAGGGCTTGGAACAAATATGGGAGTCAATGTGATTAATCAAATTGGTACCGTTTCTTTCTTTGTGAATGGACCTTCAGAATCAACCAATAACTCGGTAGTTGCTTCTTTGAGATGTAATAATGTTACAGCGGCCGTCGGAGGAGCAAATGCCCCAACAACTGAGGAAGTCAGGAACTTTGTTTCATACAATTTTGCAGCACAAAAAAGAGCGGTGACTGTACAAGATTATAATTCTATTTTGAGAAATATGCCGGCACAATTCGGAGCACCTGCAAAAGTGGCAATTACAGAGAATAATAACAAAATTAATATTCAAATTTTATCATTCGATACGTCCGGAAAGTTGACTAGTATTGTATCAAATACTCTAAAACAAAATATTGCGAACTATTTGTCTAATTACAGAATGATGAATGATTATATTTCTGTAATGAGTGCAGATGTTATTGATTTATCAATACAAGTATCTGTTGTATTAAATGCCTCACAAAATTCCGGTCAAATAATATCAGATGTAATCAATAATGTTTCATCACATTTTGACCCTACCAACAGAGAACTCGGGGAAAATATTTATCTTTCTGAACTCAAAAGTACAATTCAAAATCTTAATGGTGTAATCACAGTCACCGGAATAGACGTGTTCAACAATGTTGGAGGACAATATTCATCTTCACAAACATCTATGGCTTATTCAGACAACGAAACAAGACAAATATCTCCAGTGGATGATACACTTTTTGCACAACCAAATCAAATATATCAAGTCAGATATCCTGGAAAAGATATTAAGGTTGTTGTTAAAAACTTCCAATCCGTAACACTTTCATAATTTATTTATTTCTTTTCCCGTCTATTTTTATAGTTGGTGTATATTATAAAATATACCGATAAACTATTTATTCAAAAAGACCTTATGGGTTACTCACATAGGATTAAAACCGAAATCGGTATTAACAAAACTATAAATGTTGAACTTGAACAAGATTTCAATCAAATAGAAATTCTGTCTTTGAAATTTCAACAAGAGGATGTGTATAACAAATCCTGTGCGGATTATGGAGTTATTGTTGGTAGGATTACGGCTAACAACGGTTTTGGTATTCCTAATGCAAGAGTATCAGTTTTTATTCCAATTGAAAATCAAGATAGGGGAAACCCCGAAATAACTTCAATATATCCTTATACTTCACCTGAAGATAAAAACGAGGATGGTTATAGATATAATTTATTATCACACGAAAAATCTTATCCTGACCATGCAGCTACCGGAACTCTACCAACTGTAGAGGATGTTTTGACCGATAGGGTTGCGATGGAAATATATGACAAGTACTATAGGTATACAGTAAAAACAAATGAGAGTGGGGACTATATGATTATGGGAGCACCTTTGGGTACTCATACCGTATTTTTAGATTTGGATTTGTCAGATATTGGTGAATTTTCCCTGACACCACAAGATTTAATTAGAATTGGAAGGGCCACAGAGGCACAAGTTGCCGGCTCTAAATTTAAATCATCAAATGATTTAAATTCACTCCCACAAATTGTTTCTATAAGTAAATCTGTTGATGTTTCTCCATTATGGGGAGACCCGAGCACTTGTCAGATAGCAATAACAAGGGTTGACTTCGATTTGAGGGATGACGCAAATATTGATATCCAGCCTACCGCAGTTTTTATGGGTTCAATAATTAGCACAGAAAACAAATACAAATTGAGAAAGACCTGTAGACCTAAAGATGATATGGGTAACTTGTGTCAACTACAGACAGGTCCTGGAAAAATATTGGCTATAAGACAAACAATAAACTTCGACACAAGTGGTAATCCAATATTGGAGGAGTATAGACTTGAACAATCAGGAAATGTAATTGATGGGGATGGTACGTGGATGGTGGAATTACCTATGAATTTGGATTATGTAATTACAAACGAATTTGGAGAAAAAGTAGTATCACCAACAACAAGTGTTGGTATACCAACAAAATCTAAGTATAGATTCAAAATAATGTGGCAACAACCACCGACATTATCACAAAATATAAAAAGGGCTTACTATTTGGTACCTAACGTCAGAGAATACGGTTGGTTCGGAAGTGACCCAAACTATCAACCGAATCCACGCCCTGAATTCAAAAAAAGTTATTATTTTGGTTTAGATTGGGGAGGATATGCAAATATAGACGCAGCAATAAATTGCGAGGATACATTTTACTTATTCGAAATGAATAGGGTTTATACAGTATCAAGTTTTATCGACTCCTTTCATAAAGGACCCAATAGAGGTAACTTCCTTGGTATAAAAGAAGTTAATAGTCCAAATTGTACGACAACAACAAATAAGTTTCCAGTGAATGACGGTGTTAGAAATTTTGACTTAATTTATTTCATTTTTTCTTTTTTATTCACAATTATACAATTGATAGGTGTCCCATTACTGATAATATATCACATAGTGGCTTTCCTTTGGAACAATTTTGCTGTCCTAATTATAGGATATCTTATTTTTCAATGGGGGCAAAACGCGATTTATTATTGGGGATTATTTGCCGGTGCGGTTGCTGGTACCGCGGCTTTTGGGGCAACTGCAGGTCTAATTGCGGGTTTTGCTCTTTTAGCGGTGCTTTATACAGCGGGTGTTCTTTTTCTAATATTGAAGTTTAGAGATATAACAGAGAAAAAGTTCGGCAGGGTTAAATTGGCAATGATTACCTACCCGGACTGTGATTCTTGTGAGTGTGAACAGGACGAACCAGTTGGTGCCGCACCTGGACAAGTGAATGCGACTACACTTCTCACACAATTTAGTAACTCAGGACTATACTATGAGCCATTGGCTTATTACGAGAGTTCTTGCGGAGAGAATGACGGTACTGCACCAGGTCGACTAACTTATACTCAAATACTAGCAGGTAATTCTCGTGGACCTGGAGATATGACAACATATAAAATGCCAATAAGTGATGAATTCCAAATTAATTGGGCTAGAGCTAACGGTGACCCCCCAACAAGACATCAGAAGTGGTCTTATACTCTTCCAATTGGTGAAAGGGTAAACATTTTCAATAGGAGAGAAAACTACTTCCTGAATAATAATAAAATTAAGGTAACCTTCGATGTAACAAAAAATAATCCCACAACTAAATTCCATTATGATAATACTTTAACAACTTGTTTACAAGTAAAACTAGAATCTGGAACGGTATTAACGTTTGTCGGACCCAACTCAAGTAAAGACCCAAATTATTTATTTTCCGCTCAGACTTCTACAGGTTTAACATTAGGTATATCCGGAACATCAACAGCGGTAAATAATCAAACAATATCGGTTAGGTATGCCACATCTCAGACACAGTTATCTGCACCGGTTAGTTATTTTATTTCAAGTGGATATTCTCCATCGAACTACACATTTCCATCAGATTTGGAGTATTATCAAGTTATAACAGCGATGACTATTGCTGAATTTTGTCAAACATTCATTGGACCTGAAATTTCTGGTACCACCTGTGGCCTTACACGAGGCCGCGGTTGGCCCGAAAACCCAAGTTTTGGAGATAGTTTTTACAATGTTCTTTTTCGTCGTACTTACGGCATGTCGTTTTTTGATAACGAGAGATGGTCTTGTCTAGACCTGTGGTGTAGTGATATTGGGTTCGGTAATAATTTCACGATTAATGACTATTCTCCCCTTATATATTTGGATAGTTGGAAAACTCAGTACATAACAATAATCCAAAGGGGAGTTGACCCTTATTCACCACTTTATGTTAACAAATATGGGATAGGTAAGATGATGAAAGGAGGGAACTTCGATGATATTACATTCACAGCAAAAACTAGACTTAATATACCCATACAACCGGTTCAAAACGGAGGAATTTCTGTTCAAGACCATAGGAATCCAAACCAAATCTTATACAATTCATACTTTTTCACTCCCGGAAATAACTACTCTGGGTTTTCTACACCAAACTTTTTTTATTATAGTAGTTTAGATGCGTCAAACAACGACGGAAACCTGAGACAATTTTCAAGAAATAATGTAAACTGTATTGGAACTTACGAAAACACAAGAACTCAAGGGTGTAATTCAATTTCAATTGCAACGGCACCCGGACAGTCTAATATTTTGGCTGGTGCATATCGAAATGTCAATGCAGCTAACTACTTTGGGGATACTAGAGGTTATGCCAATAACCCTGATTTATCCGGTGCTGGTGTTATGGATAATAGAATGCAGGGTTTTGGGGATTTAAATTTGGAATGGATTGGCTCATGCTATCATTATTATTCTAGACTTTATTTTTACGGTAATCCAAATGGTACAGTAACAGTACCAACATCTAATAGAAAAGTTATAATGAGAAGTGATAGATTACCATCATCTGACGCAATGGATGGATGGACTAGAAGGACACCTGATGGTATTCAAAAAATGGGTCCTGATAGTATTTTAACACCATTATTTGCCCAAAACTTACAATTTGCGATTTATGAGATAAATATACCTGAGGATGGACCCTTCTCTGTTGGTAATTTAGGAGGTGGTGGAGACGGAACAATATTACCGGATACTGACGGTGTAATTTTCCAAGATGTCTTGGACACATTCAAATGTGATAAGATGGTACAACTTTCATGTTATCAAAATAGCGGTTATAATATTGGAATTCAACCGGGTTGTGATGGTTCTGATGCTATAGAAGGTGGGTGTTATATTTTTATGGATAGACCGTTAAGGGACCTAAAGAAAGATTTAAATAACTTTGCTGAGTGGGGATATAGGTATAGGTTTTTCTTTGGATTGTGTAGAGGAATACTTTCTGAAGTTTTTACAAACAATTGGGTCAATGGTACTTTATACATGTTCCCATTTCAGTTCACAACATACTTCGACAACCAAAACAATCCATCGGAAATGGAATTTTGTAAAGAATTGATTTATTTTGATAAAGATACAAATAATTTTTACTATAGGAGTAGTCCTTATTCTACAACATCCGGATTCGGAAGAAAAACTCCACTTGCAACAACAAGTCGAAATAAAAAAAACTTACTGTACCCAACAACAATTATGAATCTTGGTATGAAGAGTTCATTATTTTCACAGACTAGTTTAGAACCAAGTGCAAAAATATTTACTGTAAATGATTTGACAGAAAGTAGTTTTGCGGATACATCTGATTTATTAAATTTATTTGTCATAAGTAGAGTCTTAAATGCATCTTTCTTACAACAATTGGTCGCGATATCGTCCAGAGCAAAAGGTTTAAGTCAATTGTTTAGTAGAGATAAACAAAGAATAGATGGTGACTTAGCGCAACTTTTATCAATAAATTCAGAGGTTGGAGTAATCAAGTTTTCACCTGATTTCTATACTGCATCCAACAGTCCAAGTAGTAACGTCATAGTATTAAATGGTAATACAAATACTCCCGCTATAGGAGTTTTCTATAGTTCGACAACAGAAAATTTACAAATCAAAGATTTTCTAACACCTGGAATTTTGAATTTTAGGATTGCATCACAACCAAACTCATTTTCAAATGCCATCACATATCCTGTACCTATTATTACACAAAATGTACCATTCTATCAATGGTACCTTAACGATGCTACATATATTTTTGGTAATGAAAAAAATGATTGGGCTACTAACTCAAGCGATGTTTTTTCTGCTGGATACCAATCTATAAGTAGACGAACAACATCACCATCATCAACTCCTAGTTATTTTATTGGACCCAACACAGCTATAAGTGATATATTTGCTAGAGGTTATATCTTTAATGTGGATAGTACAGGAACAATTTCACCACAGTCTTCACCATTCCCACAGAAATTTTTAGTTGGTGCACCCTTCCATTTTTATTTTGGATTAATAAACGGCTTTACAGCGATTGATAAATTTAAAACAAAATATTTG
>Ga0315909_10002925_pt1 | contig 21386 bp, 12 predicted proteins | sample LakEriMetagenome_11_FD_203527 | JGI IMG/M metagenome (GOLD analysis project Ga0315909, IMG submission 203527) | Freshwater fungal communities from buoy surface, Lake Erie, Ohio, United States - Buoy 2 MA125 | ecosystem: Environmental > Aquatic > Freshwater > Lake | place: USA: Lake Erie, Ohio... | reverse complement strand
ATTTCAGAGTGCTTGAACTGCAGAAAGAACTCTTTGAGATTGATCAGTTGTTGCTGGGTGTAGGCCTTGTAGAGAAACACCAATATGTCGTAGGGAATAAACGATGTGGTGACCGGGAGATTCTTTTGAGAAATTTTCCTGATTAGAGAAATTAAGTCGATGATTTTTATCAAATTAGACATGTGAATTCCTCAGAATTTGTATTAAAAAGTTTTTGGAATATCCGATGCACTTCAAGAATTGTCAAATAAATTTATATAAAAACCTCGTATGAAATAGTTATCAATTTTGGATATTTTTGGGATAAAGTCTCTATAAATATTGATGAAGTTCGTTTGATTGACCTGTGGATAGGTATGGATGGGATGACCAGTTTTGCCAATTGGGGATCTGGAAAAACATCATGCCGTGCTGCAAGACCAACGGGTGAGCCACTGGAAAATTTGTTGTACATCAACTGGGGATCTTTTTTCAATTGAGCGGGAGTCAACTCCAAGTTGTAACTCCTTTCGTTAATCGCGAAGACAAACGGTTTTCACTTACATAACATGAGTTAATCAAATGATAAAAGCTAGATCTGCCAGAACCTTAACGTCATTAGCAATCGGTTCCCTGATTGTTGACGAGGTTGTTGCAGTTGCTCGTTCATCTTTCGACCAGCTCCCTAATCATGAGACTCTCGCAACCAAGGTGATGAATGAGATCAGCACTGATCAATACTTAACCGCTAATGCCGATGTTTCCGATACTTTAAAATTACTTAACAAATTGGTACAGGAGGAGTTAGATATTGTCTCTGTGGAGGCAGATGAACTACATTTTGGTTCGTTTGAATTTGTGCAATCTCCCTATGATGAAGCCTCCTCGAACACAAATCTCGAACTTAATGAGCTTGTCGAACGGGACTTGGGCAAATCCATATTGTTTGCTCAAGCTCCCGCAACTCCAGAATCTATAAACGATCTGCCAAACACTTTTCTAGCCCAGTTGTCGCAGACCATTCCCGCCGAGGCTGCCAGCTCAGCCACCAGTCAAGCAGCCGGATCTGCTGCCGCAGCATCGGCCGGATCTGCTGCCGCAGCATCGGGCTTGGGCGCGGTTATCGCGATCGTGGGTGGTGTTATTGCGCTTTCAGATACCAACTCCTCCTCCTCAACAACTAGTTCGTCAAGTACTGGCTCGTCTGGTGTTATTGCTGACGGATATATCAGCGGTGCAACTGTATTTCGTGACCTCAACTCAAATGGTACATTCGACGTTGGTGAATTTACTGCAACTTCAGGAGCTGATGGTACTTTCTCTGGCCTTGGGGGCACTGGTGGAACTATCATCGCCCTCGGTGGTACCGATATTTCAACGGGCCTAACCTTTGCGGGTGTTTTAAAAGCCCCAGATGGCTCATCAGTCATCAACCCATTAACCACCTTGGTTGCTGCGTTGGTAGGTACAGGTTTAACTACTGCTGAGGCTGAAGATCTTGTAGCCACTGCTCTAGGCATTGATGAATCACTTGGTTCCATCACTCAAATTGACCCTATTGCATTGCTTGCAGGCGGGGGTGGGGCTGAAGCGTTGCAAATGCAGCTTGCTGCCTTACAAGTTGCTAACTTGTTGGTGACTATTTCTGAGTCTTTGATCAAATCAGGGGCTTCGACTGATAGCGAAAGCGCATCCTTTTTGATGTCCAATTCACTTGCCACTTTGATCACTATTAATCAAAGCGGACTAAATTTGGGTTCCGCAACAGTTACTGATAGTTTCTTTGTTTCATTGGCAGGCTTATTAACAGGCGACACAAAAACTGCGTTTTTAGCAGCCAAAGATGCTGCATCTTCCGCTTTGGCCAATGTAAACGAATTTATCAATTCTGCCACCAATTTAAAAACGGCCGTGGCAGCGCAGTTAGTCATTGTTGGTGCAGGTGGTGTGTTGAGCCACATAAGTGGGGGCTCAGGTACGGCTTTTTTTGCGGGGGAGAGTGATATTGCCGCTGCCTTAACCACCCTCATCAATTACAACCTTGATAAAGTTCAGGATTTATACGGTTCGCAAGAGGCTGATGGTATTTGGAACATCGCAAATTCAGAAGACCCAGACGAACCAGATATTGACCTTAGCGAATCACCTGATGGCACAGTAAATATTGACACCAGCTTAAGCGCATTGGCTGCAATGGGAATCGACACCATCACAGGTGACGAAGACACTGTTGTAACAATTACTGGTGGTGTCGGCGCAGATTTAGATGATTTCAACGCTTCGGACTTGAGGTTCGTTGATGGAGCGACCGGCGAGAATGATTTGAACGTCACCTTACAGTTGACCGTAGCCGACGACGCAATGGATGGCACCGTCACCCTCAACACCAGCTTGAGCGCATTGGCTGCCATGGGCATTGACAGCATTGAAGCTGGTTCGGAAAGTGGCGTGGGCTCAGTCGTCATCTCTGGTGGCTACGGATCGGAAACAGAGGTCACTGGTCTTAGCTTTGCCGATCAAGCAGGTGTGAATGATTTGAACGTCACCTTACAGTTGACCGCAGCCGACGCACTTGATTCAGACGGCAGCACAGGCGGAGACGGTTCCGTCTACCTAAACACCAGCTTTACCGCTTTGGACGCCATGGGTATCGACACCATTACAGGTGACGACGGCACTGTTGTAATAATTACTGGAGGTTATGGCATCGATTCCTATACGGACTTGAGGTTCGCTAACGGCAGTGAGTCCGGCGAGAATGATTTGAACGTCACGCTGCAGTTGTCAAATACTGAGTTAAGCGAGATTGGAACCATACACTTAGACACGGTTTTGAGCACACTTGCGTACATGGGCATCGACACCATCGATGGTGAGGCCGGCACTGTAGTCAATTTCTCGAACGGCTTTGGCGATTTAACTTTGAGTTATCTTGCCTCTCTCGGTGTCACATTCGATCAAGACCTTGACGTGAATGTGGATGTCACTTCTGACGATTTGAGTGATCTTGGTTTAAATGCAGAAGCGCAAGCATCTTTGTTGTTGGGTCAAGGTGAAGAAGCTCAAGCGCTGCGTGATATGGGTATCGACTTCATCAATGTCATATCTCTTGACCCAGGTGATGATTTGGGACTTGCCTAATCCGGCTCAATTGACAAACAACAGCCTACTCTGTGGGGTAGGCTGTTTTATTTAAGTGCCCATGTTTGGCTTCATCGACAAATTTCTCAACACCAATTCAAAATCAGGACCTAATGCCAATCCGGTTTCTGAGTTAATCAAGCAATACAAGCGCTCATTCATGTTCGTGGCGCTTTTGACGATGGTGATCGAAGTGCTGTCGGTCACGCCCATCATCTTCATGTGGAACATGTTTGACCGTGTGATCTCCAGCCGCAGTGGCGTTACTTTGGTCTCACTCGTGGTTTTGGTCTTACTGGCTTACGGTTTTTGGTCAGCCCTGGATTGGGTCCGCACTCGCATGATGATCCGTATCTCGCTACGGATGGACTGGGACATTGCAGCCAAGGTGTTTGACACTTCATTCAGGCGATATGTGGCTCGCAAAGATGTGGACGTGCATCAAGTGATGGAAGATGTCGTCAAACTGCGGCAGTTCATGACTGGCGAATCTATTTTGGCCTTGATGAGCGCTCCGTTCGCCATCATTTTCATACTGATCGGTTGGGCTTTTCATCCTTACTTGGCTGTGTTCATCTTTGTAGCCACGATTTTGCAATTCATCGCTTTTTATTCAACCAGTCGCATCACCTCACCCGCCTTGCGAGAGGCCAATACGGCCGCCTCGGTCGCAGCCAGATTGGCTGCCCAAACACTTAACAAATCAAACACCGCATTGGCTTTGGGGATGTTGGGCTCCATTCGCAAAAAATGGTTTTTGAAGCACCAATATTTTTTGGGGATGCAGGTCAATGCCAGCGAATCTGCAGGGCTGGTGGGTGGCTTCACGAGCTACCTAGGACATGCCTTGCCTTCTATGCAACTGGCGTTGGGCGGCTACTTGGTGATCATCGGTGAGATCACGGGTGGCATGATGATTGCCGCTTCATTCTTACTCACCCGGTCCATGAAACCCATCAAGCAAGTGATGGCCAGTTGGCCTCATATTCAAGCTGCACGTCAGTCATTGGAGCGGCTGAATTTGATCATTTCGGAAGACGATGAACAATCGGCTCGCATGACGCTGCCTGCGCCTACTGGGCATTTGGTGGTCGAAAATTTGGTCGTTCAACCTCAAAATGGTAAACCCATTTTGGACAAAATCAATTTCAAACTTCAGCCGGGTCAAGTGCTGGGGGTGATTGGCGCAACAGCAGCCGGAAAAACCTCTCTCACACGGGCCCTGGTGGGGCTTTGGTACCCCAGCAGTGGGTACGTCCGTCTCGATGGGGCGGATGTGGCGCCTTGGATTCGTGACGATCTGGGTGCCTACATTGGTTACGCCCCGCTGGAGACAGATTTGTTTGAAGGCACCTTGGCAGAAAACATTGCTAGGTTGGGGCCGGTTGATGCGGAAAAAGTCGTTGCCGCAACCAAGGCGGTGGGCATTCACGAGACCATTCTTTCATTTCCTAAAGGCTACGAAACCTTGGTGGGCGAAACGGGTCATGCCTTAACTGGCGGCCAAAAGCAACGCATCACGATTGCCAGGGCCATCTACGATGATCCGGTTTATTTGGTGATGGACGAACCCAATGCCAGTATGGATGACGCCGGTGAAGCCGCCTTGATGAAGTTAATCAAATCTTTAAAGTTGAAAAAGACGACCATTGTCTTCACCACCCATCGACCAAAGTTGCTCGCAGTAGCAGACATGATGCTGGTGCTCAAAGATGGTCAGCAAATGATATTGGGTCCGACCCAAGATGTTCTCGACGAACTGAAAGATAAAAGAGCTTCCTTGATCAGTCAGCAAAAAGCAACCGTCGCGTCTGCCCCTCTAGGAGAAGGCGCATGAAGGGAAAGTCAAAGGGTATTTGGGGACTCAACTGGGTGTTTGACCGATTCGGCCAATGGGCCAACTCGTTCAACCCCTACATACCTGAGGATCTAAAAAAAGATGGCATGGAGCCCGTGCGCATCGAAGAATCTCAAGTCAAACGACAGTCTGGCAAAGTGGTCATGGTGGCCTTCACTATTTTTGTGGTTTGGGCGGTCACTGCGCCTTTGGACCAAGGGGTCGTCGTTTTGGGAACCGTGGTGGTTCAAGGCAGCCGCAAAGCCGTGCAACACCCCTCTGGCGGAGTGGTTTCAGAAATTTTGGTGCGAGAAGGCGATGAGGTCTTGGAGGGAGATGTGGTCCTCAAAATCAACCCTCTCAATGTAGATGCCAATTTGCTTCAGGCTGAGAATGAATTCATCAACGCCCTGGCGACGTATTCACGTCTGCTGTCTGAAAGATTGGAGCAAAAAAACATCACTTGGGATACCGAGCTGTTGGCCATGAGCAAAAAGGCCCAAGTCAAAGAGGCAATGATTCTGCAGACCGCGTTGTTTTCATCCAGACGCCTAGAATATGTTGGTCAAAGAGACATCTTGCTTAGACAAGCACAAGGTCTGAGAGAGCAACTTCAGGACAAACAAAAAATCCTGACGCTTCGCGAGTCTCAAATAGGCGCTATCACGGAAGACGCGCAAAGCATGCGCAAATTGGCATCCGACGGTTTTGTGCCCCGAACCAATGCCAACACTGCAGAACGGTCCAGCATAGATGCACAAATTGGCCTGACCAGTTTGCAAGCCGAGATGTCAACCATCAAGACTTCTCTGGCTTCCAATGAGCTGGAGCTCAGCAAAATCAAATCCGGCTTCAACCGCCAGGTTGACACGGAATTGAATGAGGCCCAAAAGTCTAAAGAAGGTTTACGCGCCAAAGTCCTTTCTCTGCGCTTTGATCAAAGTCTGAGTAAAGTGAGGGCCCCGACTGGCGGCGTGGTAGTAGCCCTGAAAGCGCACACAGTCGGTGGCGTCATCACTGGCGGACAAGTTTTGATGGAAATCGTGCCCAAAGAACAAAAGTTGATTGTGGAAGCGGCAGTGCCACCGCAATTGATTGACAAAGTTTCAGTCGGCATGTTGACTGATCTACGATTTACCGCATTTAACACGATCACAACCCCTGTGATTCCAGGTGAAGTGAAGCTGGTAGGCGCAGACCGTTTGCCGCCTCTTCCGCCCCTGTTTCCGCATGAGTACTTCTTGGCCCAAATTGAAACCACGTCAGAAGGCCAACAACTCTTGCGTGAAAAATCTATCGTGGCCGGAATGCCAGTAGAAGTTGTGGTCAAAAGTGGTGAGCGCACATTTGTGAGTTACCTACTTAAACCACTCACCGACAGACTTGCAGCAGCATTCAAGGACTGAGGCCGTGCGAACAGTAATGACCCATCCCATTAGAGACATCGAAAAGATACTGCTCTTGGCTTTCAGCTTGTTGGTTTTTCCAGCCTTTGTGAATGCCCAAAATTTGTTGAAGGATTTTGAAAAAGCGCGAGATTTTGATCCCATATTTGCTGCAGCACGCATTGAAAACCAAGCTGGTCAATTGGATGCAAAGATTGCCAGCATGGCCTTTTTCCCCAGCGCACGCGCCAGCCTATCGCAGCTTGACAACGAAAACAGCGACAGGACCACCATCTCCATCACGCAGCCAATACTGAGCTATGGAAAGTGGCTGACCTTGAAAGAGGTCGACCCGAAATTGGCCTTGGCGGGTGCCAAACTGGAGCAAAGTCAATACGATTTGGCCCAACGTCTGTTCAAGGTGGTTGTAACACTGGTCGATGCGAGGGAAAAATTAGTCCTCAACGACAACAGCTTGACAGCACTAGAAGCTCAGGCATTGTCTGCTCGACGCGCATTTGACTTAGGCATGGGAACCGTCACGGACGTCCGCGACACTGAAGTCAGACTCGCTCAAGTGAGGTCACAGAGCTTTGTTCTGAAAGCAGAAAATGCGGCGGCTCAGCGCCAGTACTTTGCTTTAGTCGGAAATACGCCTTCTGACGGCGACTATAAATTGAAGGCCAAACTCAATGCTTTTTCCTTGGCACCGATTCAAGATTTCATGTCGCGTGCAGAGCAACGCAGCCCCGCTCTGCGCTCCAACACGGTGAGCATCACCTTGGCAGAAATTTCCAAGAAAAAAACCCTTTCCGCTTTTTTCCCATCACTCAATGCGTTCGTCCAGCGTTCACAATTGGGCAGCAATACAGCAACCATCAACTCAAGCGTCGGCTTGCGCATGGAGATACCGATTGAGGCTGGCAGTTTTTTTAAAGGCGCCTCTGCTGATTTGGATCTGAACAAAGCGCAAGAGCTTGAGCGCAACACACGGCAACAGATCAAGCTGGATGTGGAACGTTTTTATAACCAACTACAGGCCGTTCAATCAGAGCTCTCTGTCCGCGCAGAGGCGATCAAAGCGTCAGAGCTTAGCCTGGATGCAAATGAGCAAAGCTTCAAAGGTGGTGTCCGTACCAAGTTGGATGTTCTCAACGCACTGCAGGCTTTGTTTCAAGCGCGTGCTGACTATGCATCAGCCCAACTGCGCTTGGGCGAGGCTTATTTATCACTTTTGACTGTGAGCGCAACCGATGCCGATGAGTCGCTGAAGCAGATCAACGAGCTTTTGTTCACAAGGTAAACCGATCATATTTCAACCAGCACCATGAAACCTGAATTACGGCATCATCTCCTTCAAACGGACGCCCATCGGCGCGCCGGACAATGGTCTGCTGCCCTCGCAGGTTATTTGGGTGTTTTGAAATGGTTTACCGATGACCCGGTCATTGAACACAACTTAGGCCTTTGCTATTTGGCTTTGGGTGACAGCGCAAAGGCCGAAATTCACAGCCTAAGGGCCATGAAGTTGAAGCCAGAGCAGTGGCAGTCTGCGCTCATACAAGCCAAGGCCTTAATAGCAAGTGGAAAAAAAACGCAAGCCCTGAACTTGCTCGAAGAATTGTCACTTGTGCAAACGGGCAGTGCAGAAGTCGTCATTGAACTCGCCAAGTTGTTGATGCAGCACGGCGGAGACGCCGCACGCGCTTGCACCTTGGTCAAACCATTTTTGAACACCGCGCACCACAGAGAAGCAGCGTCAGTCTTGCTGATTTCACAGCTGTATGACCGTGGTGAAGACGTCGATTCAGCGGCCCTGAGTGCGGCGTTGTGCAAGTTCTCAGACTCGTTTTTGCAATTGCCTGTATCAGATACGCCTGCACTTTCTGACAATCGGCTAGTAAGACAAACAAAGAGAGAGCCAACAAATGCGAGCAAGCGTCTTAAGGTTGGGCTCTTGTCGCCGCAATTTTCTGTTTCGCCCGTGTATTTTTTTACCTATGGCGCTCTTAGGCATTTGACCCATGACGTGGACTTGGTTTTCTTTAGCCGAGGGAAAAAGCATGACTGGGCCACTCGTGCCTTTCAAGCCTTGGCCCAAGATTGGGTGGACGTCCAGTTATGCTCGGCTCAAGAGCTGGCGGTTGTTTTGCAATCACACGATCTGGATGTCTTGATCGATTTAGGCGGTTGGATGGATCCGGTCGGTCTGCATGCACTGTCTGTGAAACCCGCCAAAAAACTCTTCAAGTGGGTTGGAGGCCAATCTGCGACAACAGGCTTGAGAACATTCGATGGGTTTTTGACAGATGCCATCCAAACCCCCCCTGGCTCAGATCATTTGTACAGCGAGCCCCTGGTACGTTTGCAATCAGGTTATGTCACCTACACGGCACCCGCTTACATGCCTAATCGGCTTGCCAACAAGGGGATTTATACAGATTTTGGTGTGATCGCCAACCCAGCCAAGGTTTCTCAGGGCTTTTTAAACGAACTTCATCAAATGGTGCCGAGATGGCAAATGGCGCAGCCTTTCAATCAAAAAAAACTGCGGCTGAAATTCATTGATAAACGTTATGAGCAAGCGAGTATTCGAAATCGCATTCACGCCGCCTTGCCGGGATTGACTATTGATTTTTTGACACCCTCAGACCACCTATCTTATTTGAATGCAGTCGGTCAACTAGACGCCACGCTGGACACCTGGCCCTATAGCGGCGGTTTGACAACCATCGAGGCCTTAGCGATGGGGGTACCAAGCTTGACACGCTCTGGAAAGTTGTTTTGTGAACGGCACACCGAATCTCATTGCTATTACGCAGGTCTGGAACTTGATGTGTGTTTCATCGATCAATTTGATGGTATTGTACGCAAGTCTCCTCTAAGACGGAGCTTATTGGCCAAGAAAAGTCCACGCCTGGACCATGCGTCTCTTGCGAACGAGCTGTTGTTCTATTTTCATGTTTTGTAATCCATCGAGGTAACTTTCAAATGCCTTCACAGAAAAAAAAGACGCCTCCCTCTTTGGCTAAAAAAGCAGTTCAAACTGTTTCAAAAAAAGCACCTATCGCCTCAAAGAGTGCGAAATCTGTCAAACAGGTGGCTGTGCGTGCAACCAAGCAGGCGGCAGCCAATCACACGCCACCGGAAACCTTACAAGCCCAGCCTGGAGCAGACGTCAAAAAAACCGCCCCCAAGGTCAATGTCAAAGTCCAGGCCAAAGTCAACGGCATTCAGCTTTTGCAACTGACCGCGAAAGGTCAGAAAACCAATGACCCCGCTTTAAAAGCCTATCAGTCCAGTAAAGGCAGCATGGATTTTTCGGAGCTACTTGACACCTTGTGCGTGGCCCAACGAGACCCTTCCCTCCAAAAGAGCAGCCTTTGGGGGCTGCTCACGCCAGACTTCACCAAACGAACCGGCTTGACGGGTCAGGAGCTGCTCTCGGTCATTGGGTCCAATCCGGGATACGGTCTGTATTACGCTTCTGCGCATCCTGAGTTAGAGGCTCTTTACCACAATCCATGGCGATCTCCAGAGGTAACACACCCTGAATTCGTGGCTTTGAGTCGCCGTTTTTTGAAGGCGGCAGGCTTGAGCGATGTCCCGGTTGACGCCATCAGCCACTCCTCCTTGTTTGCGACAGGCCATTTGATGGTTGGTTCACCTGCGTTTTGGGAGAAATACATTGGCTTTGTAGAAACGGTTTTTCGTCATGTTCAAAAGAACATGAGCCCAGCTGACCAGGAAAAATTGTTCCACGAGCCCCCAATCCCAGGTCGGATGAGCTATTTGGCATTGATCGTTGCCCGGCTGTTGAGCGTGTTTTTGATGCTGAATAACTCCAATTTCCGTGCTTTCAAAATTCCTTTGCCTGAGCAAGAAAAAGCGATGAATACGCATTTGCGGTTTTTGCGTGAGATGAAAGACTTGGGACTGCAAAAAAAATCCAAATGGCACCTGGCAGCCTGGGTCAATTACAGGGGTTTGTATCTTGCTCATGTCATGGGCAAGGCATGGGTTCTGAAACACATCCAACCCATCACGCCAACAGAACTGCACGCAGCCGTACCGATCGCGGAGGTTCACAACCCGTACATCACATCGATGCCAACTTTTCAAGCCTGATTCATTGCATTTGAATATGTCCATCTTTTGCATCACTGGTTTTTCGAAAACATCGACTGAGCTGACCGAATGCGTTCTTCTGGCTAGCGGCATGTCCACGCACTTGCCTCTGGAGCGCGACCCTGCTATCAACCTCGTGCGATGGCACGAGCGCGTGACCAGCGCTCAGCAGCAGAGAAGGTCAACAGATTCAGAAACTTTCGAAAATCCGAGCCAGCCGAGTCGACTTTGGCAGCAACTGGCCATTGACTTGATGGTGGCGAACATGAACTCAGCCCACTGGGGCTGGGCGCACCCTGGCGCGGTGCCATGGCTGGACTTTTGGTCACAGCTAGAGCCTGAGATCCGATTTGTCTTGGTCTGTGAAGACCGCCATTCGCTCATTTGTCGCTTGGTTGAAGAAGGCCAAACGCCTGAAAGCATGTCGGGTCACTTAGAGCTTTGGGCTCAAAAACACCAAGAGATGCTGCGATTTCATCTGCGCAACCCTGCCAAGAGCATCTTGGTTTGGGATAAACAAGTGCGGACACAACCGACATCGCTCATTCAGAGGATTGAAGAGAGTTGGCAAACGCGGTTTGATGCCTCGCTTGTCACTGCAGTCGCCTTAGAGCAACCCGCGGCCTTGCTGCAACACATTGCGGTGCAGATTTTGAGCGAACACGCTCACACAGCGCCACTGGACCATGAGCTCCAAGCCTTGATTGGCCCTGCGCCCTGCCTTTCGGCTTCAGAAAAAATCGACACCGCTGATTTGATAGAGCTGTATGGGCAACTCAAAGATCGCATCAACCTGCAGGCACAAGTGCAGCAGGCCCAGCGCAACACTGAAGACGCGCACCTATTGCTTGTGCAAGAGCGTTCGGAATCTCAAACCACTCTCGAGCAGGAAAAGGCGCAGTGGCACAAGCAACTCCATGAGGCGCAAGAAGAATTCAAATTTGAATCTGCTGCCAAACAAGATGCGTTGAACAAATTGGCCGCTGAACAAAAAACAAGCGCGGCTCTAAAAAAGCAAAAAGATGACCTGAGAACTGCTCAGCAAGAATCATCCGCAAAGAGCAAAGACTTGCAAGAAGAGTCGGACCTGCTCCTAGCACAACTGCACCAGGTGCAAGAGGAGTTGGAAAAATACTATCTCCAACACAAAGAGCGACAAATCGAGGTTCAGGCACTGCAAGATCGTTGGCTTCGAGCAGTGCAAAGCCACCCCGAATTGCTGGACTTTGAAGATCTCGAGATTCTGTCTGAATCGAAAACCGAACTCACCGCCCACTGGCGCATCAACCAGTTGCAGGTTGAAGGTGTCATGAAAGGCCCATTTGATTTCAATACCTTGATTGAAAATGGGGTTGCCGGCTTGGTGTTTACCAAAAATGCCAAGGGCCTTTCGCCCATTCACCGCTGGCCCCTGATTGCTGCCAAAGACAAGCAACTGACCGTCATCCCGGTCAAAGGACAGGATGACCCCAAAAAAAGATCCGCCACCATTTTGCAGCTGAGCACCTCCGACTGGCACCTGGTTCAGCTGCTGACCGACAAGCTGATCAAGGCCTTAGGCTCGAAAGCCATGGCCAAACAGATCGGTCATGGCCAAGCCCTTTTGGAGGGGCTCACAGCCCAGCGGCAAATTCTGGAAAAAATACCAACCTTGCTTCGCTTTGATGCCATCCAACTTGTTGGCCAGCAGAACACTGATCGTAAAAGCGTGATCGGATTGCGACTGAAACGGGCAGATTTAAAAGGCCTGAGGTCCGATCCATTTGAATTTCAACTTCAACTCAACCTGACTGCTGGCTCGACCATGTCCAGCGCTCACCTCATATTTGAAGAAAAGACTGTTGGCAACCCCTTTGAAAACTGGAAGCAAAACGTTAAAAGCTCCGCTGGCCAAGCTGTGATGGCCCTGCATTTGGGGCCCAAAGGCTGGAACTCCCAAACCTGGCATGCGCTGAGCCCGCTGGATCAACAGTGGCTGCAAAACACCATTCGTCTTTTGCCCTACATGCTGAACACCTTGCAAGTCCAAGGCGTCAAGTTGGAAAAAGGCTGGGCCATTTGGGTCCAAGCGGCCAAAGAGCTTGTCATTTGGTCAAAACTTTCGGTGGATTTGCCCCAGCCCGCAATCACTGCCGTGGCCCCTACACCCACCAAGTTGCAGTCGCCAAATGCAGCGCCTGTGCCCCCTAAAGCACCGCGCAAGCCCAGGCCAATCAAGGTGAAACCAGTCAAGCCCTCAGCCACAGTTAAATCGGCTACCCAGGTGCCAAATAAACACATTCCTGCCAAATCAAAGGCTGCCAAGTCTGCAGTCACGTCCAAAGCGGCAACCAAGGTGTCGCAAAGACCCTCGCCAGTCAAATCACAGTCTGCCAAGCCTGCAGTACAGGTCAAAGTCACGTCCAAAGCCAAAAGGCGGACCACATGAGGGAGCGAAAAGACACTCTTGTGCCCATCGCGAATTCAGCCATTGCACAAATATTGCGGGCCATCTCCCCGCCCACCACACTGGTGCATGTGGGCTGGGGCAACGGCATGGGTGATCTCACGCAGTGGACACAATGGCAAGTGCCAAACGCCTTTGTCATCGAAGCCGAAGAACGCAAAGCCGAAGCTAGCCAAGCCCAAGCGCTGGCACTGGCTCAAACATTGGAGCTATCCAACAAGCCTTGGCAAACCATACGCGCCACACTCTCAGCCCAAAACGCAGAGCAGACCTACCATCTGGCCAGCAACCCCACCGAAAGCGGTTTGCTGCCACCAGATTCTCTGCAGCACGCATGGCCCCACCTGCAAGCAGTTGCCACCCAAACCGTAACAACCCGCTCGTTGGATGAACTGTGGCCAGACATTACCTTGCGGTGGCCTGTGGCTCAAAGTGCTGGAAACATATGGTTCATCATTGACTGCCTCCCTGCAGCGGACGTCTTGTCTGGAGGCTGCACGGTCCTTCAAGCTGCTCATGTGGTGTGTGCACGCAGCCTCTTGGCCAACCGTGTATTACTCAGTGAACAAATGCGCAGCGCAGGTTGGATAGAAGTTGGCTGGGTCGAAAGTCAACACCCCGCATTTGGCCATGCCTGGTTTACGCGCGATACCGCTTTGGCATTAGGCAATGCCGCCAAGCGCCACGCACAACTTGAAGCCGAGCGCGACGCAATTACCAAAGCCAAAGAAGCAGAAACAGCTGCCATGAACCAAGCTCTGGCAGAACGTGATGCTTTGGCTCAGGCAAAAACAGAATTAACGTCCCAGCTTGACGCATTAGAAAAAGCCATCGCCGACTCGCGCGCGCAACTGGGTATCAACACCCAAGCGCAAACGGACCTCAAAGGCCAGCTCAGTGCCATCACCCAGGCGCAAGTGGAGCTGCAAAGCGAACTGCAAGAGACCTCTAAGCGACACGAGCAACTTAAAACCGAGCGCGACGCACTCGCCAAAGCCAAAGAAGCTGAAACTTCTGCCAAAAACAAAGCTCTTGCAGAACGCGATGAATTGGGTCGGGCCAAGGCGATTGCACTGCAGGAACGAGATGCGTCGATCAATGCGAAAGAAAAGGATTTGTTTGAACTGACTCAACGTCATGAAAAAGAAATCTCTAGATATCAAGAGCAGGTGGTACAAGAAAAAAAATCCCGCACCGACCTGCAAAGGCAATTCGACCAAACCATGGGCAAAGTTGCAAGCCATCAGTTGGAACTCCAATCTCTTCATTCAAAGTTAGAAAGCCAGAATTCAGCTTCAACACAACTGGCACATCGCACTGCCGAGTTGGCCCAACTGCAGGTTCAACTGTTGGAAGCACAAAAGCGGCAGATGCTCATGAACGATGCATTGCTCAAGTCAGAGGCGCAAATTGAATTAATAAAAGATTTGTGCCTTCGCGAACCCGGTATCTGATCATGTGGAATTGGTTATCCCGGTCTTTACAGCGTCTGATCAACAGCGGATCCTCCGCTAATCAATCCATTGGCATTGAAAACTTCATTGATGAAGCTGTAGAGAAAAAAAGCGGAAATTCACCTGAATTGACTGTTCAGACAGACAATTTTCCTTTCGACGATGGATTGCTGGACCGTGCGCGTCAACTCTGGCAGTTTGGGGAATGGGCGCAACTGGCATTGTTAACACAACAAGATCTCGAGCAACACCCGGAGCGTGCCAAACTGGCTTTGCTAGCAGCTAGCGGTTTGAGCCAAATGGGGGATCAAGAACTTTCACTCCACTGGTTCAAGCAAGCCAAAAAGTGGGGTTGTGCCCCCAAGTTGCTCAAACAGATCATGATTTCTGGCGTTGAAAATAATTTGGCACAAGCTGCTTTATTTGCTGGTCAAGCCCTGAAGGCTCAGCAATTGATGGCTACCGGGATCCACACGGTCATGCCTCATTTGGATGCCCAATTGCTCGCCAAGTCTCGTTTGTCTGTTCAACACCAACAAATTGATTTTTCTGTTGAAGCTTTTGAAAAAGAGTTGCCCTTAGCCAAATACTCAATCGATGAAGCTGATTCAGCGCCCAATGAAAATGAACAAAACAGAAGCTTCAACCCACGATTGGTTGCTTCATTTGATTTGGGCGAAGCCTGGGCAGGCAACACCGTGAACACGGTGATCTTTAGACACCATGGCATCTTCACGCACCAGGGCCACCAGTTCACTTCGTTCTATGTGGATGAAAAAACCCTGCGATTTGTCTGCCGCCGCCTGAGTGATGACCACATCGCGCAACACGACCTGGCTGGCGAATACAACCTGAAGGACGCACACAACAGCATCAGCATGGGTGTGGACAGGCAAGGCTTCCTGCACGTCTGCTTTGACCACCACGCCACCAAGCTGCGCTACCGGCGGTCTTTAAATCCAATGAATATCGATGGCTGGACCGACGATTTGCCCATGACCGGGCTGCACGAAGACAAGGTGACCTATCCCACCTTCATCCTGCCCCGGGCAGACTACCCGCTCACGCTGCTCTACCGCGACGGCGTGCACAACAAAGGCAGTGCGCGCCTGAAGTACTACAACGAAAAAAGCCAAAGCTGGCAAGACAAGTCGACCCCCATCTTGAGCGGCGCCGATCAAAAGCCATGGACCAGCAACGCCTACTGGAACCACCCCGCCATTGGCACCGACTGCAGCCTTCACCTGTCTTTTGTCTGGCGCACGGGAGTGCTGGGTGATGAACAACGGGTCAGCAACATCAACATTGGCTATGCCTGGTCGCCCGACAACGGCCACCACTGGTACACCTTGCAAGGTCAACCCTATCAGGTGCCCATCACCCCCACCACAGCCGAAACCATCTGGCCTGTTCCACCCGGCAGCAACCTCATCAACCAATGCAGCATGGCGCTGGACCAGTTCAACCGGCCACACATAGTTTTTTATGCCAATGACACCGAAGGCATCCCCCAATACCAACACCTGCGGTATGACGGGAAACGCTGGCATCACCAAATGCTCAGCCAGCGGAAATCGCCCTTCATCCTGTCGGGTGGGGGCACTTTGCAAATCCCCATCAGCAGACCCGAAATATTGATCGATGCTCAAGACAACGCGCTTGTGCTGTTCAGGGGCGACCTGACCGAAGACCGCATGGCGGTGATTCGCCTTTGTGCACCCTCATACCTTGCCGGTGAAACAAGTCAGCACATTTTGATCGACCAGTCATCGGGCTATGCAGAGCCAATGCTTGACCGAGAGGGCTGGGCGCTCAACCAAAAGCTCTGTTTGTTAAAGCAATACAACGCCCAACCTGACCACGATGTCAACCCGACATTCACGTCGAGTTCGGTTGAGTTGCTTCAATTTGAATTCTGAATTCAGGCAGGAAAGAAGAATGACAAGCGATTTAAATTTGGGCAACAAGGCGCTCAAAGAAAAGAACTACGCCCAAGCACTCAAGCACTACCACGCTGTCATGGCCAGACAGCCAGAGCTTGGTCGCATGATCAAAGCCAACATCTCTTTGGTAGAGAAAAAGCTGGCGTCAATCGGCGCAGGTGCTTTTGAAATTGAAGTTGGGCGGCCAGCCGTTGAATCCATTGACATTGTTGTGCCCGTATTCAACGCGCTGGATGATGTGAAACTTTGCCTTCAATCTCTGGCGCGCAGCACAGATGAGTTCAGGGTCCGGGTTTTGGTGGTCAACGATGGATCAGATGAAGCCACCAGCCAATGGCTCCAAGCCTATTGCTCAGGCAACACCCTCTTTCAACTGATTGAACACCCGGTGAACAGAGGCTACACCCGTGCGGTGAACACGGGCTTGAGGGTCTCCACAGCAGATTACGTCATCACACAAAACAGTGACACGATCGTGTCAGCAGGCTGGCTCAAAGGCATGGTCAGGTGCATGCGATCTGACCCCAGGATTGGGATTGTGGGCCCGCTTTCCAACGCAGCCACTTGGCAAAACGTGCCCAATTTGCGTGACAAGTCTGGCAGCTTTGCCGTCAATGATCTGCCAAATGGCCATTCGGTTGAAACAATGGCACAACTGGTCGCATCGGTATCGAATCAACACTATCCAAGAACCTCCTTTCTCAATGGGTTTTGCTTCATGATCCGAAGGGCGGTCATCGACCAAGTGGGGTTCATGGACGAAGAAAACTTCCCTATAGGTTATGGCGAGGAAAACGATTACTGCATACGCACCACGGATGCTGGTTATGACTTGGCAATTGCGGACGATGTGTATATTTTTCACGCCAAATCGAAAAGCTTTGGACATGAAAGAAGAAAGCTTCTCTCAGAAGAAGGCACACAAAGCATCAAGCGAAAACACACACCCAAAAAGTATGAAGAGCGCGTCGCGCTGATCAAAAAAACAGAGCCACTGGATTTGGTCAGGGAGAGAATTTCCGTTGAATTGGCTCGCCGTCAAAACTCGGACAGGGTTGACCTGATGCAGATGCGGGTACTCTTTCTTTTGCCCGTCAAAGGCGGCGGCGGTGGTGCACATTCTGTGCTGCAAGAAGTCACAGAAATGAACAGGTTGGGTTTGCACGCCCGGGTCGGTGTGAAGCACGAACAGTTGCAAAGCTTCATCAAACAATATGCAGACATCCCAAATGCAGACCAGTTGTTCGTCGGCTTTGATGACCCATCGCTGCTTCAAGTCGCAGAGGATTACGACGTTGTGGTTGGCACCATCTTTTCATCCATGAAGCTGGTGCAACGGATTGTGTCTGTCAATCCTCATATCCTCCCTGCCTACTACGTACAAGACTACGAGCCCATGTTCTTCACCGAGGGGACGCCAGAGTGGCAAGAAGCATTTGACTCCTTTGCTCGGGTCCCGGGTGCATTCCTCTTTGCCAAAACAAATTGGATCATCAACGAGGTCAAGCTCAAACATGGACTGACGGTGAAAAAGGTCCAACCCAGCATCGATCACGAGGTGTACAAGCCTCTCCGGCGAATTGCAAATGGGTGTCTCACCATCAGCGCCATGATCCGCCCCCAGACCCCCCGCCGTGGGGCAGAGCGCACCATGCGTCTTCTGGCGCAAGTTCAACGGGCGCTTGGCGAGCGCATCGAAATCATATTGTTTGGCTGCGATCAAGAACATCCAGATTTTCAGAAACTGGAGAGAGATTTCACCTTTGTGATGCGTGGGCCCCTCGTGCGACCCCAAGTGGCCGAGCTTTTGGCTCAAAGCGATCTGTTCATCGACATGTCTGACTACCAAGCATTTGGCCGCACAGCGCTCGAAGCCATGGCCTGCGGATGCACAGCCTTGGTTCCTGCCGCAGGTGGTGCCAATGAATATGCCCTTCATCAAGACAACGCCCTTGTTTTGGACACACTGAATGAACCCCAATGCCTCACGGCAATTCTTCAGTTGTTGAATGACGCTGAGACTTTGCAGCAAATGCAACGCAAGGGCCTGATGACCGCGGCGCGCTACTCGGTGCATGCTGCTGCTATCAGCGAATCGGTGGAACTCGAAGCCGCACTCAAATCATGGCGGACTTCGCATCCGCGACTTAAAAAACCGGTGTTGTATCTTCTGCCCAGCCTGCGAAGCGACGGACTCCCCACGGATGAAGGCTATGTTCGTGTTGTTCTGCCTTATCAAAATGACGCGGTGTTGCGCGAATGGCGGGTGCAACAAGTCAGTTCTCTTCCCGAGCCAGGTAGCGGACAAATGGTGCTCTTGCAACGCGAAGCCATTGGGCACACCCTTGAATCGCTGGAAAAATGGCTGCCAAAGTGGAAGTCATCTGGCGGTAAATTGTTATACGAAATCGACGATGACCTCCTCGATGCTGAAAGTTTACGCACGAATCACTACCCAGGCGATATTGAAGCGACTGTGGAAAAGGTCTGCTTCCTTGTCAAAAACGCAGATATTGTGCATGTGTCAACCACTCAATTGGCTGAACGATTGAGGCTATACAATCATGAATTGCAGGTGATCCCAACAGCACTTGACGTTGATTTGTGGCGACTTGCCAAACCGCGTCAACATGACAAGGGACCCTATCGCCGCATGCCTAACGGCCCCGTCCGCATTGGCTACATCGGCAACGCTGTACACGACCAAGACATTGACCTAGTGACCGAGGCAATGCAATACATTGAGAAAAAATATGGTGACGCTGTCGAAATAGAAGTGATAGGCAGTTTTCAAAATCGGAAACCCACTTTTGGAAAAAGAGTTTCACTTCCCCAAAAAAATGACTATCCAAATTTCGCTAGGTGGCTACAGGAGCGGGTGCACTGGGATATTGGGTTTATTCCGATATCAAAAAATATTTTCAATTCAAAATTAAATTTAAATATACTTGAGTACGCAGCTCTAGATATGGCGCTTGTTATTTCGGATAATTTAACTCATATAAGTGAAATAAATAATAATGAAAACATTCTTGCCACATCAAATTTAATGCAATCATGGGTGGAGGCATTAAGCAAACTTTTAGATAATCCCAATATTAGATTGAGTTATTCTAAAAAATTAAATGAAGCCCTGCAGAAGTGTAATTCATTTGAAAGGAATTTGGAAATTATTCTTGATTCGATTAATATAAAAAACTCAAAGCCTTATTAATTTATTAAACAATATTTAGGCAAAGAAAATTTCAACGAAGAGGCAACCAAAAAAATCAATGTCCTTCTGCCATTATTTAATAAAATTTTTAAAACAGATTCACTTAAAATTTTTTTCATAAGAAAATCCAATGGAAAGTAATGAATTGAAAATCAATATGGATGAGGGGAACAATTTGACTATTGATCCTAAAATTAAATTTTCACTCTCCAAGATATCTATTAAAGGTAAGGGTAATGTTATTATTATTCACCAAGCCTTGTCTTATAGTAAATTAGATATCCAAATTAAAGGAGACAACAAATATATCGAGATAAAAAATACAAAATTTAATATAAACGGATTGAAAATAGTATCAATTCGAGGTAATAATCAACAACTTAAAATTGGCGAGAACTTTAGTCTTGGAGGTATGGAAATCCAAATGAATGATGGTGATGAGTCCGTTACAATAGGTAACGATTGTCTATTTTCTTGGGGAATTAAAGCCAGAACTTCTGATGGACACTCGGTAATTGATGAAGAAAGTGGAATCGCTATTAACTTGCCTAAGAATATTATTTTCCATGACCGAATATGGGTTAGTGAGGATGTTAAAATTTTAAAGGGTGTAATAATACCAAGTGATGTTATTATTGCTTCGTTTTCGGTTGTTACTAAACCATTTGGGAGTGAAGATTCAGGCTCCATCATAGGCGGATTTCCCGCGAAAGTAATTAAAAGAAACGTAAAATGGCACAGAAGCCCCCCTGACCAATATAATCTTCAAAAATTTAACAAGGATTAATATTATGAACCTTTATATTCATGCGGGTCACGATAAGACGGGATCTAGTTATATTCAATCCGCTATTGCATGTTCTATTATAAAACTCAAAGAGCGTAAAATTTTCTACCCAGCAAACGACAAAATTCTAAGAGCAAGAGATGGAAGTATATCGTCTGGAAATTTAGAAATCCTTTATTCAAGTTTAGATAGTCATCTCAGAGATGCGGATGAATGTGATTCCATATTGATTAGTAATGAAAAACTTTTTCGATTCATGCCAGATAGTCAATTTGATGTTGTTTTTAGTAAATTTCTTGATTATTTTAAAATTAGCTCTGTTAACATTCTTCTTTTCACACGTGAGCCATTAGAGCATTTACAATCTTCTTATCAACAAAGCGTTAAGCGGGGAGGATATATAGATACTATTGATGATTTTTCATCAACATATTTTCATACAAAAAAAGTAGCCCAATTTGTCAAGCACTGTATTTCAAGAAATTATAATTTAAAAATACATAACTATACAAAATGTAATGATAAAATTTTATATAAATTTGAAAGTTGGCTGGGTTTACCAAAAGAAACTATGAATTTACCTACTCTTAAATTAGTAAATAGATCTCTCACCTTTGGAGAGCTTGAATTCCAAAGGGTGATGAATAAATATTTTGGTAAGAATGCATCAATCCTTTCTAATGAATTGTGCAAAAATTTTCCATCAATTGCTTCGGATCAATTTGGTCTAAATCCAGCATGCCAAAAGGCTGTCATGGAGAGGGTAAGTCCATATTGTGAATTTATAAATAATGCTATCTCAACTTTTAACAACGGAAGCGATACTTATGATTTGGGGTTTGCGCCTTTTATTAATGCTGAATTAAAATTCAACTTTACTAAAGACCAAATCATGTTAATAGGAGAAGTTATTTCAAAAATCAAGATTATTAATGACTCAAAATAAGATATATGTTGGTGGTTTCAAGTTCCAAGTGCAACATTGGGTTTAATAGGATGAAGTATAGATTTCCAATAAGCTTGGAAATCAAACGAGTCTTCAGGCAGGAAGAGTTCAGCTGGGCACTTCCAG